>Ga0335072_10000340_pt1 | contig 98276 bp, 88 predicted proteins | sample Lox_Sample_21_FD_206725 | JGI IMG/M metagenome (GOLD analysis project Ga0335072, IMG submission 206725) | Soil microbial communities from Loxahatchee National Wildlife Refuge, Florida, United States - Lox_Sample_2.1 | ecosystem: Environmental > Terrestrial > Soil > Wetlands | place: USA...
CTCACCGTGGAGTTCGAAATCGCACTCCGCACGAGGCCTTCTTGAGTTTTGCGGTTGACCTAAAAAACGAGGCCCTGACTGTCTAGTTTTGAAGGGAGCACTACAACTTTGTAGACCGTGATCTCCCCCCCGTTTTGTGGGTGGTGCTGACCCTTGTCCTCGCTCTTGCAGCCGCCTCACTGGTACTTGCCATTTCTCATTGAGAACAAACTTCGAAAAGTTTGAGTCTCTATCTCGGAAATTCCAAACGATTGGAACTGTCTTATAGCGCCAGGAAAGATATCCGCACAAGAGGCTCGCTGTCAGTCGCCCATTACCGTGATTGCACCCATTCGGATATGAATTCGAAGGGCTAGTGGCGTTTCTTGCAAGGCCGCTCTTCTACTCACGGTAAACACTGAACGCTTCGTCAACCGGGTTCATTCGTCTGAACATTTGTAGCGGTAGTCTTTGCGCCGGAGTCTTATTATCGGGAACCAGACTTTTGAGAAGCCGCTTGGCAAGCTTTTGTTGACGGAACATCAAAAGGTCGAGTCGAGGATCTGATTTTGACCTTGAACGACGCGCAATACTACTTTCGAGCCTTCCGCGGACCTTCTCAAAACAGGGCAAGCACATTCCGTTTGAATAGTAGCGTTCTTCCCGCCCACAAATCATGCAGCCATAGTCATCAAAGTAGTTGTGCATCCTTCTTCGATAATTCGCAGGGATCATTCCACGAATAGCATCGGCGACCTTCCGCGGCAAGAACCAAGGTTGAAGCGATACTTCCAGGTCGATAGCACAATGAGTGGAGCTCGACGAGCCACTCATCAATTTGCCTGATGTCCTCGGCCTAGCTGGTCGATTGCTCATTTAATTTTTCTCTGGGATGGCAGCGATCAAAGACCCTCCCCAACTGATCTTCTCCCATGCGTGCGTAATTCATTGTGGTCTGCAGCCAAACGTGTCCCATGAGGACTTTAATCACTTCAATGCCCGCTCCGTGATTGTACAAATGCGTCGCAAAAGTCCGTCGAAGGGTATGTGGGGTGACATTCTTGAGGCCAGCTCGGCTCGCAATTCCTCTGAAAATATGCCTTATGCAGACCTGCGATAGCGGGAGGTTTCTGATTGGACGACGGGGTTTGTGTCTTTCTATGTATTCTTCATGCATTTTTCTTGCATCTTCATAAGTTACACGCTCCGCTGAACCGAAACATATATCCCTGTGTCGTTTCGGAGCGCCAGGTCTGCGGTAAGGGCGCCACTTCACTTTCCACTTTCTGGTCTCAAGGAACAAACATCCTCGCTGAATTGGCCGGTCCTGGACGAAGACATACCCCTTCCGGCGGCCGTCAATGTAACCGCGCAGGGCGTCGGCCGAAGTCTTGGTGAACATGACTGTTCGGACTTTGCCTAGCTTGCCACGCACCCGTGCGCTTCGGGCGTCCAGGTCAAGGTCTTCGATCTTGAGATGAAGGACTTCAGATAACCTGCATCCCGTGGCATAAAAAAACTCGATGAGTGCTCGTTCTCTTGGCGTTTGAGTCGCTGAGATTAGTTTTTGCACCTGTGGTTCCGTGAGCGGTCTGGGCCCTTCGGACCACGGACGGCGTAGCTTCACAAAACGGGGTGCCACGTAATTAACGACTCCGCCCAGGTTTAAAAAATCATAGAAAAGGCGCAAAACTCCAAGAGCCCGATACACAGATTCCAGAGAAGCGCCATCGATGGAAATTTTTGAGAGGTAACGTTGCACGTCTACGTGACCAACGGTTGCGACTGACTTCCTTCCCAAGAACCCTGCAAACCCATGAAGGACTTTTCGGTAGATTTGCTTTGTGTGCTGCTTATAGTGCATGGCGAACATCCATTGCTCGTACCTTTTCATTAGTGCCTGGTTGTATCGGGAATAATTCCGCATGGATCGGAAGTCATCCTTTCGCTCAGTCTCCGGACGGTTTTGATGGAATCCAAGCCACGAATCTAGAAAGACCAATGCGCAAGGTGGAAGGAGACAAATGTACTAGAGACGAATGTCTTATCCGAGGCCCCGACTAAGTAGTACCCAGGAAAGGCTGGTGTCGCTAACTGATGTTATTTCTGCTTGTTAAGGTTGCGAATTGAGGCTGGAACGGATCAAGCCGTCTGATGTCTTCTGCAAGGCTGTGTGGAAGACTCGACCAAATCTGTGAGTTTCTCGCAGACTTCTTCGATTTCTTGTTCTTGAATTCGGTTGAAAAAGGGCAAGGCGATGGCCCGTGAGGCGGAGGCCTCCGTAACTGGATACAGCTCGGAGATACCCTCGCGCTTGTAAATTGGCTGCAAATGGATTGGCGCGAAGTAACGACCCATTCCAATCCCGCATCGGCTCATCTCTTGAACGATCCAGTCTCTCTGGGCCTCACCGAAGCGGGTTTCCAAGCGAACTACATAAGCAAACCAGCTTATCTTTCGCAGGGGTACGGAGAGAGGAGGGAGTCTTAGATTCCGGTTGCTGGACAAATGACGATTGTAGGTTTGGGCTATCTCCTCGCGCCGTTTGAGAATCGGATCTATCCGTTTGAGCTGCTCGATCCCGAGAGCACAATTAAGCTCTGAAATGCGGTAGTTGTAGCCGAGCTCCCAATGCTGGAACCAGCCCTTCGTATAATCCCGACCCTGGTTGCGGAGCTTTCTCACAGAATCGGCAATCGCCGCGTTCTTCGTCACGACGGCTCCGCCTTCCCCGGTTGTAATTTGTTTGTTGGGGTAAAAGCCGAATACTCCTACGTCTCCGAACGAGCCTACCTTCTTTCCCTCGTACTCGGCTCCGATTGCTTCGCACGCATCCTCGATCAAATACAACCCATGACGGCGAGCGATTTCCCGTATGGCGCCGAGATCCGCGGGGCACCCGAAGGTATGCACCACAAGAATCGCCCTTGTCCGGGGAGTGATTCGCGCCTCGATGCTGCGCGAATCGAGATTCAGGGTTTCAGGGTCGATGTCTGCGAAGACAGGAGTGGCTTCTTCATACCGAGCCGCATTCGCGACAGCAATGAATGCAAACGACGGCACGATTATTTCATCGCCCTTGCCGATGCCGAATGCCCGAATGCACAGATGGAGCGCGCTGGTCCCCGAGTTGACGGCGATGGCATCCGAGACGCCAATGTAGTCGGCAAGACCCTCTTCAAATTCTTCGAGCTTAGGTCCCAAACTCAAATGCGAGCTGCGCAGGACGCCAGAAACCGCTTGAATTTCAGCCTCTGTAATGTCCGGTGCGGAAAGGGGGATTCTCATAGTGATTGGGCAACTGACGAAACGCCAACGGACATCAACCTTTCACTTCCGAATCGACGCGGAATCTCCAAGCAACCGAAGGATCATCTCACTTGGCTCATACTCAGGGACAATTTTGCGTAGGGTCTCTACGACCCGCACAATGTCCCTCCGATTGACGCTCTCGTCCAGCTCTCTGATTCGCAAGTCAAATTCATATGGCACGATTTCCAGAGACTTGACCGCGAATAATCTAGGATCGCTCGTTTGCTCCACGAACTCGTAATCGTTTACGAAATTCTCGGACAACTTATCCCCAGGACGAAGGCCAATTAAAGTAATCGGAATTTCAGTTTCTGGTATGAACCCGGATTCTTTGATTATCTTGTGCGCCAAGTCGATGATCTTCATGGGTTGCCCAAGCTGTGGAATAAGCACCTTCCCTTTCCCTTCCACGCCCAAGGCTGCCAGAATCAGTTCCACCGCGTCTTCGATCGTTAGAAAGTAACGACTCGCGTCGGGGTGTGTGACGGTCACTGGTCCCCCGTCGGCGATCTGCCGTTCGAAAATTGGGACGACACTTCCTTGAGAACCAAGGACATTTCCTAGCCGGATGGACGTCATGCACGATCGTTCTGTTGTTTGACGAAGCAGAGCGAGTTCGGCAACCCTCTTCGACGCGCCCATGACGCTTCTGGGATTCACGGCCTTGTCCGTCGACACCATGACCAGCTTTGATACCTGGAAGGTCGCAGCGGCCTTCGCTAGAGCAGTTGTTCCGAAAGCATTCGTTTGAACCGCCGCGATTGGGTTTACTTCCATAAGAGGAACGTGCTTGAGTGCCGCGGCATGAAGAATCACTGCCGGCCGGTGTTTCTCGAAAATCTCAAGCAACAACTCGGCATCTCGAATGTCTCCAAGTATAGGGACGTGCTCTGTGCCGCTTCGAAGAGCGTTGAGGTCCATATCGAGATCAAAAAGGCCACGTTCAGAATTATCAAGAAGGAGAAGGGATAGCGGTTCAAATGCGATGAGGGCGTGGGCAAGCGCGGACCCTATCGAGCCGCCCGCTCCCGTTAAGAGTATCGTCTTGCCTGAAATCGCATCGTTGGATGGAAACATTCGATCGTTATTCATGCTAGTCCAGCACTGAGCAAATTCCAAGACCGTGCGACGAAATCCAGCTATCATCGCCTCATCAGCAGAACTTGTTTGGAAAGCGGGCAAAACTATGAGACAAGACGCAAAGTCCGGTCGAGCTGCCGCATCATTCGAGGAAGTGGCCCTTTCAAACTTGGTGGTAGTCGAGGCGCTCGTCGAACTCCTCGTCGAAAAAGAAGTGCTAAACCGTGAGGAGATTGTGGAGCGGGTAAAGAAACTGAGGACCGAGACCAGACAACTTCTGAGACACGTCCAATAGAACGTGTCGGAACCGGAGATGAGCGAATTCTGTCATGCAAGGGAGACTGGCCAAGGTCTTGAGCTCAGAGACAAAATTCGTGGCTTTCTCCGTGTCCCCATGGCAAACACGATGGTAAGAAGCCAGGACCCCTTGGGTGAGGTCCTGGCCACATCAACTGCGCCCCCCAACTCCCTCTCGAAGGAGATGTGGGTATAAGCGCAGCACGATTTTCGATCAGATTCGCACGGCGGCCGATTTTGCGCCGGCAGTGCTTCATATACCAAGCAAGACGGAATCCGATGAATGTTGCTCGGAGATCGGTTCGGAAGTGGGTGCCGCGTTGGCCCTGATAACCAAGAAGAATGTGCGGCAGGACTGGAGGACCGCTTTTGCCGCGGTGTAAATGCCGTCTCCACGCACATGGGTACCAGCTGGAGATTCAGGCGGAGCATGACCAGAAGTGGGTGGCGATGCGGAAACAACGGCACTCAATTTTCAGTTTGGCACTGACTCGGTACTGATGAGGAGGAGCGATTACATGGAAACTGAAGCGGTAACCGCCTCTCAATGCGTGGAGACCCAAGCTGTTACAGTACTTTTTACACGCTGCCCAAGTCTCAAGAGAAGAGTCACTTGCCTACGAGCTTGTTACACTCAAGTGCGCGAGGGGTTGAAAACTTGAACTGTCACCAAATTGTCACTAAACCCGGGCCAAAAAGGCCTCAAATCGGGGAAATACAAAAAATTGAAATTCGGTCTATCTGACGGCTGGCAAGGGATTTAATTGAATTTTGTGACAGATAGAAAAGCGGTAATTTAATTTTAGCAAACCGCCGCCTTAAGCCTCTCGGCCACCTCTCCGGCAAGCAATCGCTGGCAGCATTGTACCTTAGGCGCAGACTTCGCGACAGTGCCGCTCTGTGCCATCGCGATTGTCAGGGATGCGCTTGCTGGCCTGGTGTCTTCCGATCCGGCGGCTCGAAAACAAAGACACAGCTTATTGCGCTGATATTTCGAGCGGACATTGAACCTTTCCGGCGCCGGGCATGGACGAATTGAGCGAGGATCGCGCTGGGGCGAGTGCAGGAGAGGAGAGAATCTTGGTTGGAATGGGGCAAGAGTTTATATGTGATGGCGAACTGTTAGTCTACAAAAAGTTCATATGAGAACTTATGGAAGCTCCCCTTGAGAGCCGAGCAATTTGCTTGGCGCGAAATGGAAGAAAGACCTGAGCGAATTGCGCCGGCTTGAAGCGTATTTTTGCAAGGGCGCTTGGCGCACAAGCAAACTAACAGCACCTCTGATCTGTACGCTAGCATGGTGAAATTCCGCGGCAATGGATTTCGCGGCACAGGGAAATACTTTGATTGGGAGAAAGAACCGATGCTCCTGTTCCGAAGCTTGGGCGAGGGAGCGGCCGTTCCAAATCCAGTTGGTGCGTGCGGGCGTACAGATATTAGGCACTGAATCGAAGTGAGATTCGATGGAAGGAGGCCGCAATGTTTGAAGCAAACCTGGAGGAGGAACGCTCGGGCAAATCCTGGGGACGGAGACCGTTTCTTTTTGCTTCTGTCGCGGCGCTGGCCGGAGCCTTAGCTTGGCGTTACAAAGGCCCAGAAGCAACACATGCAGAAGCTTTGCCTGCTGGCCCTCCGAAGCTGGTGACGATCGTCGAATTCGATAACGACGGAGAACGAAAGGATACACTGACCTTTCCCGTTATTCGAAAGACGGATGCGGAATGGAGAAACCAATTGTCGGCGGATTCCTTCGAGATTACACGCCTCGCGGGAACGGAAAGGGCATTCAGCGGGGACCTTCTCGAGGTTCACGACAAGGGCGTCTTCCGGTGCATCTGTTGCAACCTGGCGCTCTTCAGTTCGGCAACGAAGTTTGATTCCGGAACAGGATGGCCGAGTTTTTGGGCTCCCATTGCGAAGGAAAATATCGTTGAGTCGCTCGACACCAGTTTTGGAATGGAGCGAACGGCAGTCTCCTGCAAGAGATGTGAAGCGCACCTGGGGCATGTGTTCGACGACGGTCCGCGCCCGACGGGTCTGCGATACTGCATCAACTCACTCGCGATGCGGTTCGGCAAAGCGTAGGCGAGAGCCAAGCGCGCCTTGCGCAAGCCAAGGAGAACCTCTCCCGCGTCAGGGACGAAGTCAAAGTCGCCCTTCAGATCGCTTACAACAAAGTGGAGCGGACTCCCGAAATGGTGGACGTTTCCGAACAACTGGTCACTCTTCGAACGGAATCGAGCCGCCGCCCAGGAGCTCGAAGCCAGGACCCAACTTCTGCAGTTGCAGCTTGATTACGCGCAGGCGCGCAACGGCCTGACCGAAGCTATGGGACAAACTCCCCGATAGATTCGCCAGCGAAAATCCGGCGCGTGCCCCCCACACCACATCCTTCTTCCATATGCCTGAATAGAGCTTGAACTCACTCTTGGGAGCGTTGTAACTTTCGTGGAAACTCGAAAAACAGTGTGAGAAAGTTTTTGCGCGCCCGAAGCGCATCGACACCGGACGCCACAACCATCGAGGAGCGTGACCTCATGTCGGAATTGAGCCGGCGAACATGGCTGAAACAAATGGCAAAAGCGGCTGCGGCCGGCGCCGCAGCGTCAAGCTTCGGGGAAAGGCTGTTTGCACAGCAGAATGGCAGTCAATTGACGGGGCGGGAGAACGGAGAAATCGGCCGGATTGCATCAGGGTTCAAAACGCAGTTCAGTATTCCCGGGCTCTCCTTAGCGTATTCCGCAAACGGCCAATTCGTGCTCGACCGGCAGTTCGGTATCGCCGATGAGGACAAGGAAATCCAGGTTGACCAATCAAGCCTTTTTCGGATCGCCAGCGTGACGAAGCCGATCACCGCAGTTGCGATCTTTAGCCTCATCGAGAACGGCAAGCTCAATCTGAACGACAAAGTGTTCGGGCCATCTGGCGTGCTCGGAACAAAATACGGGAGCCCGCCCTACAAGCAGTATGTCGCCGATATCACCGTGGATAATCTGCTGACGCACACCAGCGGTGGCTGGCCGAACGATTCGACCGACCCGATGTTCCAGCACAACGGCTGGGACCAGACCAAATTGATCACCTGGACGATTGCCACCTTGTCGCTTAGCTATCCGCCGGGCGAGCATTGGGCCTATTCGAATTTCGGCTATTGCGTGCTCGGGCGCGTCATCGAAGCGGTGACGGGACAAACCTATGCCGACTATGTGAAGGCGAACATTCTGGCGCCATGCGGAATTTCCGACATGGACGTTGCGCAAAATTCCGAACGCCATCGTGCCGCCAACGAGGTGATTTACTACGGGCAGTACACCGAGGATCCGTACAAAATCAATGTGACGCGCATGGACTCAAACGGTGGATGGATTGCCACACCCACCGATCTCGTGCAGTTCCTGAACCATGTGGCGGGCGCGCCGGGAGTCCCGGCGCTGCTGAAGCCGGGAACCATCCGGACGATGGTCACGCCGAGCGCGGCCTATCCAGGTTCCTCTCCGGCAAAATACGCTCGCGGCTGGATGGTGCGCGACAACGGCCGGGGCAACTGGTGGCACAACGGCAGCCTCCCCGGCTCAACCGCCATCATGGTGCGGACCGCGGGGGGGATGTGCTGGGCCGGCCTGGCAAATTCGCGCACCGAGCCTACGAATGAAATCGATCTGGCGCTGGACACGATGATGTGGAATATCGTGAGCGCCGTGCCGAGCTGGAATCCTTAGTCGAAGTCAGCGCGAGGATTCGGGCCGGAAGCGAATGAAAATCATCTCTCCCACCGGATGCTGTGCGTAAATCGAGTCGAGGAACACCGGCTTGCCGTACCACATGAATTGTCCGCCGAACGCGGTTGAGATGTGCGGAACGACGGCGAATTCGCGGTCATAGCCCAGCGTGTACGCCTGAATGCGCGCCAGAAAACGTTCGTCGAAGCCCGACGGGAGCGGATTTTCCCCCAGTTCGAGCAGGTTCGTCCGATCGACGCTCTCGATCCGCGTCCACGCGTAATTTTTCCTCGCGAAGTGAACCGTGCTTTCCGCCAGATAGCCGTTGCCGACTTCGCCCGAAGGCAGATCCTTGTTTCGGCCCCAGACGAGCGTCGTCGCCCAATTGCCCCAGCCGTTGCGGAGCGGACGATTGTAGGAAATCGAAGCCGTCATGCGCAGCGTGTCTTCGTCCGGAAACAACTGCTCGGGGCCGTGAAGCCGGCCGATGGAATATTGTCCGCTCCAGTTCGCCGTGGGATTGATCGTCAGGCGCGTGGACCAGGAATCGATCGCGCCGGTGTCGATATTCCAGCGAAATTCATCCGGCTCGCGGCCGTGGAAAGCGGAGACTTCGACGCGCGCAATTTTGTACGCGAGGCCCAGTGTAAGAACGTCATCGGAAATGTGTGTGGAATCTTCCATGTGATGGCCAAGCGGGGCCAGCGTGTCTTCGCTCGCAGATGCGCGATGCGCGAAGGCCTCCGGACCGAGCGCTGGATCGCCGACAGGCGCTCCATAGAACGACAACAGCCAGTTTCTGCTTACCTTCCAATCGTAGAGCAGCGCCAGCTCCATGAAAAAATCGTGCGGATGCTGACCGTCAACAATCGGCCGCCCGTACGCTGTTTCTCCCACCTGAAACAGTTCCGGATACCGTTCCCCGGTGATCGTCGCCGGGTCTAGGCTGAGCATCACGCGAGCGGTGAATGTGCCGGGGCCGACCTCTCGCTGCGCCATAGGCATGAACCAACTCGTCCCGAAAACTTTGTCGCCGCCCCGAGGGCCTGTTTGTTGCAGCGAATTGACAAACGCGACGCCGTGAAACATCAACGTCCAACCTGCGCGGGAGGCCATGAGCATCGAGTGAGGCGTCGAGTCCGGCTCCGGGCTGGTGCCGGCGCTTTCGTGTCGCACGATCGAATCGATGAAAGACGGCGCGGCGTTGTTAGGCATATTCATGCCCATGCCGGCACCCGACGAAAGCTGCATTGCCGGTTTGAAGGATTGTTGTGGCTGAACAGAAACAGGATTTCCGGGACAGGAAACATCGCCGGGGCAGCAGTCTTCAATATGGCAGGAGTTGCGCGAGGGCCCTTCGGCGAAGGCAGTAGTTGCCAACAGCAGGAATATTGCAAGACTCCAGAGAACATCTCTCCCCGTATAGGCCGCGCGGTGGCGTAGGTTCACAGGGTTTCCTTATCCTTCATCCGCGCTCTCCCGCGGATCAACTATGGTCGCCCCCAAGGCTCCGATCGTGCAAGCCCTACCATTCGACGCATCAGCAGCACCGGAATTTCATTGAAAGGAGTTCTTGTAAACCGAACCCTCCTTCATCACAAATTGGACGTGCTCCAGTTCGCGGATATTCTTCAGCGGGTCTCCCGAAACAGCCACGATATCCGCAATTTTGCCGGGCTCGATGGTCCCCAGGCGATCGCCCCAGCCGAGTAGCTGAGCCGCAACGGATGTGGCGGTCTGAATGGCCTGCATTGGCGTCATGCCGTAATCGACATAGTAATGGAACTCTTCTGCCTCGTTCGGGCCGGTCCACGGGAAAGCGCCCGCATCGGTGCCGAAAGCAATCTTCGCGTGCTTCTGCAGAGCCACTGCGAAGGCTTTCTTCTGGATCTCCGGCATTTGCGCCCAGACGTCGGCGCGGCCAGGAGCGACGTAAGCGAGCGTCATCGCTGTGGGAACCCAATAGACATTTTGCTTCACAGCCTGATCGAGCAGCTCTGGAGTAAATCCAGCGCCATGTTCGATAGTATCTACGCCGGCGCGGAGAGCCGCCGCAATACCATCTTCACCGTTGGCATGGGAAGCGACGGGATGGCCCAGGCGATGCGCTTCTTCCACGATGGCGCGCGCTTCTTCGTCGGTGAAATTCACCTGGCTGTGCAGCACGCCATCCTTGCCCAGATAATAGCCGTGGTCGGAGTAATACTTGATCCAGTCGGCGCCGTGGCCGATCTGTTCGCGAACCGCCAATCGCGCATTTTCAACTCCGTCAACTACCTGCACGCCGTGTGGCAGCGAAAGCTCCCAGGAGTAGCCTAGCAGCGGATACATTCCTGTCGGAGCCATGGCGCGTGTGGCGACGAAAAGCCGCGAGCCTGGGACTTCGCCGCGATTGATTGCCGTCTTCACGTCCACGTCTGCATACATTGCGCCTTCGGTCTCTAGATCGCGGAGCGTGGTGAATCCGTGGTCGAGCGCGATGCGAGCATTCCGCGCGGCCAGAATCGCGCGGTACGGAATCGATTCCTTCAGGAGCTGTTCGTCGTAGTCCGCCGCCGTCACGTCGCCTTGCAGCAGAATGTGTGTGTGCGCGTCGATAAGACCAGGAAGCACCGTCGCGTGCGATAGATCGATCAACTGGGCGTCGGCAGGGGAAGTGCCACCGGGAGTGACGGAGACGATTTTTTCGCCTTCGATCAGGATGAGTGCGTTCGCGACCGGCGCCTTTCCAGTCCCGTCGATCAGCGTTCCCGCGCGAATGGCGATTCGCTTGGGCGTTTGCGCTCCAGAAACAAGTGCAAGGCCCAGCAGAGCGGTAAAGAGAATTGCGATTCTTCGCAACATGGCTTCCTCCGGAATCGAACGATAAGTTTCCGGCGTGGACTATAGGTGACTTGAGTTCGGGTTGACAAGCTGAAGCGAGAACCACGCGATGAGCGGCCTTTTGCCGTGCCGCAACTCCGGTATCATGTGTCGCACGGGCCAATCCCTGCAATCCTCGGAAGCCGAAAGCATCAGCGGGGCCATCTCTGGTGTCTAACCACCGAGGCGGAATCTTCCAGGAGGAGAAAACCATGTTCGAGACGAAACGGGCAACGATGCTCGCAGTCCTCGCGGTAACCTTGCTCGCGGCACACAGTTCCGCGCAAGCCCAATCCGACGCTGGGTCCAAGGCAAATGGCGCAAAAGATTCCACTACGACAACAGACAAAGACCAGGTCGATTTGTCTGTCACTGTCTACAACTCGAGCCTCGCGCTGGTGCGCGACGTTCGCGAAATCCATTTGCCCAGCGGTACATTCCCTCTCAACTTCGAAGATGTCGCGGCGACGATCAATCCTGCGACCGTCCATTTCCGCTCTTTGACGGATCCCTCGAAGGTCGATGTCATCGAGCAAAATTACGAATATGATCTGCTCGATCCGCAGAAGCTGCTGCATAAGTACGTCGGACGCGAAGTGACTTTGGTCCGCGCGGAGAGAGACTCCGGCTCGACGCGCTACGTCGAAACGAAGGCGTTGCTGCTGGCGGACAACAACGGTCCTGTGTGGAAAATCGGCGATGAAATCGTGACGGGCATGGTCGTCGATTCCTATCGCTTCCCCGAGTTGCCGGGGAATCTCTACAGCCACCCGACTCTTGTGTGGACTCTCGAAAATCGCGGCGCGGCGTCGCAGCGCGTCGAGGCTTCCTATCTCGCGGGCAATATGAGCTGGGCGGCCGATTACGTGCTCAACGTGACGCACGACGAGAAGAGCGCGGACCTCGACGGCTGGGTGACGCTCACAAACAACAGCGGCGTCGCCTACCAGAACGCGAAATTGCAACTGGTTGCCGGTGAAATCCATCAGGTGCAACCTCCGATGGCAAAGGCCATGGCGATGAATGGCGCAATCGGTGGATTGGTGGCGCGCCAAGAGTTCCAGCAGGAAGGAATCTCGGAATATCACCTCTATACGCTCGGGCGGCGCACCTCAATCCAGAACAACGAATCGAAGCAGATCAGCCTGCTCACGGCCAGCGGAATCCCCGTGGAAAAAGATTTGGTCGTCGAAGGGCTACAATACTATTTCCGCAATCCCTCGGGACTGGGCAATCCGATTCCGCAGCCAGTGAAGGTCTACTACACTTTTCAAAACAGCGAAAAAAGCCAGCTTGGCATTCCCTTGCCCGCCGGGACCCTTCGCGTCTACCTCGCCGATTCCAAGGGCGGCGTGCAATTCATCGGCGAAGATCATATCGACCACACGCCGAAGGACGAGACGTTGCGAATCTACACAGGCAACGCCTTTGACGTAGTCTGTGAACGCAAGGAAATGGACTACAAGAAGATCGCCAGCGATGTGGTGGAACTCGAATACGCCATCACGTTGCGCAACCACAAGGACTCTCCCGTCACCGTCGATGTCCGCGAGCCGGTCGGCGGCGACTGGGACGTGGAAAAATCGAATTTCAAGTGGACGAAGCTCGACTCGGCAACAATCGGATTTCAGGTTCCGGTCGAAAAGGACGGAACAGCGACGCTCGATTACCGCGTTCGCGTGAAATGGTAGAGGAAAGTCGCCGAAACGAAGGAAAGAGGGAACGCGTCAGGGCTTCGGTGGGCCGGGTCTGACGAGCGCTAGTTCCTTCAAGTACAGCGGATTGTCTGGAAATTCCTGGGAGAGCTCGCCAAGCAGCACACGAGCTTTCTCGGGCTCGTGTTCCCGCTCATAGGCCAGCGCCAGGAGAATCTTGGCGAACGGCTGAAAGTAGTGCGCGTGGTAGGCGGCGATCTCCTCCTGTTGCATGCCGAGTTCCTTGTCGCCGTGGACGCCGCCAAACCACAGAAATGCGCGCTTGAAACCGGGCAGGCAGCCGATGATGTAATGCCCGGCGCCAAGGGCGACATAGGCGTCATCCGCATTCGGATCAATCTGCAGCAGCGCGCTCGCCTCCGCCTCCGCCTGCTTGGTCAGTGAAACGGCAGCCAATTGCTTTTTTACGATCAGCGCGTCGTAATCGGACTCCATGCCGTCGGTCATCGTCAGCACCAGCAGCGCTCGCGCATCTTTGGGATTGCTCTTCAGGCGCGTCTTCGCCTGCTCCCGCGCCGCGGCGTTCACGCGTTCGAAATCCGGATTGCGGTTTTCTTCCGGGCTGCCAGCGACCCCCTTCAGAAACTTGCTGTCGTTCAGAAAAAACTCGGAGGTAAACACGCCCTTCTCGTTGAACTCGTCAAAGAGATAGCTTGCAGCCTCCGCGCCCTTACCCATGGGATCATCCGGGACAAGCTGCTGATAGGAGACGAATTCAGCTCGCGCCGACTTGAAATTCAGCTCGTAGAGATGATGGAAGCCGCTCTCGAGCAATGCATTCGTGGGAGCCGCGGATACCGTCGGAGTCTCAGCGGAAGAACCCGGTGCCGATGTGGCAGCTTCCTGCGCGAACGCGGCGCAGCCAAGAAATGGCAGCACCACCACCGCGCCTGCGGCGAGAGTGTTGCGAAGAACGTTGATTGGACGGAGATTCATTCGATTTCCCACAAACGCCGAAATTCGAGCCCCGTTTGGGATTGCGCTTGCCCGATTATATTCGAGTCCTGGGCCTCCGCCGGAGTTGTCTCTACAAATTGTTAAAAATGAAACTCGTAAGCTGTTCAAACAGCAAGAGTCGCGCCGGACGATCCGAAATCCCATGGCCGCGCCCCGGGAAAATGATCAATTTTGTCGGGTATTTACCACTTTCAATCAATGCATTCAAGACCTCTGCCGTATTGGCGAAGTGGACGTTGTCGTCGCCGGTGGCGTGAATCAGCAGCAACGGGTCCGCGAGTCCGGCGGCCTGATTCACCGGAGAGGAATCCGCGTATCCCTCGGGATTTTCCTGCGGCGTTCCCATATAGCGTTCCGTGTAGATCGAATCGTAGAGATGCCAGTCCGTAACCGGCGCCACAGAGACGCCCATCTTGAAAACTCCCGGCGCGTTGAACAGCGCGTTCAGCGTCATGTATCCGCCGTAGCTCCAGCCCCATATGCCAATGCGCGACGCATCCACATACGGCTGCGATTTCAAATAGGCGACTCCCGCGAGCTGATCCTGCAATTCGATCCGCCCCAAGTGGTGATAAATGGGCGTCTCAAACACGTGCCCGCGCCCCGAAGACCCTCGATTATCGAGCGAGAAGACGATGTAGCCCTTCTCCGCCAGCATCTCGTCCAGCAAATATATGCCGCCCGCCCAGCCATTCACCACATTTTGCACGTCGGGTCCGCCGTAGACGTCGATGAGCACGGGATACCTTTTCGAAGGGTTGAAATCCGGCGGCTTGATCATTTCCGCGTATAGCGGCGTGCCGTCTTTTGCTGGCACCGTGAGGAATTGCACGGGAGAAAGGCGGTAATCCACAAGTTCCCCGAGATTGTTATCGACGATCGCCGCCACGCGCGTGCCATCGGCGCGATACAGATCCTCGCACGGCGGTGTGTTTGCATCGGAGAAGATGTCGACGTACGCAGAACCGTTCGGAGAAAACGACGGATCGTGCGTCCCCGCACCTTTGCTGAGTTGCTCGACAGCGCGGTCCTTGAGCGACACACGAAAGATCTGCAAGCCGGGGATTTCATCTTTGTTTGAGCTGAAATATAGATAGCCGTTCTTTTCATCCACGGCGTGAGGGTTCGTTGCCTGCGGGCCGAAGCCGGCCGAGCCGCCAATCTCCCAATCGCCCGACGTAACCGGTTTGATCAGCTTCCCGGAAATATCGTAGAGATAATAGTGCCGGTATCCTGTGCGCTCGCTCGACCACAGGAAACTTTTCCCGTCCGTAAAAAAATAGGGAGCCTCGCCGACGTTGATCCAGTATTGGTCCGTGTCCGTCAAGACAGCTTTCGAACTTCCGCTCTGCGCATTGGCGAAAAGCAGGTCCAGCTGCTTTTGCGCCCGGTTTAGCCGCTCGATCGCCACCGTCTTGCTGTCCGGCAGCCATTCGACACGCGGCAGATACACGTTCGTGTCCGCCCCGCTGTCCATCCATTTCGTATCGCCGCCTCCGACAGGCACCACACCGACGTGCACAATTGGGTTCGCTTCGCCCGCCTGCGGGTAGCGCGTGTAGTCCATCGCTCCCGTCGGAGAGCTCATGTCCATGATCGGATAGCGCGTCACTGGCCGCTCATCCATTTCGTAGTACGCGATCTTCGACGAGTCAGGCGACCACCAGTACGCCGTCTGGCAATCGAGTTCTTCCGGATACACCCAGTCGAGCTGCCCCTTCAGAACCTCTTCGCTCCCTCCGGTCGTCAGCGCTCTCGCATCGCCACCGGACGTGCTGACGACCCAGAGATTCGAATCGCGCACGAAGCTCACCCACTTTCCGTCGGGCGAAAATTTCGGATCTTCGATGTCGTCGTCGCCCGTCACCAGCGGTTTCGGCGTATTGGCGGCGAGGTCGTAGAGCACCATATCACTGCTGCCGATAAACAGAATGGATTCCCCGTCGGGCGACCATTTGTAATTCTCCGCTTGAACGCGCCCGAGCCCCGTCGATTGAATCGCACTTTGCTTTTCCGGCTGCGTCAATTGCTTCAGTGCAGCTGCATCGAGCACAACCTTCTTCTCGCCCGTTGCCGCGTCCATCCTCCAGAGCTCCGGCCCGTCCCCTGTGTTTTCGATGAAGGAAATACGATTGCCGTCGGGCAGCCATTCGAGGCCCTGGGCCAGACGCCCGCTCAGCGGCGGTGGGCTGAAGATTCTCTCGATGGTCAAATCTTTTTTCCCGGAATCCTGCGCTGCAAGGGGAAATGCGCTTGCCAAACCGAAAATTGCGGTGCATCCGATGAAGAACAAAGTGCGGAGCGAGCAGCGGATCATTCCTTGCCTCCTGAAACAAACGACGCATTGTATCTCGGGAAGGCGCAGGACCGGAGCGCTTTCAGGAAAACCGTCTGGATTCGTGTAGAAGAAACCGCCGCAAGAAAGGTGAGGAAGGCAGTTGGCGGCGGCTCAATCGGCGCGCTGCGCATCCGTAACTGAGACGCGAGCTTCCATCTTGTTTCGTCCAGCGCGGTGGACCAAAAACGCCCCGATCGTCACTGCCAGCGCCAGCCCCAGAAAAGACCCGTCGCGCACGAGCGTGATCTTTCCGAGCTGTTCGCCCGGGCCAAAGCAGCCGCAATTAATTTCAAGTCCCATCGCATACGTTCGCACGATCACCGCGAAAAACAGGCCCACCAGCAGCGTCGTCGCCAAGGCCGAAAAGCGCAGCCCGATGCCGCTCAGCAGCCAAAAACCCAGGAGCAGCTCCGCGGGAGGCAGCAGGTGCGCGGCCAGGCTCACGTAGCCCGTCGGAAGCAGTTGGTAGGAATCCACCTGCATGGCAAACATTGCGAGCGACGTCCTCACCGACGCGACCGACCACGGCACTTCCGTCTGCGGCTTCATCTTGGCGTAGGCCGCGAAAATGAAAATTCCCGCCAGCACGAGCCGTCCGAGCAGTAGCAAGATTCGCCCAAGACCGAATCTTTTCTCGCCAGTCATTTCTATTGCCCCAGGAGGCTGTCGAAGAATTGCCGCATGATGTCCCAGGAAACCGCCCCGCTGCCCGCCGGGAACTTTTGTCCCTTGTAGGAAATTACGTAGGTCGGCGTCGCGCGCACGGGGATTTGCTTCCCCAGCGCGATGTCCGCTTCGATGAAGGCGTCGAACGGGCAGGAGTGTGAGTTCGGCTCGCATCCGGCCATCAGCTTCTGCACCTTCTTGAAATCCGAAGGGGAAAGCGCCCCGGCAACATATTTTTCGATATTTCCATCCGCGGCCCACGATTCCTGGTTGTCAAACAGCGCTGCTTCCACATCCTCGAATCTGCCGATTTCCGCCGCGGCATTGGCCCACCTAGCTGCCTGAAAGGAATGCGCGTGCATCGGGAGGGGGAAGTCATGGTGAACCAAGTACACTTTTCCGCGTGCCACATAGTCGGCCATCATCGGCCGCAGCGTCCCTTCGTAAAAAGCGCGGCAGGAGGGACACTGGAAATCGCTGAACTCGTCCAGCCGGATCGGCGCACTGGGCGACCCGAACGTCTTCACTGGGATAGAAAGCCCCTCGTGCGCCGCCTGCATATGCGCCCGGACGCGCGATTCCGGCTGCGCCTTCGCACCCGGCTGCCATACCAAGGCCAGAACGAGAACCGTCAGGCAGCCAAGACCCACGGCCACCTTGGGCCGCCAAGTGTACGGGAAGCCAGTCACGAATCCCTCCTCAGAGTTCGTAGGATTTTCGTCTTCATTGTAGCGCGAAATCCCTCATTCCCAATCAGGGTTTGCTGATGCCCGCCTTTATCGCCGCTCACTCAACTCGACAGAGGCGCAGATGTTGTCACGTCGGTTTTGTGACCTATGTCACGCTCGAGGCGCCAGTCCCGTGTCAATTTCCAACAAGCACGGGAATAAATTTGCTGTAACCATCAGAATATAAACATAATACAGGAGATACAAAACATTGACAATGATACACTCAATGTGTATGATACCTACGTTTCGACCACTGCCTTTTAACTAGGCCTTTGGACGATCCAGGAGCGCATTCTATGAGCAAGATTATCGGTATTGATTTGGGCACGACCAATTCGGTCGTGGCCGTGATGCAGGGCGGGGAGCCAGCTGTGATCCCCAACCAGGAGGGGGCTAGGACGACTCCTTCCGTCGTCGGCATCACCAAGAGCGGAGAACGGCTGGTGGGACAGGTCGCCAAGCGGCAGGCCATCACCAACCCCGAGAACACGATCTATTCGATCAAGAGATTTATGGGGCGCCGTTTCGACGAAGTCTCGGAAGAGATGAAAATGGTGCCTTACAAGGTCGTCCGCAAAGGCGATAACGTCGCCGTCGTCGCCCAGGGCAAGGAGTACACTCCTCCCGAAATCTCGGCGATGATTCTTCAAAAGCTGAAGCTCGCGGCCGAGGACTTCCTCGGAGAGAAAGTCACGGAAGCGGTGATCACCGTCCCGGCGTATTTCAACGACTCGCAGCGCCAGGCGACGAAAGATGCCGGTAAAATTGCCGGCCTCGACGTGAAGCGCATCATCAACGAGCCGACAGCCGCGGCTCTCGCTTACGGCCTCGACAAGAAGAAGGACGAAACGATTGCCGTCTACGACTTCGGCGGCGGCACGTTCGACATTTCGATTCTCGAAGTGGGCGAAGGCGTCATCGAAGTGAAGGCCACTAATGGCGATACGCACCTGGGCGGCGACAACATCGACCAGCGCATCGTCGATTGGCTGATCGAAGAATTCAAGAAGGACGAAGGCCTCGACCTGCGCGCCAAGGGCAACGAAATGGCTCTTCAGCGCCTGCGCGACGCGGCCGAGCGCGCCAAGATCGAGCTTTCTTCGACCATCGAAACGGAAATCAATCTGCCGTTCGTTACAGCCGACGCCACCGGTCCGAAACACTTGGTGAAGAAGCTCTCTCGCGCCAAGCTCGAATCGATGGTGGACGATCTGGTCCGCCGTTCCGTCGAGCCCTGCAAGCAGTGCATGAAGGACGCGGGCGTCGAACCGAGCAAGATCAACGAAGTCGTTCTCGTCGGCGGCCAGACGCGCATGCCGCTGATTCAGAATCTCGTCAAGGAGCTCTTCGGCAAGGAAGGCCATAAGGGCGTCAACCCGGATGAAGTTGTCGCGGTCGGCGCGGGCATTCAGGGCGGCGTTCTGGGCGGGGAAGTGAAGGACATTCTCCTTCTCGACGTCACCCCGCTGTCGCTCGGCGTTGAAACGCTTGGCGAAGTGATGACCGTGCTGATTCCCCGCAACACGACGATTCCGACTCGCAAGTCGGAAGTCTTCTCGACCGCGGCGGACAACCAGACCTCGGTCAGCATCCGCATCTTCCAGGGCGAACGCCCCGTCACCGGCGGCAATCGCCTGCTTGGCGAATTCACGCTGGTCGGGATTCCTCCGGCTCCTCGCGGGATGCCGCAAGTCGAAGTCACTTTCGACATCGACGCCAACGGCATCCTCAACGTGACCGCGAAAGACAAGGCCACCAACAAGGAGCAAAAGATCACCATCACAGCTTCGACCGGATTGACCAAGGAAGAGGCCGAGAGGATGCAGAAGGAAGCCGAAAGCCACGCTTCCGAGGACAAGGCGCGCCTCAGCGAAGTCGAAGCGCGCAACAAACTCGACAACTTGGTCTATCAGACGGACAAGCTGGTGAAGGAAAACCGCGACAAGCTGCCGGAAGCCGATGTGAAGGCGGCCGAAGAGGCTGTCGAAGCAGGCAGGCAGGCGATGAACGAAGGCGGAGCGGACAAGCTCAACGCCGCCGCTGAATCGCTCACCAAAGCTTCGCATCGCCTCGCTGAGGCTCTTTACAAGGCTCAGCAGGCTGCCGGAGCTTCGGCGGGCGCCGGAGGCTCCTCTTCCGGACCGTCTTCCGCGGGCGGCAGCTCTTCTTCCGGCCAAGGCCAGGGAGATGTGGTGGACGCGGAATTTGTCGACGTGGACGACTCGAAGAAGCCGAACTAAGTCAGGCCGGGCCCCGCATTCTCAGAGTGCGGGGCCCGGTTTCTCTTTATGAAGTGAATGCAGCAGGAAATCGCTGGCGAAGCAAACGCAGCGGTAATTTTTCTCGAGGTCGGCGCGCTTTGCGCTCCCGGCCCTGAACTCACATGACCACGACAACCAAACAAGATTATTACGAGCTTCTGGATGTTCCGCGCAAGGCTTCCGTGAAAGACATCCGCGCGGCCTATCGCAAACTCGCGCGGAAATATCATCCGGACCTGAATCCCGGCGACAAATCCGCCGAAGAAAAGTTCAAGCAGATTCAGGAAGCTTACGAGGTTCTTTCCGACACGAAGAAGCGCCAGATGTATGACCAGTTCGGGTTCAACGTGCCCGGCCCCGGCGGTGTTCCTCCTCAGGGCGGCGAATATGGCGGCGCTACGCCCGAAGACATCCACTTCGACTTCGGCGGCTTCGATTTTGGCGGTACGGGCGCGTCGGGCGGCGGCAGCTTCCGCGATCTTTTCAGCCAGTTTTTCCGCGGCGCTTCTGCGGCCCAAACGCGCGGCGAGCGCGAGCCCGGCACCGATCTGGAATATCAGATCGACATCACGTTCGCTGAAGCCATGCACGGTACTGTGAAAAAAATCAGCATCACGCGACTCGATGTCTGCAACGTTTGCCACGGCCAGGGATTCGAGCCGGGTGACGACCGAGTCTGCCCTGTCTGCCACGGCAAAGGACAGGTGACGCAGGTAAGCGGCAAGATGCGTTTCCAGGTCACCTGCTCGCGCTGCGGCGGCACGGGCCGCCTCCGCGCTCTCTGCCGCAATTGCGGCGGCGAAGGCCGCGTCGCGCGTGTCGATACTCTCGATGTCCGCATTCCTCCCGGCGCGCAGACCGGCTCGCGCGTTCGCGTCGCCGGCCGCGGCAATGCCGGTCTTCATGGCGGCGCACCCGGAGATCTCTACATCATCACGAAGGTCGAACCGCACCCGTTTTTCGATCGCCGCGGCGACGATCTCTATACGGTCGTTCCCGTCACGGTAAGCGAGGCGTCTTTAGGCGCAAAAGTGGAAGTGCCCACCATCGACGGTCGCTCGCAGGTGCGCATCCCTCCCGGCACGGACAGTGGAAAAAAACTTCGGCTGCGCGAAAAAGGAGCGCCCTCCGCGCGCCATCCCGGCAAGCGCGGCGACCAGATCATCGAAGTACAGGTCATCGTCCCCCGCCCGGAAGACGAAAAAGTTCGCAAACTGATGCGTGAATTAAGCGAAGCCGATCCGAAAGATCCGCGCCACGAGATTTTTTCCCGCGCGGCTTTGTAGGAAAGAGGTTGTAAGGAGAATTGGCATGACCCCGCGTCCCCGAAAAAAGGCCAAGGCCGGATACATGATCAGCGCCGTGGCCGAGCTCTATCATTTGCATCCGCAAACGCTGCGCCTCTACGAGCGCGCGGGTCTTCTGACGCCTTCACGCTCGCAGGGCAATACGCGCCTTTACACGGATCAGGACCTGGAGCGCCTCGAAATCATCCTGAATTTGACGCGCGAGCTGGGCGTCAATCTGGCCGGCATCGAAATCATTCTGAATATGCGCGACAAAATGGCGCAGATGCAGAACGAGATGGAATCATTCATCCATTTTGTGCGCAGCGAAATGGCGCGCAGCTTCCACGTTCCCGACGAGCGAAAATCGCGCAACGCCATCGTCCGCGCCGTTCCCCGCCCCGCCATTCGCGTCCATAAGTGACCATCCGACCAGGATGGTCATCCCGAGCGAACACCGTGAGCGAGGGATCTCTCCGCGGCTCCTCTGCGCCCAATTTGCTCTCAGATTTTGGTGTGCTCGTTGACTATCCACTCACGATGGTCTTTCTGCGACGACCAATTTCTATCCCGTAGGAGCCCGGCACGCCAGGCCCGCTTCTTCCCATCTCCTCCGCACTTTTCCACAACACGCGCTTCTTTTCACATCTCCGCCACGCCTTGCGCTCCGCACCCACCGCGCATATTCTTTCTTCATGGCTCGCCCCGATTGTCCTCATTGCCAGGGATGCGGTTGGAAAGTGGTCGAGCGCGGCACGTCCGGCGCGCAGGCGCTCTCGACGGACCGGCCCGGTGCCGCGATGGGCGAGCCGAAAATGGTTTGGGCTATCCCCTGCGATTGCATAGCGGGCGACCGCTCTTCGCGCCTCCTGCAGCGCGCCCGCGTCCCCGAGCGCTACCGCCACTGTGATTTCGAAAATTACGAGACGGACAACGAATTTGACTTCGACACGCGCGAACAACAACAGACGTGGGCCCGCAGCCTCACTCAGGCCAAGCTCGTCGTCGAACGATTCGCCGCTGAGTTTCCTCTCGGTGCCGAACGCGGCCTGCTTCTGATGGGCTCTTGCGGCGTCGGCAAGACCCATTTGGCTGTTTCGGCTCTCAAGCAAATCGTCCTCCGCGGCCACGCCGGGATCTTCTATGACTACCGCGAGCTGCTGAAAGAAATTCAAGAAAGCTACAATCCCGAAAGCCAGTTTTCCGAGATGAGCGTCCTCGAGCCCGTCCTTCAATCGGAGCTTTTGGTCCTCGACGACGTTGGTTCGAGCAAACCGTCTCTCTGGGCGCTCGAAACCGTCGGCCACATCCTCAATTCGCGCTACAACGACAATCGCGTTACCCTACTCACCACGAATTATCTCGATACGGATACTGACGCCGCCCCTCCCGCCTCTGCCCCACGCACTTCCCCTTTGCGCGCTGCGTCTCTCGACGACTCGCTCACCGAGCGCGTCGGCCGCCGCATCCGCTCGCGCCTCTACGAAATGTGCCGCACTGTCGAAGTTTCCGCGCCCGACTACCGCAAGGAAATTCGTAATATCAGTCGGTCGCATTCCTAGAGCGCGGGCGTGCGCATCGTCTACACAGTCAGCGAGAAGGACTTTGTCGAAGCACAGCGTTTGTTCCGCGCCACCATACTTTCTCCATCCCGGCGTCTCGCTCGCCAGGGGATGATGTTCTTCGGTGCATTTCTTTTCGCGGGCGCGATCTTTCTTCTCGCCTCCGGCCGAGCCCGCGGCGATGTTCCCACGATCCTTGCGACAGGTGTCTGCGGGGCCCTTCTCATAGGCATCTACGCCTTCTATCCGGACTTCATGGCCCACCGAAAATTCCGCACTGATGGCAAAATCCGCCGCGAAATGAATGTTGAATTTTCCGAGGAAGGAGTCCGCGCCCTCTCGGCAGGCATGGAAAGCTTCTCAGCCTGGAAGAATTTTGCCGGGTACGCGGAGTCTTCCGGTGTGTTTCTCCTCTTTTTGTCGCCAAAACTCTTCCTCCTCTTTCCCAAGCGCTCGTTCGACACCTCCGAGGTTTCCCGGTTCCGCGATCAACTCCATGGAAAACTCGCCCCAATGAAATATTTTCGCAACCGTACTGAAAAACGCCCGTGAAATGGCTCTCCTACGCTTCGGGTTATGTATTCGATTGATTGACAATCCGCAAATTGCACGCGTATCATCTTTATGATTCGGCGTTGAGCGCGGACGCCAATCTCCCTTTCGGCTCTAACCCCCTGCTGGTTGGAGGAACCGAGGCCGTAGAGTCGGCTCACAGGGTACCCATCAGTTTGGAGGCCGCTCCCCATGTCACGCGAATTCGACCCGAATGAACCGTCCGTTGCTTTGGAGGCGCCTGCGGCCGAACAGCCCAGTGATTCTCCAGTTGCTTCAGGAGGCGCTAGTCGTTCAGCTGCCATTGCCTCATCTTCCGGCGCTGCCGTAGCCGTCGCGCGCGCCCACGAGCCGGTTGAGCCACCTGCTCCCGTTCTCATCAAAGACTCTGAAGAATCCACGGCGCATGCCGAGGCGGAGTCCGTGTCGCCTGAAGCTGCCGAAACTGTGGCGGCATCTCCCGCAGATGCCACGAATTCTGAGGAATCTTCCCCACCTGCCGTCGATGCCGCACCCGCCGAAGATGCGGAGAGCGCCGAAACCATGGATCAGCTCCTCGATCAATTCCCCACGCCGGAAGCGACCGTTGCCGAGGGGGAGATTTTCGATGGACGCGTTCTCGCCGTTACCGAGGCGGGTGTCGTTGTTGACGTTGGCGGTAAGTTCGAAGGCCTCGTTCCCGCGTCCGAATTTCTCGAGTCCGGCGCGCCCATCGAGTTCGGCGAAGGCCAGACGATTGAAGTCGAGCGCCTCCACGAGCGCAAGGACGGCTACGTCCTTCTCTCGCATCTCCGCGCTCACCGCCGCCGCGTCTGGCAGCGAATCGAATCCGCTTACCGCGAGAAAACGAACATTTCCGGCAAGATCACGGAACGCATCAAGGGCGGCTTGGTCGTCGACATTGGCGTCCGATCTTTTTTGCCCGCCTCGCAGATCGAACTGCGGCCCGTTCATGATCTCGATTCCTGGAAGGATCGCGAAATCGAAGTCCGCGTGCTCAAGCTCAACCGCAAGCGCGGCAATGTGGTCGTCAGCCGCCGCGCCATCCTTGAAGACGAGCAGAAGGCCAAGCGCGACGAGTTGGTTGAGCATCTCGCCGAGGGCTCGATTGTCACCGGCAAGGTGAAAAACATCACGGATTACGGCGTTTTCGTCGATCTTGGTGGCATTGACGGCCTGCTCCACGTAAGCGACCTCGTCTGGGGACGCGTTCCGCATCCGTCCTCCGTCGTTCAGTCCGGAGAAGAAATTCAGGTCCAGATCCTGAAATTCGACAAGGATAAGCAGCGCATTTCTCTTGGACGCAAGCAGCTCTTGCCTGATCCCTGGGCCACGGTTCCCGAGCGCTTCCCCGTCGGCACGCGCCTCAATGGAAAAGTCGTCGGCGTCACCGACTACGGCGCCTTCGTCCAGATCGAACCAGGCGTCGAGGGTCTCGTTCATGTCAGCGAGATGACCTGGTCGAAGCGCACCAAGCATCCCTCGAAGATCGTCAAGGTCGGCGATGAAGTCGACGTGGCCGTCCTCGAAGTGAAGCCCGAGCATCGCCGCATTTCTCTCGGTCTCAAGCAGACTCTCCCGGATCCTTGGGAAGCCGCTGCCGAAAAATATCCGGTCGGTTCGCTCGTCACCGGGCGTGTTCGCAACCTCGCCGACTTTGGGGCTTTCGTCGAAATCGAAGAGGGCATGGAAGGCTTGATTCATATCAGCGACATGAGCTGGACCGAGCGCGTCAAGCATCCCAGCGAGAAGTTCCGCAAGGGCGAGACGGTCGAGGCCAAAGTCCTGAAAATTGACGCCGAAAACCGCCGCCTTTCTCTCGGTGTGAAACAGGTCAACGACATCTGGGAAAACTGGTTCTCTGCGCGGAAGATTGGTGACGTCATTCGCGGCAAAGTCGCCCGCACCACCGATTTCGGCGCTTTCGTCGAGCTGGCCGATGGCATCGAAGGCCTCTGCCACATCTCCGAAATCGAGGAGCGCCGCGCCAAGGGTGAGCGGAAGGACGAAAAGGGGCCACGGGCGGCCCGCATCACCGCGGTGCTCGCGCCCGGTCTGGAATACGAGTTTAAGGTGATTCGCCTCGAGCCGGACAAGCACAAGATCAGCCTGAGCTACCGCGCCGCTCAGAAACAAGCCGAGCGCCAGGAAATCGAGAGCTTTCGCTCCTCCAAATCATCACCGAATGCGACGATTGGCGACGCCATCCTGGCCAAGCGGCAGATGTCTTAACTCATTGCGCGCCACGGGCCTGGGGCGGTCCTGCGGTCGCTTTCCTGCGCTGTAAAAACCGTTTACGCCGCCGTCTTTTGATGATATGCAGTGAGCGTGCCGCGTCCGTCGCCGGAGCGTCACAGTCCCCCGGCCACGAATTTTCGACAGGAGGTTGTGCACTGATGCCAGACGCTGCGGGCGAACATGAGGCCAAAGAGCGCACGATGACCAAGGCAGACCTTGTGGAGGAGGTCACCCGCGTCACCGAACTCCCGCGCAAGGAATCCGAAGCCGTCGTCGAGACCATTTTCGACAGCATCATTGGCGCCCTCCAAGCCGACGATAAGATCGAAATTCGAGGATTCGGCAGCTTCCGCACGCGCCAGCGCCGCGGGCGCACCGGCCGCAATCCCAAGACCGGCGCCAAGGTCGAAGTCCCTCCGAAGAAAATTCCTTTCTTCAAGCCCAGCAAGGAATTGAAGGATTACGTGAACAACCCGCGTTCCGAAGCGTCTCCCGCACCGGACGGGGCCTCCCAGGGCTGAGGCAAATGGATTATCTTTGGACGCCCTGGCGGTACCGCTATATCGCCGAGGCTTCCAAAGACGAGGGTTGCGTTTTCTGCGACGCGCTGGCCGCAAACGACGACACCAAGTCCTTGATCGTCTACCGGGGTTCTAAGAATTTCATCATCCTCAACCGCTATCCCTACACAAGCGGCCATGTCATGGTCGTTCCTTACGCCCATCTCGCCGATTTCGCCGCTGCCGAGCCCGCTACCGCTTCCGAAATGATCCTGCTTGCCCAGCTCGTCCAGCGCGCGCAGGAATCCGCCTACCATCCCCAAGGGTATAATCTCGGGATGAATCTCGGTCGCGCCGCCGGCGCCGGTGTCACGGGGCATTTCCATCTTCACGTGCTTCCTCGCTGGGCCGGCGACTCTAATTTCATGACCACCGTTGCGGAAACGCGCGTCGAACCCGAAGATCTGACGACGACCTACGAGAAACTGCGCCAGGCTCTGAAGGGCTGAAACTCATATGAACGAATCCGACCGCCAGCGCGATCTCCGTTACCTTGCCGAGGGCCGCGACGCCTTGCTCGATTCCGTTCGCGGTCTCTCCGAAGCAGACGCCGCCGTTCGCCCCGCCCCCGGACGGTGGTCGGTTCTCGAGTGCATCGAACACGTCTGCAATGTCGAAGACCGCATGCTCGGCGCCCTCGAAACGCGTCTCCCGCTCGCCGATCTTCCCGGCCCTCGCGAGCGCGAGGAATCCGTCATTCGTTTTGTCACGGCTCGCCAGGAAAAAATGGCCGCGCCCGCGCGCGTCCTTCCCACCGGTCGCTTCTCCACTTTGGCCCAAGCCATCGAGCATTTTTCCGCGGTCCGTGCTCGCACGATCGCATTCATCGAAATCTGTGATCGCGATCTCCGCATGTACCGCGCAAAACATCCCGTCCTTGGCGAGATCACCGGCGAAGAGCTCCTGCTCGTCCTCGCACTTCATCCTGCTCGCCACGCCGGACAAATTCGCGAAACGCGTGAAGCCTTGAAAGTCTAGCGCGACCACTTACTCTTTTCTTTCATCAAAGCTTTCGCTGGGGGAATCATGAACGCAACTGGAAAAGTCGTCTTGATCGCTGGCGGCACGGGCGGACTCGGCCGCGCCGTCTCGCTCGCCTATGTCGCCGCGGGTGACGCCGTTCACGTCATCTACCAGCATTCCTCGGAATGGCAGGCGCTCAAAAGCGCAGCCGCTGGCGCGGCCGGCGGCTCACTCGAAGGCTTTAGCGTGGATGTGACGCAGGAGGAGGCCGTCGAGCGATTGGTGGAAGGAATCGTCGCGCGCTTTGGCCGTCTCGACGCGCTCGTCAACACGGTCGGCGGCTACGCGGGCGGCATCAAGCTGTGGGATCTCGACCCGAAAGTTTTCGACCGCATGTTATCTCTTAATTTGCGCTCGGGATTCGTCCTGTCGCGCGTCGCCGCGCGCCAAATGCTCAAGCAGGGGAGCGGCTCGATCGTCAACATCGCCTCAAAAGCTGCTGTTGATCACGCCGCAGGCGCGAGCGCCTACGCCGCCTCGAAAGCCGCCGCCGTCGCCATGATCGATTCGCTCGCCGCCGACCTCAGGGGCACGGGCGTCCGCGCCAATTCCGTCCTGCCGAGCATTATCGACACCGAAGTCAACCGAAAAGCCATGCCCTCTGCGGACTTTTCGAAGTGGCCCAAGCCCGAAGACATTGCTCGTGTCATCCTGTTCCTCACCAGCGATGCCTCCAAGCTCGTCACCGGCGCCTCCATCCCCGTCTACGGCGATTCCTGAACGCGCCCCGGGGTTGTAGAATCCTTACAGACCGACTCTGCATTTCTGGGGAGCACCGTTCTTGAACCTTGACCTCACCGAAGACCAGCAGCTTCTCCAGCGCAGCGTTCGCGAATTCGCCGAAGCGGAAGTAAAGCCTCATGCGAAAGAGCTCGACGAGACTGGCCACTACCCGCGCGAATTTTTCTCGAAGGCCGCCGAGCTTGGCCTCACCGGCATCGCCGTTCCCGAGCAGTACGGCGGCGCGGGCATGGACCACGTCAGCTATTCGATCGTCATCGAAGAAATCGCCCGTGTCTGCGCTTCCTCGAGCGTCATTCTCTCCGTGCAAAATTCTCTCTATTGCGATCCGATTCTCCGTTTTGGTACCGAGGAGCAAAAAAAGAAATTCCTCGTGCCGTTCGCCCGCGGCGAAAAAATCGGCTGCTACGCGCTCACCGAGCCGCAAGCCGGCTCGAACGCCGCCGCGCTCACCACGAAGGCAGTCCGCAAAGGAGACTCCTACGTCATCAACGGCACCAAAGCCTGGATCACGAATGGCGGAGCCGCCGACGCCGCTATCGTCTACGTAAACACGCATCCGGAAAAGGGCGAAAAGGGCATCACCGCGCTCGTCGTTGAAAAAGGCACGCCCGGCTTCAAAGTCGGCAAGGAAGAAAAAAAGCTCGGCATTCACGCCACGGCCTGCACCGAGCTTGTCTTCAACGACGTTGAAGTCCCCGCCACAAACCGCATCGGCAACGAAGGCGAAGGCTATAAAGTCGCGCTCTCCACTCTCGACGGCGGCCGCATCGGCATCGGCGCGCAAGCCACGGGCATCGCGCAAGGTGCTTTCGAGGCCGCGCTCGCCTACGCGCAGCAGCGCCAAGCCTTCGGCCATCCCATCTCTGATTTTCAGGCGATTCAATTCATGCTCGCCGACATGGCCACGGAAATCGACGCCGCGCGCTTGCTGGTCCGCAAAGCCGCCTGGAAGCAGGATTCCGGCGCGCGCTTCTCCATGGAAGCGTCCATCGCTAAATTATTCGCCAGCGAAATGTCCACGCGCGTCACGCACAGAGCGATTCAGATTCACGGCGGCAATGGCTACAGCCAGGAATATCCCGTTGAGCGCAACTATCGCGACGCCCGCATCACGGAAATCTACGAAGGCACCAGCGAAATTCAGCGCCTCGTCATCGCCGCCTGGGTCCTCAAGTCTTACTGAGCTTTCTGCGTCACGATGAGAGAAATTGTTGTCATTCCGAGCGCAGCATTTTCGCGCAAGGAATCTGCAGTTTGCCTAATTTTTAAATGAAAATCTGGCATTTCCCTCCGCGCCGACGAGCCTGCGGGCCCCTGCCTGCAGGCGGGCACTCCTCCCTGCATTTCGCTTTTTCTTTCCCGTCCTCTCTGCCTCGCTCGATTGAACCGTCCCACCCTGTGTGCTAGCATCCCGCTTTTCCGAGTCATCGCGTTTCCGCCGGGGGGCGGCGCCGTGATGCTGGCTCGAATTTACAGCTCGGTGTTCCCCGCCTTTTCGTTCCCCCGCGAAATGCCTATCTTGCCGCCGCGCTTCACGAATTTTTCCGCCTTCCTGCGCGCAAATTTTCTGCTTTCTATGAATTCCGTTCATCGAGGTGAAACATGAAAGCCTATTCGACCGATTGGATTCGCAACGTGGGCATTGTCGGCCACGGCGACACGGGAAAAACCCAGCTCGCGTCGTCGTTGCTCTTCACCGCGGGGATGACGCCCCGGCTTGGCAAGATCGCCGATGGCTCCACCGTCACCGACTGGGATGAAGAAGAAATCGCCCGCAAAATCTCCATCCAGACCGGCGTCGCCTTCGCCGAATGGCAGGCGCCCGGCGACCCCGAAAAAGCGAAAATCAATTTTCTCGACACGCCCGGCTATTCCACCTTCATCAACGAAACGAAGGCTTCTCTCATCGCCGCCGATGCCTCTCTGATCCTTATCGACGCCGCCGCGGGTGTTCAAGTCATCACCGAAAAAGTCTGGGATTACGCCACCGAATACGATCAGCCTCGCGCCTTCGTTCTCAATTGGATGGACCGCGATCTCGCCAGCTTCGAGCGTGCTCTCGAATCGCTCGCACATGCGTTCGGCCGCGGCGTCATTCCGGTCCAGTTGCCTATCGGCTCGGAGAAAAATTTCCATGGCGTCATCGACCTCGTCAGCATGAAGGCTCTCTATTACACGCCCGATGGCGACGGCAAAGCTCGTATTGAGGAAATCCCCGCCGATATGGCCGAAGAAGCGCAAGCAGCGCACGAAGCGCTTGTCGAACTCGTCGCCGAGGGCGAAGACGATCTGATGGCTGAATTTTTCGAGAAAGGCACTTTGCCCGCCGAAGATTTGAAGAAGGGCATCCACGAGGAAATCATCGAGAAGAAAATCTTCCCGGTCCTTCTTTCTTCCGCGCTTCACAACATCGGTTCCGACGCCATCCTGAATTTCATCGTCGACATTCTTCCCTCTCCTGCCGTCCGCAAAGTCGCCGGCGGGCACAAGTCTCCCGACCACAAGGGCGAAACCATCGAGCGAAAAATGGCCGATTCCGAGCCGGTGACCGCGTTCGTCTTCAAAACGATTGCCGATCCCTTTGCCGGGCGCATTTCATTTTTCAAAGTCATGTCCGGTGTTCTGAAAAACGACGCGACTCTCCAGAATTTCAATCGCAATTCCGCCGAACGCCTCCAGCACCTTCAGGTCATGCAGGGCAAGACGGCCGTCGCCGTCTCCGAACTCCACGCCGGGGATATCGGCGCCATTGCCAAGCTGAAAGACACGCTCACCGGCGACACTCTCGGCGACAAGTCCTCGCCCATTTTCTACCCTCTGCCCCGCATCCCCGAACCCTCCATCACCTTCGCCGTCGAGCCCAAAACGCGCGCCGATGAAGACAAGATCGGCACCTCTATCCACAAGATCCTCGAAGAAGATCTCGCTCTCCGCTTTGGCCGCGATCCACAAACCAAGGAATTCCTCCTAAGCGGCTCGAGCCAGCAGCACATCGAAGTCGTCGTCGCCAAGCTCCGCAAGCGCTACCACGTCGAGCTTACTTTGAAGCCGCCAAAGGTTCCCTACCGCGAGACGATTCGCGGCAAGGCCGACGCCGAGGGCAAGCACAAGAAACAGACCGGCGGCCACGGGCAATTTGGCGTCTGCCGCATCAAGATGGAGCCGCTTCCGCGCGGCACCGGTATCGAGTTCATCGACGACATTTTCGGCGGCGCCATCCCGAAAAACTGGATCCCCTCCGTTGAAAAAGGCGTTCGCGACTCCGCCGAGCGCGGATTCCTCGCCGGCTTTCCCGTCGTCGATTTCCGCGTCAGCCTCTACGACGGCAAATATCACGACGTCGATTCCAGTGATATGGCCTTCAAGATTGCGGGCTCGCTCGCTTTCAAGGAATGCATGAAACAGGCGCGTCCCGCACTTCTCGAGCCGATCATGCACGTCGAGGTCTATGCTCCCGACCAGTATTCCGGCGATTTGATGGGCGATCTCAGCTCACGCCGCGGGCGCATCAGCGGCAGCGAATCCCGCAGCGGGACGGTCGTCATCAAGGCGCAGGTCCCGTTCGCCGAAATGCTTTCCTACGCGAATGATCTGATTTCGATGACGCAGGGACGCGGAAGCTATTCGATGGAATTTTCACATTACGACTTCGTGCCCGGAGAACTCGCCGATAAGGTGATCGCTGCGCACAAACCGCATCACGCCGGGGAAGAAGAGGCTGGCGCTGCTTCAGCCTGACGGTTCAGTCCCATTATTCTTGTAGTGCTTCCGTTTCCGTTTGGCAGGCCCGAAGGCTTGCCTCCTGTAGGCGCACGGCCCGCGAACGCCGGACTTTCGTGCTTATTTGCTTTAACGATTGCTTCGTCGGGCGGGATCGACCAAGGGATCCGTAGGGTCACGGCATGTCCCCGTCCGGGGGGATCTCCGGAAGATCGGGGACGGTGCCCGGCTTCTTCAATCAAATGGTCTTCGATTTCTTGCGCGGAAAGACACGCCTACGCCGCGTCTCACACTTCCAGGAGAGATAACGCGACCTCTCGGCTGCCCGGGTTAATTCCCTGCCGTCGCAGCTGGTGGCGCAACCGTCGCCGGAGCGACGCCCGTATGCTGTGAAGGCAGCAAGTTCTTGAAGAACGCTTTCGCACCGTGTTGTTTCACGTCTGCGTTTTTGTTGTCATCCGCCGGCGCGTTGTTCGACGCCACCGCCGCGTTCTCGTTGTACGCGCCGCTCTGCGGAGCCCCTGCGGGCGCACTCGCCATTGATCCGCAACCGAATCCATAGCACGGCCCTCCCGCGGTGTTCATCAAACACCCGGAAAGAGCCAGGGACGAAAACGAAAGCACCAGAACAATTCCAACCCGGTTTCTCATGGGTCGCCTCGCAATTGGTTTCCACGCGGGCACACGCCCTCGCTGTTCTTGCTCCTCAGCATTGCATGGACGCGACTCTCGCCCGAGTACCGTTTTTCGCTCCTTTCGTCCAACCAGTCACTGGGAGAATGGAAAGCGAATCTGCATTTCCTCTGGTACTAAAGTACTAATTCATTATTCTGTGCGGCCTTTCTCGAACATGCCTGCTCGCCGATTCCCCACGCCTATTCGTTGTTTCTGCGCAACGTTCCGCCGCCATCTTTCCCGCAAGGAGCCCGCGTGGCAAACAGCTATAATCCCCTCATGATTCCTGAATCCTACAAGCCGAAAAAGAGATTCATGGAGCTCGCCATCGCGGAGGCCAGGCGCGCTGGCGATCGCGGTGACTATCCCATCGGCGCCGTCATCACGCGCATCAGCGGTGGCCGCGAAGTTGTCATCGCCAGCGCCGGCAATCGCGTGAAGACTTCCGGCTCTAGCATTAAGCACGTCGAGCTGGAAACTCTGAAATACGTCTCGAGCGGCTACGGACGCTATCTCGAGGATTTCGTTCTCTATTCCACACACGAGCCTTGCGCCATGTGTGCCGGCGCTTGCGTCTGGTCGCGCATCGGTGCGGTCGTGTTCGGCGTTTCGCAGGAAGATATCGCCGCCTTTGGCCGCAAGAATGGCACCGAATACTACAAATGGCGCGCCTGCCTCATTCCCTGTGAATTCGTCTTGAAGAAGGGAAATCATGTCGTTCCCGTCACTGGTGGTTTTCTCCGCCGCGAATGTCAGAAGCTTTTCCGTTATCGGCCCTCGCATCCGTAATGCGTTTCGCAATTCCCTCCCGCAAAGTCGCCAAGCTGTGGTAGCTTTGCCGCAGCCCCTACTGCGGCGGCAAGTTTCCCGGAAAGCGATCCAGTGAACGCATGTCTATAAATGCAGGTTTACAAGTTGCTACACGGAGGTAAATGATGGCCAACGATGCACGCACTCCCGAAAACTCTCCGAGAAGACGGTTTCTTCAAACGGCTCTTTCCAGCGCCGCCATCGCGGCTGTGGCGCGGGCCGGAATCGAGTTGGCCGTGCCCGAGCCGCTGGACGCTCAAACGAAACTCTCTCCCGACGCCTCTTTTCAGAAATTGCTCGCCGGCAATGAGCGATTCGCCTCGGGCAAGCTCTCTTCCACCTCCGAGGATTTGAGAGCCATGCGGGACCAAACCAGGGACAAGCAGGAACCCTTCGCCGCTGTTCTCTCCTGCTCCGATTCTCGTGTCCCGGTCGAGCTAATCTTCGACCAGACCATCGGCAAGATTTTCGTCGCGCGCCTCGCAGGCAACATCGTCACTCCGGAAGTAATCGCCAGCCTCGAATACGCCGTCGCGGTCCTCGGAGTCACATCTCTTCTTGTTTTGGGCCATAGCAGTTGCGGTGCTGTGAAAGCGGCTCTCAACGTTTCCACTGTCCCAGGCCAAATCAGCGCGCTCTATCTGCATATCGGCCACGCGATAGAGCAATCGGGAGGAAATCTCAGCAAGGCCATCGAATTGAACGCGAAAATTCAGGCCGATTTGCTTCGCAACACCTCCACGGTCATCCGCGATGCCGTCCAATCTGGAAAGCTTCAAGTCGGCGCCGGCGTCTACGACCTCGCCAGCGGCAAGGTCGCAGTCGTGTGATTTTTGCAGAATTTGTTCGAAATTCGGCTCGCTCGCCCGCTTGTTTTTCGCTGGGGTCCAGCGCCTTCCGCAGCGTCGAGATGGCGTTTCTGAGGGTATAATTCCCAAAAGTTATGCTTCTTTCCTCGGGTTCGCGTCTTGGGCCTTACGAAATTCTTGCTCCGCTTGGTTCAGGCGGCATGGGCGAAGTCTACCGCGCACGCGACACGCGCCTCGACCGCAGTGTGGCCATCAAAATCCTCCCCGTCGAATTTTCCTCTCACTCCGAACGCCTGCACCGCTTTCATCGCGAGGCCCGCTCCGCCTCCGCTCTCAATCATCCCAACATTGTCACCATCTACGAGCTGGGCCAGGACGGTTCGACGCACTACATTGCGATGGAATTGATCGAGGGCTCCACACTTCGCGACCTGCTATCCGCCGGTTCGCTTCCGATTCGCAGGGCCATCCTGATCGCTGCCCAAGTCGCCGAAGGTCTCGCTAAGGCTCACGCGGCAGGCATCGCCCATCGCGACATCAAGCCTGCCAACCTGATGATTTCTCAGGATGGATTCGTGAAAATCCTCGATTTTGGCCTCGCCAAGCCCGCCGCCCCCGCGGAACTTCCCTCCGACGGGCGCACACTTTCCGCTGCAGACACGCGTCCCGGTCTCATCATTGGCACTCCTGAATATATGTCGCCCGAACAGGCTGCCGGCTTGGATCTCGATTTCCGCTCCGACCAGTTTTCCTTTGGCCTTGTTCTCTACGAAATGATCACTGGAAAACGTCCTTTCAGCAGGCCCACGGTCGCTGAGACTCTCGTCGCAATCCTCCGCGAGCAGCCCGAACCCGTGAACGCCCACGCCCCGGACGCTCCCGCCCCTCTCTGTTGGGTCGTCGAGCGCTGCCTCTCCAAGGAACCCGAAAAGCGCTACGCGAATACGCAAGACATCGCCCGCGAGCTGACTGCCATGCGCGAGCGCTTCTCCGAAAAGCCTGCCGCACCTTCGCAGCCGCACCCCGGCAATATTCCTGTGCAGCGCACCGGCTTTGTCGGCCGCGAAAAGGAAATCTCGGCCGCCCGCGAGCTGCTCCTGTCCAAGAGCGTTCGCTTGGTCACTATCACCGGGCCCGGCGGAATCGGCAAGACACGCCTCGCCGTCGAAGTTGCCTCCTCCCTCGCCGGCAACTTTTCAGGGGGAGTGCATTTCGTTCCCCTCTCCGGTCTCACCGATCCGAATCTTATTGCCTCCGCGATCGTCCAGGCTCTCGAGATTCGCGAAGCTGCGGGTTTTTCACCTCTCGAAGTTCTCCGGAAAGCATTGCAAGATTCCTTCAGCGCCCCTTTGCTTCTCCTCCTCGACAATTTCGAGCACTTGATTCAAGCCGCGCCCACTGTCGCCAAGCTCCTTGAAATGAGTCCCAACCTTAAAATTCTCGTCACCAGCCGCTCCGCTCTTCACATCTATGGCGAACATGAATTTCCCGTCCCCGCTCTTGGCGTTCCGGATCCCCGCTCCTCTTCTTCTTCGATCGATTTGCTTTCGCAATATCCCGCCGTCGCTCTCTTCGTCCAGCGCGCCGCCGCCGCTCGCCCCAATTTCGAACTCGACTCTCAGAACGCCTCGGCCATCATCGAAATTTGCGCCCGCCTCGACGGGCTTCCCCTCGCCATCGAGCTTGCCGCTGCGCGCCTCAAGGTTCTCTCCCCCGCCTCTCTTCGCACTCGTCTCGCCAGCCGCCTCCAGATGTTGACCGGCGGCGCGCGTGACCTCCCTCAACGCCAGCAGACCCTTCGAGCCGCCATCGATTGGAGTTATGATCTTCTCACTCCCGCCGAGCAAACCCTCTTCCGCAGGCTTTCCGTCTTTGTCGGAGGCTGCACTCTCGAAGGCGCCGAAGCGGTCTGCGACACCAAGGGAGATCTCGGCATCGATCTTCTCGACGGAATCTGCTCGATGGTCGATAAGAGCCTCATCCAGCAGCTCGAACAGCCGAATGGCGAATTCCGCTTTGTCATGCTTGAGACGATTCGCGAGTACGCTCGCGAAAAGCTGGCCGCCAGCGGCGAGGAGGCTACCGCGCGACGCGCCCACGCCGCCTACTTTCTCGTGCTCGCCGAGGAAGTTGCCGTGGAGGAGTCAGACGCGAAAAAGCCTGAATGGCTCGACCGCTTCAAACTCGACCACGATAACTTTCGCGCCGCCATTGCCTGCTTGATCGAGGCTCGCGACGCCGATTGGGGCCTTCGTCTCGGGGGTGCCCTGTTTCGCTTCTGGGAGCAGGGAGAATACTTCGCGGAAGGCAGCGACAGTCTCACAAAACTCTTGCAGATCCAGGGCGCCAACGTTCCCACCAAGGCCCTCGCCCGCGCCATTTTTGGTGCCGGAGTTCTCGCCGGCGAGCAGCGAGATTTCCCCGCCGCCGAGGCCTACATGCACCAAAGCCTCGCGATCTCGCGTCAACTCAACGACCCACAAGGCGTCGCCGTCTCTCTGAATGCTCTCGCCGTCCTCTCGCGCGAGCATGGCAACATTCCCGCCTCTCACACTCTCTTCGAAGAAAGTCTTGCCCAGTGGAGGGAAATCGGCGACCGCATGGCCGTGGCTCGTTCGCTTAGCAATCTCGCCAACATCCTCAGAATGGAGGGAGACTTCTCGCGCTCCGTCGCTCTCCATCAGGAAAGCCTGCTCATTTTTCAAGAACTCGGCGACCGTATGGGCGTGGCCTGGTCTCACAACTATCAGGGCGACGTTGCCCGCGAGACTGGCAATTCGGACGCGGCCCAGAAACTTTACGAACAGGGCTTGAGCATTTTCCTCGAGATTGCCGACCCCTGGGGCACGGCGCGAACTCTGTCTGACCTCGGCACCCTGGCCAGGGAACGCGGCGATTGCGCCGCCGCCTGCTCCTACTTCCGCGAGAGCCTCACCATCTTCCGCGATCTCGAACACAACCGAGGCGTTGCCCGCCTGCTAGAGTGTTTTGCCTGCCTCGCGGCGGTTCAGCATCAGCCTCAGCGCGCTCTCCGTCTTGCAGGAGCAGCTGCTGCTCTCCGGCAGAATATCGGTACGCCTCTTATGGCCACGGAGCAAGCTCAATTAGAGGCCGTTCTCGATTCTGCTCGGCAAGCGTTGCCAGACTCTTCCAGTGGGGCAGCATGGCTGGAAGGTTGGGGAATGCCGCTTGAGAAGGCTATCGACGAAGTGCTCCGCGAAGAGCCTTCGTCGTCTTAAGAGGCGTGCTCTCTTCACACGCGGCTGCTTCGCTTCCCTTAGAACTGTCATTCCGAGGAGGAGCAGCTCGATTTTCGCGCCCACGTCCTCAGACTGCGCGAAAATCGGGCGCTTTTGCGACGACGAGAAATCTCGGCGCCGGAACGGCGGACATCTCGCAGAGCGTGTTTTCGGAGGTTCTCAACGGCGCTGGAGGACACTTTTTTGCGAAGTTATGGGCGCACGAAAGACCGCTGAAAATTTCGGTTGAGATGGGAAAGTGCCGCGGGAGTTATTCAGCGCTGCTGGGATCCAGCAACCGCCGCACGGCTGATACGCGATTTGCTGGAACCCCGGTTCTCTTGGCGTGCTCTCGGATGGTCGCTTCATCGGGAGCCAGATAGACGCAGTACACCTTGTCTCCCGTCACATAACTATGCAGCCACTGAATCTGCGTGCCCATTTCCTTCAGCACGCCCACGGACCTCTGCGAAATCTCCCGCAGTTCGGCGTCGGTCAGGTTTCCCGCGCCCGGCACTTCCCGCTCGATGACGTACTTGGGCATTCACACCCTCGCTAACTGCCTGCATGCTAGCATGGGGATGCGGCCACCTCAAGATCGCTTCACGACAGCTGATTCAACTCGGTAGCCGCACCTTGAGTGACTGAATCCTTGAAAGGAAAAATGGACTTTGCCATGGACCTTCGCTCTCTTCAAAAGCCCTTGAAAGATCAATATCGCAGCGACCCTTCTTCCTCGAAAATCACCCTGCGCGCCAAAGGCTCGCAGACTGGCGCTCCAGTTTCGTGCTCCGTCGATATTGGCCGCGCCATCTATCAAGCCGAAGCTCACAAAGGCGTCGGTGGCCCCGGTGCCGGGGCCTGTTCCGGCGATCTCCTCCTCGGCGCTCTCGCCGCCTGCGCGCAGATCACTTGTCAAATGGTCGCTACGGCAATGGGCATCCCGAACGATCGCATCGAAGTCACCGTCGAAGGGGACATGGACCTTCGTGGCACTCTCGGCATTTCCAAAGACGTTCCCGTCGGCTTTGAACACATCCGCGTCAATTTCGATATCGCCGCTCCCGCCGCGACCGCCGAGCAATTGCGGGCCCTCCGCGAAAAAACCGAGCAGTATTGCGTCGTCATGCAAACCCTGCTTCACCCACCGCAAATCGAATCCTCGTGGCCTTCCGGCGTTTGATCGTCTGTGCTTCTTAGTGCGCATTCCAAAGGAGATGGCTTCTCGTATGCTGTGCCGATCTCCCGGGATTCGATCCACGCGGCTGCAACCTCCAGGCTTTGTCGATACCGAAAACTTCGCCGGCAAACGAGACGCATCCCGTTCCTTCCGGTTCGCTCGTCATACGTGTCTTGACGTGCCGCTTTGGATGGGAGTCAAATACCTGTGTTCGAGACCTCGTTGTCGATTGACCTCATTACTCCGTACGTCGGAGGAGAATTTGCCCGACATCGGAAAAGAAACCGGCAGTCGCGAAATCGTTGAAACTTCTGCTGTCCGGCTCTGGCGCTATCGCCCGCGACTTTCACCACAAGGTATCCGCTCTCCTTTTTGACAGAGCAGGGGGGCGAGTTACGCGGGATGCCTGGGACCAAGACGCTTCGGAGGTTAGGATCATGGAAGCAGCCGGAATCATTATCGTAGGTGGCGGTTTCGCGGGCGTGACCTTGGCTGAAGAACTCAACCGCCGCGTCGCGCGCGACGTGGAAGTAATCGTCATCAGCAGTGAAAACCATATGGTTTTCACTCCGATGCTTGCCGAGGTGGCTGGCCGTTCTCTTTCCGCGCTGGACGTGGTGGTGCCAGGGCGTCAGATCGCTCCCCGTGCCACCTGGCTAAGGGCCACAGTGACCCGCGTTGATCTAAAGAAAAACGAGGTCGAGTATACCCGCCCGGACGGGATGATTGCGACGCTTCCCTACAGTCACTTGGTTCTCGCCTGCGGCTCGGGAGTCAACCTCGACGAAGTTCCCGGCATGGCGGCTCATGCGTATACGCTCAGAACAGTCGGCGACGGCTTTACTCTCGGCAACGAAGTTATCGCGCGTTTTGAGCAGGCGTCTGTCGAGCCCGATGCCTCCGAGCGGCAACGCCTGCTGACGATTGTGGTGGTAGGCGGTGGTTTCACGGGCGTGGAAGCCGCGGGCCATCTCTTCGACCTGATGCGAAATATTCACCCGTTTTATCCGCACCTAAGCGGCGCTCGGCCTCGTATGGTGCTCCTGCAGCGAGGGTCGCGAATTGTCCCGGAATTTCAGCACGATTCTCTTTCCGATTTTGCTCTGCGAAAACTCGGGCAAAACGGCCTCGAAGTCAGGCTGAAAACGGCCGTCGAAGAGGTTACGGCGCGATACGTCCAGTTGGGAACGGGGGAGCGAATTCCTACGGGCCTTGTCCTGTGCGCCATCGGGACTGCGCCGGTCCCTCTCATCAAGAACATCGGCTTGTCCGTGGAACACGGCAGGTTGAAGACCGGCCCCGACATGCGCGTGACCGGGACGCCCAACGTGTGGGCCTTCGGTGACTGTGCTGCGGTTCCTAACGCCTGGAACGGACAAATATCTCCACCTACAGCACAGTTTGCGCTGCGGCAAGCGACGCAACTGGCCGCCAACCTCGTTCGGGTGAGAAACGGAGTGGCAACCAAGCCGTTTCGTTTTCGTCCGCAAGGACTTCTGGCCACCATCGGCCATCAAAACGGGGTCGCAGAAATTTACCGCCTGAAGTTCTCAGGTCTGCTTGCTTGGCTCCTCTGGCGAGCTGTCTACCTGCTGAAAATCCCGACCTTCAGCCGCAAGCTCAATGTCGTCGTGGACTGGACCTGGGATATTTTCTTCAAGCCCAACATTGTCGAAGTCCGCGTTTCACAGCAGCAGCGATTTAAGCAGGCACACTTTGCTGCGGGCGATTTTGTTTTTCGCAAGGGCGAACCCGGCGGTCCATTTTTCGTAATCAAGTCCGGCGCCGCCGGGCTTTATGTTGATGAAGTTTCCGCTGCTCCCCTTACGACGTGGATCAAGGGGGACCATTTTGGCGACGCCGCGCTTCTGGAAGGCACGTCGCATCCGACGTACACGGCGTCGGTCAAGGCGGAAACACCCCTGGACTTGATCGTTCTCGATCCCGCGGATTTCTCACGCCTCTCTGAATCGCTTGGAGCCCTGCAAAAGGACCTTGAATTCGCGATGTTCGCGCGCCAGGCCTACGAGCACTTTACGACACTCGCGGCTACAAACCCCGCCATAGGCGCTCTCACCGTTGCCGACGTCATGGCTCGTTCCGTGCAGACCTTGTCTCCCGACCTATCGCTGGTTGATACCGTGGCGAAATTCCAGGCCGGGTATGCGGCATTTCCTGTCGTGGATGGTGGAGTTTTGAAGGGTTATTGCGGCCGCCGCGAACTTTTCACCGTGCTGGGCAAGGGCCTGCCGTTTAATACGCCTGTTCGCGATTTCATGCGCCAAGCCCCTCCGAGCGTTAAAGAGACCGACGCCGTGCTTGCGGCAGGGTTAGAGTTTCTTCACAGCGACGTGGATATCATGCCGGTGCTTTCAGCCGACGGCAGCGGCAGACTCGTCGGAACCTTCACTCCGCTCGATACCGTCCACAGCATCGTAAGAATCGTGGGCCAGGACCTCGACTTTCGTTCTTCTGCAGCCGCCAACTGAGGCGGGCTGATTGATCCAGACGGTAGCACTGCCCAGGTGATCCCGCGACCAGCGCTCCACAATGGCGCGTGGTCGCGGAGTTACTTCTCGCGCTTGCAGAGGACTTCGAGCTGCCGATGCAGTTGGCCAACCGCTTGATAAAGATCCTGCAAGCCCTCCGTCTCGATAGTGACGTCCATGTTTTCTAGGTCCACTGACAAATCCTTGGCAAGTTCGGTGGTGCGGTGAACGCGTTGGGTCGCCAGCGCAGGTAAAACCGCGTATGCGCTGCCGGATTTCCTGTCCGCATCGAACCACTGCTGAACGGCCGATGCCGTGTGTCGAGTATGGTCCAGCGCGTGGCGGAACTCGATTTGGACCCGCGCGTCCAAGTTGCTCGATTCGGTGACTTGCTGAGCTTCGGCTAGCGCGTTAACCATGGCGTCCAGCCGGGCTCCTAGGGTTGGGCGCTCTTGCGAATCACGCTTCTCAGGTGTGTTCATGACGTACCCTCCCGAATACGCCTGCATTGGCGATTGGCTCAACATGGCTGCACCCCCCGAAGCTGAGTAAGCCAGGTTTCGACGATTGCTCCCTGGGCTGCATCAAGCACCCCAAACATCAGCCCCATTCCCATGCCAACCGACGAGTAAACGACTCTGGCCTGCGTTTCCAATGTCTGGTGCCACTTCGTAAGCCGGAGCTTTACAACAGTGTCCTCCGGCAGCGGGCTCAACATATCCACGTAGCAACCCCCGCGGCTGAAGTCGGACGTCCGCGCCGTTATTTTCGTCCCTGATTCCGGGTGTACGATTTCGGTTTCGGCTGTGAAGCAGTAACGCGGATTCCGGCGGCGCTCATTTGCCGCCGACGCGGCTGAATCTCCAATCGTGATTTCGACTCTCTTTGTCATTGTTGCCTTCCTCGCTTCAACCAGTGAAAAAGCAAGGCTGTGGCCATTTACATCGATTATCTAAACTCTTTGTTTACATCAGGCTAGTTCTTTTTCCGGAGGAAGACGCTGTTCAGGACGTTAACGCTGTACGCGGAGACTACACCCGAGGAGACAGTCTAGGTGGTCAGGTCGTCTCGTCAGCGACGGTGGCATCAGGCTGCTCGGCGGCCTCTTCACGTGCGTCTTTCAACAGTTCGTAGAGATGGGTGCGGCTGATACCGAGAACTTCGGCGGCCTTCACTTTATTCCCACCCACGCGTTCCAAAACGTGGCGGGCATGGAGGCGATCCAACTCGCGTATTGATAGGAGCGCATCGGAATCCGCTCTGCGATGCGGCTTCTGAGCGACGACTGCGTCGGGCAGATCACGAATATCAATGAATTCTGATTCGGTCATCATGCAGGCGTGGCCGATCACGTTCTGGAGTTCGCGAACATTGCCCGGCCAACTGTACTGGGCGAGCGCCGCCTGGGCACGACGAGTCAGCCCGGAGATTGGCTTTTTGTACTCGGCGGCGAAGTGTCGCAGAAAGTGGCGCTGCAGGAGAGGCAAATCCTCTAGTCGCTCCGTAAGTGACGGCACCCGCAGTTCCACCATGGATAGCCGGAAATAGAGATCCTCGCGAAATCTTCCCTGTTTGACCGAGACGACAAGATCGCGGTTCGTGACGCCCACGACACGAACATCGACCTTCACTGGTGCCGGCGACCCGACGCGTTGAAGTTCCCCATTCTGAAGGACCCGCAACAATTTTGCCTGCATGGGTAACGCCATTTCGCCAATTTCGTCCAAAACGGCGGTTCCTCCACCGGCGTATTCGAACAGGCCGACCTTATTCTCCTCGGCTCCGGTAAAGGCGCCTCTTACGTGGCCGAAGAGTTCGCTTTCGGCAAGTGTCTCGGAGATCGAGGAGCAGTTGAATGGCACAAACGGGCCACGGTTCGCGGCGGACAACGTGTGCAGAGCTTTGGCTACAAACTCTTTTCCGGCGCCCGTGGCTCCCGTTACGAGCACGGTACGAAAGTGCGGAGCGATTCGGCGAATCTTCGAAAAAAGGTCGAGCATAAGCGGGCTGCGGCCGACCATGCCTTCAAATGCGAAATTTTCGAGAAGGTCGTTGTCAAGCCGGAGGCTCTGCTGGCGGCGCTTCGCTTCGTCGGCGATCTGGTGAATTCTTTGTTGGAGTTTTTCGGTCGGGAGAGGCTTCGGCAAATAATCGGACGCCCCTTTTTGAATTGCCTCAACGGCAGATTCTGTCGAATAGTAGCCGGTCATCAGAATCACGTCGATCCCCGGATCGAAATCGAGAATGTCTTCAAGCAATTCCATTCCTTGAATGCCGGGCATGACGAGGTCGAGGAGCACAACTTGCGGATGCGTGCGGCGGATCAGGTCGAGGCCGGCCTGCGCGTCCGATGCCGTATGGATTTCGAGTTGTTCGTCCGCCAGAACGAACTGCACCATCTTCAAATTCTGTGGGTCGTCGTCGACTACCACGAGCTTCATGCGTTGTTCCGCGGCGGGGTTCATGAAGTTACACCCACGAGCGTTTCCTCTACTCGGCGAATCAATTCTTCGCGCGTGAACGGTTTGTGAAGGATGGCGATTCCCGCATCCAGGACTCCTTGCTTCGCGATTTCGCCGTCCGTGTAGCCGGACATGAAGAGGACTCGCGTGTCCGGGTGCGAGACCGCGAGCGCATCGGCGAGGCCGCGCCCGCTCATTCCCGGCATCACGACGTCGGTCACCAGGAGATCGATTGTTCGGGATTTTTTCGCGATTTCAAGGGCTTGCGTCGCATCAACCGCTTCGAGCACAGCATATCCGGCTTCTTGCAGCACATCGCGCGTCAATTTCCGGAGTGAGGCTTCGTCCTCGGCCAATAAGATGGTCGCCTCATTCTTCCGCGACCGCCTTGCCGGAGCCTGCGGCTCCTTCGCGATTTCCTCAGGCGCATCGATCAGCGGCAGGTAGATGTTGAACGCGGCGCCCTTTCCTGGTGCGCTGTCAACGAGGATGTAGCCGCCGCTTTGTTTCACCACGCCGTAGACAGTCGCTAGGCCGAGCCCGGTACCCTTCCCTTTTTCCTTCGTGGTGAAGAATGGTTCGAACATGCGCGCCTGCACTTCGGCGGACATTCCGCAGCCGGTGTCGACCACTTTTAGAAGCACGTAGCTCGCCGGCTGCATGTACGCGGGACGCGCAGGATTGGCTTCGCCCATATGGACATTCGAAGTTTCGATCGTGAGTTTTCCGCCTTCCGCCATGGCGTCGCGTGCGTTCACAATCAGGTTCAGAATCACTTGTTCGAGCTGCGTGCGATCGGCTTTTATCATTCCGACCGAATCGGAAAGCGCGAGAGCGAGTTTGATGTGCTCGCCGATCAAGCTGCCCGACATTTTTTCCATGTCGCGGACCACTCCGTTCAAGTCCAGAATTTTTGGTTCGAGGACCTGCTTCCGGCTGAACGCCAGGAGTTGCTGCGTGAGCGATGCGGCGCGCTTGGCGGCCCGCTGGATTTCGTCAATTGCCTCGCGGAACGCATTCTCGGGCTGCATTCGTTTTTGCAGCGCTTCCGTGTAGCCGATGATCACTCCCAAAATGTTGTTGAAATCGTGGGCGATTCCCCCGGAGAGCCTGCCGATGGCTTCCACTTTCTGCGCCATCTGCAGCTGCTGCTCTAGCTGTCTGCGTTCGGTGATGTCCCGGTTGACGATGACGAGCTTTTGCACTTGCCCATTGCTGTCCCGGACGACGCTCGCCGTAGACTCCAGCGAGACCCAGCTTCCGTCCTTGTGCCGCATGCGGTATTCCACTCGCTTGCCGTACCCTGACCGCTTGGCTTCCTCCGCCGCTTGCATCACCTTCGCGCGGTCGTCGGGATGGATCTGCTCGAACCCAACCGTTCCGCGCAGTTCTTCGGGCGAATAGCCCAGCAGCCGCTCGTACGACGGGCTGTTGTACGCTCGCGTGCCGTCGGCGTTGACGACGGCAATCATGTCGGCGGCGTTCTCGCTGATCAGCTTGAACAGTTCCTCGCGGGCGGAAATCTGCCGTCGCACGCGGTAGATCTGTAGTTGCTGAATGGCGACGTATATGTCAAACACCAACACGAGGCCAAGCAGGGCGTCCAGGAGGAAGTGCTGGTCGAGAGCCTCATAAGCCTTGGAATCAAGCGTGAAGAGTGGTACCGCGAGGGAGAGAATTCCGACTGTCAGAACTAGCGATAGGACAATACTCGACGCCGAGAGCCACCACTGACGACGCTCGATCTGATACCAGGCATTGCCTGTGCCCTTGAGACTTGCGGATTTCATCGCCGATTCCGAAATTTAATTCGGCAAACTCGAATACTAGTGTTGCACCTTGATTCGGGATCGGCGACCACAATGAGCTTTTGACGTGCCCTCACGAATACCTCCACCCGCTCAAACGTAAGCGCCTTCCACGGTCCCCAACCCCGCCACCAGCCCCGCCGTAAACATCGCAACTCCTGCGCCCTGCGAATTCACGGTTGCAATACCCGCTCGTTCCTTGCTACTGTCTTCGGCATGTCATTCGCTCCCAGCCCGATGAACGTGTCGCGCAATCGCTGTTTGTGTTGCGCATTCGTCTTATCTGGCGTCGAGGGGCCCGCTATCTAATTTTCCGTTAGCAGCTGGGCAGCATACGAACCCGCCGCCAGAAGTTTCTTGCGGTGGGTTTTTTTATTTGCAACAACATTTCGGAGAGCAACGGTTTTGAGTCTTGTTCAATCACAAGCGGCGGAAAAATCGGCGGCCCGAACACTTGTCACTGAGCGCGTAGATCCCCGCCGCAGTTATGCTTCGCTGCCGTTGCCCTCTTTCCTTCCCATTTCGATTTTTCCCCCCAGCCTTCGTTGTTGTTCTTGTCGCTGATTTCCTCTCGCAACGCTTTCCGCGCCGGCTTGGCGCAGGCAATCTAAAAAATCTTATGGGGTGAAAAATGAAAGCTCTTGCAGCGCTTTCCGTTCGCAGGCTGGTTCTTATTCTGTTGGCGGTTTTCTTGTCTCTCGCTGGTTTTATTGCCGCGCCAGCGGCGCTCGCGCAGTCGGAAGCCGCCCTTTCGGGCACGGTGAAGGATTCCTCGGGAGCCGCCGTCCCAGGCGCCACGGTGGACATCAGGAATTCGGAAACAGGCGCGCGCCGCACCGTAACGACCGACGACGCCGGCAGATTTGGCGTAACATCGCTTCCTGTCGGTTCCTACCAAGTAACGGCCGCCAAGACCGGTTTCCGCACGAGTGAAAGTACGGGCATCAATCTGGTTGTCGGGCAGAGTGCGCAGCTCTCGCTCGTTCTCCACGTCGGAGACGTCCACCAGACGGTCGAAGTATCCACAGACATCGGTCTGGTCACTGTTTCCACTCAAGATGTCTCCGGCTTGGTTGGCGAGCGCCAGGTGAAAGACCTTCCGCTCAATGGCAGAAGCTACGATCAATTGCTCACGCTGAATCCCGGCGTCATTAATTACACCTCGCAACGCGCCGGTGGTGTCGGGACTTCGAATTCAGTCGTCGGCAATATGTTCTCCGCTTCCGGCCGGCGGCCGCAGGAGAATTTGTTCCTGCTGAATGGGATCGAGTTCACCAGCGCCTCTGAAATCAACGACACTCCCGGTGGCGTCAGCGGCCAGCTTCTGGGTGTCGACGCCATTCGCGAATTCTCCGTTGTGAAAGACACCTACGGTGCGGAATACGGCAAGCGCCCCGGCGCGCAAGTCGACATCGTCACGGCTTCCGGCACGAACCAATTGCACGGGACTCTCTACGATTTCGTGCGAAACAGCGGCCTGGACGCGCGCAACTATTTTGACCACGGCGCGATTCCCGAATATGTCCGCAACAACTTTGGCGCCGCTCTCGGCGGCCCGATTCGAAAAGACAAAAGCTTCCTGTTTGCCAACTACGAAGGCATTCGCCAGAATCTGCGCCTGAGCATCCTGTCGCTTGTGCCAGACGCCGCTTCGCGAGCAAGCGCCGTCCCGAGCATCCAGCCTCTTCTGGCTTTGTGGCCCGTAGCGAACGGCCCCGAACTCTTCACCTCCACCGGACAGCCCAGCGGAATTGCCAAAGCGTATTCAAATCCCCAGCAGACGATTCGCGAGGAATTTGGCACCTCTCGGTTCGATCAAATCTTTTCGGATAAGGACACTTTTTCCGGCGTCTACACCATTGACGACGGAACGGCCATCTCTCCTTCCAATAATCCATTTACGGTCGACGACGTCTTCCTGCGCCAGCAGGTGGCCAGCTTGAGCGAGACCCACATTTTCTCGCCAAGCCTTTTGAACCGCGCGACTTTCGGTTTCTCCCGCGGCGCGTTCTATTTCAACACTGGCACCACGGTCTCCTTGCCGGGATGGGTCAATGCGGGGCAACCCGTGGGAGCCCTCGTTGTTGGTGGGGGCACAACTCTCAATGGCGCTTCGCAGATCACCAACGGTGGTACGAACGCCGGAAGTAATCTGACAGCCATTCGGAACCTCTTCACTGCAACCGACCAGATCACGCTCACTCGGGGCATTCATTTGTTTGATTTTGGTGTCTGGATTCAGCGCGTCCAGGCAAACGACGCTCTCGTTCAGGACCAGTACGGCCAGGCTTCCTTTTCCAACTTGCAATCGTTCCTGCAAGGGAACGTCAGCACCTATACCTATGCTCCGCTCTCAACGCCGTTGTCCTGGCGTTCGCTCGAAGGTGCGTTCTTCGCTCAAGACACTCTCCACTTGAGCTCCTCCCTTGAATTGAATCTCGGATTCCGAGGGGAGTTCACAAATGGTTGGAACGAAGCGCACGGCCGCGCTTCGAACTACATTTTCAATTCACAAGGCATCATTTTGACGCAGCCTGCGGTTGGCAATTCGGCTCTCGCCGTGAACAACGCCAAATTCCTCCCTGCGCCTCGCGTTGGTTTCGCGTGGTCGCCGTTCCCGTGGAAGTCAACCGTCATTCGCGCAGGCTTCGGCATCTACTACGACCTGCTCGACAATCTGAGCTATCGCCTCGATCAGAACGCGCCCTTCAATTCGGTTTATGCCGTGAAGAGCATCCCGTTTTCGAGCATTGCTCCCGACGCCGTTTATTCAAGCGCAAAGCCTGTTCCGAGCGGTGTTCAACCGGATTTGTATACGCCCACGGTCGAATCTTGGTCCTTCAAGATAGAACAAGCCATTTCCCGGAATACATCCCTAAGCGTTGGCTACGTCGGTTCTCACGGCTATCACGAGCTTCTTTCCGTGGACGCCAATCTCCCCACACCCACGGTTTGCCCAGCCTCTCCTTGCCCGCCGGGATATCCAGCCGGTGCGATTTACTATCCGACGGGCGCACCCCTTGCAAATAGCGCCCTCACGAACAGCACGCATTGGTTCTCTGAGGGAATCAGCTCTTACAACGGACTGGAAGTCGACCTCACTCACCGTTTCAGTCACGGTCTGCAGTTTCGCGGTGTTTACACATTTTCAAAGGCTCTCGACGATGGCGACAACATGAACACCAGCGTGGCGACAAACTCTCCCGCGTTCGTTGCGAACCCTTTGGATCCCAAGGCCGATTACGGCCGTGCGTCATTTGACGTCCGCCACGCGGCGGCGATCAACGGAACCTACAATCTTCCCTTCGGGCGCGGTGGTGACTCGTTCCCATCGCGGCTTGTGCGTGATTGGCAAATCAGCGGCATCGAGACGCTTCTGTCTGGCCTGCCCTTGACGCCCCAGTTGTCTTACAACCCGTCAAACGACGGTGACTCGCGCAATCCGGTCCGGCCCTCTTTGAATCCCGCCTTTGCGGGCCCATTGATCTTCGGCAACCCCAATCAGTATTTCAATCCCGACGCGTTCATACAGCCGCTTCCGGGAACCTATGGCAACGCCGGCCGCAACATCTTGCCTGGTCCCCGGCTGTTTGAAACCGACTTCGCTCTCGACCGGAAATTCAGGCTCTCCGAGCGATTCGATCTCCAATTCCGCGCCGAAGCTTTCAATCTCCTGAATCACACAAACTTCAACACGCCCAACCCGGTTGTCTTCGCCTCCGCTACCGGCGCTCCTTCGCCCACTGCGGGGGTCATCACGTCCACTGCCACTACGTCTCGCCAAATTCAGCTCGGTTTGAAATTGCTTTGGTAGGACAAGCGCAGTCGTTAATCCCCAAAATATGCCCCCATCCCTTGCCTCCGCCCGTAAGGATTCTCTCCGAATTCTTATGCGAATCTATGAGCGTGCTTCTTCGCCCACCCTTCAAACGTCATCGGGCGTTTGCCTGTCAACCTCTCTACCGTGTCCTTCATCTCGCTGCCGCTTCGCCCTTCCCGAAACGCCTGAAACGATTCGCCCACCGCCGCTGCCACCCCCGCCGGTATGCCGTTGCGAATCATCCCCTGCACAGCCGCTTCTGTTGGCACATCAAGGCACCGCAGCGGTTTTCCCAGAATTTTTGAGAGGATATTTGTCTCTTCCGCAACGCTCACCAACTCTCCGCCCGTCACTTCAAAGATCTCTCCCCGCAAATTCTCTGTCAGCGCCTTCACCGCTACTGCCGCGATGTCTTCCGGCGCAATAGGAGGAAAACGCCTGTCGCCCAGCGCGTTATACACCGCGCCGTCTGCCTTGATCGATCCGATCCATTGGTACGAGTTCGACATGAAACCTCCTGCGCGGACAAATTTCCCGTCGAGTCCCGCTTCCCGGATAGTATCCTCCTTGTCCTTGTGTATCTTGCCGATCTTCAACTCTGGCGTCGCTGCTAGAACTGACGAAAGAAACACAATTCTTGGCTTCCCATCTGCCTGCGCCGTCGCAATCACGCGCTTGAACGTTTCCAGATCCGGTCCCCCGTTCACAATGAAGACGCCTTTCACTCCCTTGATCGCTTGTGCAAAGGTCTCCGGTTTGCCGAAGTCCCCCACCGCAACTTCCACTCGGTCGCCCCAATGAGCCACCTTCGCTGCGTTGCGCGTGAACACCCGCACCCTTTCGCCCTGCGCCAGAAGTTGGTTCACTACTTCACTGCCTACATTTCCCGTTGCTCCTGTAACTAGATACATTTCCTTGCCTCCATAAAATGGCGTTCGCTCTCGGCGGTCGCTTCAGCTAAGCTAGACCCGAAAACAAACTGAAACAATACTAGGAATTGCAATATACTGTTGCCATATGGGAACAACAATGGCGGACCTGAACGAACTCCAGTTTTTCTCGCAAGTAGCTAAATCACATAGCTTTACAATAGCCGCGGAGCGCCTCGGTGTACCCAAATCCAGCGTCAGCAGGGCCATTTCGCGCTTGGAGGACCGGCTGGGCGTTCGCTTGATCGAAAGGACCACTCGCCGTGTTTCTCTCACCGAGGCCGGTGAGCTTTATTTCGATCGCTGTCAGCGCGTGCTCGAACAAGCCGAACAGGCTGACCTTGTTGTGGGATCCATGCAGGCAAAACCGCGCGGCAGGCTGCGCGTGGGCACGCCAATCCCCTTTGCCCGCTTCATTCTCGCGCCGCTTCTGCCGGAATTTCTCTCTCTCTATCCCGACCTTCGTGTGCACCTGCACATTCTTGGCGGCGCCTCCGCGCGCGAAAGCTCTCTCGACGTCATCATTCGTCCCGGCCCCTTCGAGGATTCGGGGCTCCTCGTCAAGCCTCTTATGCGCATTCGCCTCGGAGCCTATGCGAGCCCCGCCTATTTGAAAGACCGCGAAATTCCAAATGCACCCGCCGATTTGCGTCGCCACAGTTCCATCGCAGCAACCTGCGGAGCTTTCGGTGAGCCGGTGGATTCCGCCACTTGGCGTCTCCGTTGCGGCTCGGAACTAAAAGAAGTCCGCGTCGAGTCGCGCATCTCTGTTCCCGATCCTTCGATCATTCATCAGTTGGCTCTTGCTGGAGTTGGCGTCGCGTTGATTTCTCAGGGGGTGGCCCGCCATGATGTGGAAAGTGGGCGTCTCGTCCGTCTCCTGCCCGACTGGGAACCGGATCCAGTAGAGCTCTGCGCTCTCTACTCCTCGCACCTCAGCGCTTCCCCCAATGTCCGCGCTTTCCTCGAGTTCCTTCGCTCCCATTTCCGCGCCGACCTCTGTCTCGCCACCATGAACAATTGACTTGCGGCGAAAGCCAAAATACAGGACTCCGGATGGCTCTGTTGACAACCCTCGTCTTCCGCGTCCCCGCGATTGTCATTCCGAGCTTGCCTGCCGCAGGCGTGGCAGGCAGGCCGAGACGGCGGACATCTCTCAGTAGGTCTTTCGCGAGGAACTCAACAAAGCCACTCCGGATCTGAATCTGGCCCGTCGCAGCCGTCTTGTAATTATTGCGTGTGGGGCACAGCCGGCGAGCCAGGTTTAGCCCATTCTGCAAGAACACTCGGAGGCTTCAGCGTCGACCGGAACGAAACCCTCCCTCTCCTTCTTACGAAAATCTCGGCAGGAAAAATCCCGTCTTTTTCTTGTGCTCTTCAAACGAAGGCCCGAACTCCGGCGCAAGAAACGATTCTTCTTTCTTCGCTTTCAAAACCAATCCCACGGCAAACATCGCAAATCCCAAGAGTCCCCGATACTCTCCGATGGCCAATGCCGTGCCCCCCAGCGCCACGAGCATTCCCGTGTAAATCGGGTGACGAATGAACGTGTACGGCCCCGTCCGAATCAGTGAATGATCCTGCCGGATCGTCACGTTCCCGCTCCAGTTTGCTCCCAGGTGCAATCGCGCCCAGATTGCAAACGCAACCCCGGCGACCGTCGCCCAGGCTCCCAATTCTTCCACCCACAATCGCTCTGGGATAAATCGTGCGTTCAGCGGCATAAACCAGCTCTGTTCGCGGAGCAGCAAGAGCGCCGCAGCACCCATCCATAAGATGTGCAGCAGCCGCTCGCCCGCTGGCTGCCTTTTCTGCACCCTCTTTTGCCGCAGCGCCGCGATGAGCCATACGACGGCGAACGCGACCCACGCGTAGTAAATGCTTTCTCCTGTGTCGAGCGAACGTCCCTCGGCAAACGCGTCCCTCCACCCGCCAACGAAGCTGCCCGCCACGGCCCAGCCGGTGCTCTTCAGCGCCACCACCGCGCTCCACAATTCTCCTGCAATCCCCGAATATGTCATCGTTGCTTCCCTCTCTTCGCTCGCGCCATTTCCTTAGCATCCTGCCGGGTCAAACGTCGCAGCCTCTCGATCCACTTCCGCTCGCGCTGAATTCCTTCGCGAATCGAACGCACCACTTCTCCGGAAAAAATCTCGAATTCGATCTGCTGCACCATCGCCGCGTATTTCCTCGCCTCGCCTTCGAGAAACCGCTGCCGCGCGTCCAGAATTTTCGCTCTCGCCGCGCTGTCCAGGATGGAGAAGAGCCCCACGCGCAACCGGAACTTTTCTCCCGACGCGGCCTCCTCGGGCCCGAACACGCTCGCACGCTCCTCGAGTGCCTTGCGCCCCGCCGCCGTCAGTGCGTACATCACGCGCGTCTGCCCTCGCTCGCCGCCCGTCTTCCGCTGCGTGACCCAGCCTTCTTTCACGAAACGGCGCAGCAGCGGATAGACGACGTTGTTGTGCAGTTCGCTCTGCCCGGAGATCAGTCCTGCGCGCTTCTTGAGCGCGTAGCCGTGTTGCGGGCCTTCCAGCAGTAGAGCCAACATTAATAGGTCATTCATGACATAGTCATTTTTGACCTATTCTCAGACCCTGTCAAGCGGAGTTTTACACGCTCCGCCCCGCAACCCTTCTCCCTCGAACGGGTGTAGAATCGCGGCGTTAAAACAAATTCCCGCCAGACCGCGTCCCTGCCGACGCCGCCTGACCCTTTCCGGAGGACATGGCCATGCCGCCATTGATCGTTCAGGATTTGCCGCAAGCCGTCCGCGACACAAAAGCCGCGCTCCGCAAATCTCTTCCCGAGCGCGCTGAAGCGTTCGGCACTCTCGAAACCGAGATGCGCCGCCAGGTGGAAGAAATTGTAGAGGAGCGCGAATCCGGACGCTCCGTGATTCCCGAAATTCCCTACGCCGATATCGCCAGCGGCCGGGTGTCCCCACAAACCGTCGCGCGCGTGAAGCAGCGCGGCGCGTGCGTGGTGCGCGGCACGTTCGACTCCGCGCAGGCCACCGCGTGGAACGACCAGATCGCCACCTACGTCACCGAAAACAATCTCGACGAGCGCCTTGCGCACGCGGCCGAAGACAAATATTTCGGCACGCTCGCTTCGAGCAAGCCGCAGATTTACGGCATCTACTGGTCGAAGCCGCAGGTGGAAGCGCGCCAGTCCGAATCGCTCACCGCTGTACGTGTGTTCCTCAATCGCCTCTGGAAAACGGAGAGCAACGGCGTGCAGCACTTCGATCCCGGCCGCGTGCCAGTGTACGCGGATCGCATCCGCCGGCGGCCGCCGGCCTCGGCGTCGCTTGGCCTGTCGCCGCACGTGGATGGAGGATCGGTCGAGCGCTGGCTCGACGACAACTTCCGCAACGTCTATCGCCACGTTTTCTCCGGCAACTGGCGCGACTACGATCCATTCGACGCGGCTTGGCGCACGGAAACGCGCGAAATTCCTTCCGCCGCGGTCTGCTCGATGTATCGCACGTTCCAGGGCTGGACGGCGCTCACGCCGCAGGGCAAAGGCGACGGCACGCTGCAACTGGTGCCCATCTCGAACGCGATGGCGTATCTGCTGCTGCGCGCGATTCAGGACGACGTGCCGGAAGACAGCCTGTGCGGCGCGCTGCCGGGCCGCGCCCTTTCCTGCGATCCGAAATATCACGCGCTGCTTTACGACGCGGTGTCGTCGATTCCGCACATGGAGCCGGGCGACACGGTTTTCTGGCACTGCGATCTGATCCACGCGGTGGAAAACGAGCACAAGGGCAAAGAGTACAGCAACGTGATGTACATCGCGTCGACGCCCTGGTGCGAAAAAAATTCGGCGTATCTGGAACGCGAGCTGCCCGCATTTCTCGCGGGAAAAACTCCCCCGGATTTCGCGCCCGACGATTTCGAAGTAAATTTCAAAGGGCGCGCCACCGAGGCGGATTTGACACCGCTCGGTCGCAGCCAGTTCGGCATGGCGGCAGGATCGCACGCCGGTTCCGCCTCCTGACGCGCCGCGACGGCGGCTTGTCCAAATTGGCGCTTGCGAATTTCGCCGAACCTGCGTCACTCTGTTCGCGCCATGAAAAAACCGCGCAGTAAAGTTTTGGGCGATGCCACGCTCGCGCTGCACGCGGGAGAAAACCGCTTCCACGTCAACGCGCCGGTGACCACGCCGATCACGCGCACCACCACGTTCACCTTCGCCGATTCCGAAGAAATGCGGCGCTGGGCCGAGGGGAAAAGCCCGGCCTACATGTACACGCGCTACGCGAATCCCACGCTGCGCGTCGCCGAAGAAAAAATCGCCGCTCTCGAAGGCGCGGAAGATGCGCTGGTGCTTTCTTCGGGCATGGCCGCGATTTCGACCACGCTGCTTTCGCTTTTGAGCGCAGGCGATGAAATCATCGCCACGCGCCAGCTCTACGGCGGGAGCTACCGGCTGATGCGCGACGTGCTGCCGCGCCTGGGCATCACGATCCGCCACGTGGAAAACGATCTCGCGGGACTCGACCATCTGATCACGCCGCGCACGAAGGCGCTCTATGTCGAATCGCCCACAAATCCCACGCTGCGGCTGGTGAATCTGCAGAAGGCCGCGGACTTCGCGAACGAATGGGCGATTCCCGCAATCGTGGACAACACGTTCGCCTCGCCCGTGCTGCAGAAGCCACTCGCGCTGGGATTTCATCTGGTAGTTCACAGCGCGACGAAATATCTCGCCGGACATTCCGACGTGATCGGCGGCGCCGTTGCGGGGAATCGCGTGCTGGTTGAAAAAGTCCGCGACCTGATGATCCAGCTCGGCGGCTCGATGGACCCCGAAGGCGCGTACCTGCTGATTCGCGGCCTGAAGACGCTCGAAATTCGCGTCGAACGGGAGTGCAAGAACGCGATGGCGGTGGCACGGTTTCTTGAAAAGCATCCGAAGGTCGCGCGCGTTCACTATCCCGGGCTTGCTTCGGACCCCGACCACGCGCTGGCGCGACGGCAGATGAAAGGTTATGGGGCGATGCTCGCCTTCGATCTCAAGGGAGGCCTCGCCGCGGCGCGCCGCTTCTGCGATCGCGTAAAGATCTTCCTTCATGCCGTCAGCCTCGGCGGCGTCGAATCGCTGGTTGTGCTGCCGCTCTATTCCTCGCATTACCGCATGTCCGATGCGGAGTTGCGCCAGGCGGGCGTCGTGCCGGGAACGGTGCGCGTGTCGGTGGGGCTCGAAGATCCGCAGGATCTGATCGAGGATCTTCGCCAGGCGCTGCAGTAACTCGTGATTAGTGACTGGTGATCTGTGACTCGTGCACGAGTTGCGCAAGTCGCCTGCGCAAGCGGTACGAGGCGCAAGGGACGCCAGTTGCTTCTTCGGCAGCAGCTTCCTCAGCACAACTGCGACCTGCTCCGCCAAGCGGCCTGACTTCGCCACCGATTCGAGTGGCCGGTAGACATCCTCGACGTCGCCCTGCTTGCGAACGCCTGCGGCGTACCACTGTCGCATGAGTCACGAATCACAGATCACAAGTCACGAATCACGCAGCACAAGCTCGAAATACCGCGTGCCAACAACAGGATTGAAGCGATAGGGCGGAATTTCGCGGAAGCCGAGGGAGAGATAGAGCGCCTGGGCAGAGGCCATTTGCGGGAGCGTGTCGAGGCGCATGACGCGGTAGCCGATGTCGCGGGCGGCGGCGATGATGGTTTCGGCGAGGGATATCCCTACTTGATGACCGCGAAATTCGGGGCGGACGTAGAGGCGCTTCATCTCGCAAATTTCGCCGTCGAATTTGCGCAGGGCGACGCAGCCGGCAGGCGCGTTGTCGACAAAGGCGAGAAGCAAGCGTCCGCCGGGCGGCGCGTAGTCACCGGGAAGCGAGGCGAGTTCTTCGTCAAAGTGCTGGAAGGAGAGATCGACGGCGAGGGATGCGGCGTATTCGCGGAGGAGCGTGGCGGCGAGCGAGATACGGTCGGGCGACTCGGCGGGACGAATGAGAAGAGTGGGGGCTGATTTTCTTGGAAGCATGTCGCGCGGCTCGTGGAGAATTCATTTTTCGCCCCGCTGCGTCCACGGCCAAGCCCCAATTTGGCTGCTGCAAGGAAACGATTCGGCGGATTTCAGGCGCAAGAACGAGCGCATTTCTTGCCGGAAGGCAGGCGAGCAGAGGCGGCAACGCGAGGAGAGGAATGCGAATCTAATGAAGTAGAGTTTGCAGCGGTCGCGCGAACGGAGTTGCGCGCGAGGCCGCAGCAGACTCATGGGGCCACGTCGCGGCAGCCTTACCGAAAGAATCTGGGAAGTAGCCGGAAAGCCGCGACTCAGAAAAACCACCCGAGGCGAAACCCTCCCCGCCGTTCGGACCAACCAGGAGATTCTTTTCCGCTCCCGCGGCAACCCAGCCGGGTCATGAGCCGACATGCGAAACATGAATTCCAGGTAGCGCGTGCACAGGGGGCGGTGGTATAAGGCTGTCCCTACATGAGACAGTGTGCCGTCTCAAGACTGAGACGCGATGCATGGCGGATAGTACTTGGGAGTACAGGCGTCCCATTGACCTGCCGATAAGCGGAACGTAGGATTGTTGTTACGCTTGGACTCCGCGCAGAGGAGCGCCGGGCGGAAAACGAGTGGATTGCGGCAGTTGGCGTGCTTTGAGTTCCCCCGGGGCGGACGAGCGCCGTCATGGGGGATTAAAGAAAAATGAACCGACAAGCAACAACGTGGCTGGCGGCTGCGGCGAGCGTGCTATTGCTCGCGGGGTGCGAGGAGACTATCTCGAATCAGGCGAAGGCGCACGTGCCGGCGGCGGCGCCGCAACCCGTGATGGCGGAGCTGCACCAGGCTCTGCCCTTGACGCCGATGCCGTACTCCGATGCGATGCTGCCGGGGCCGGAGCCGGCGATTGACGCGTTGGTGGCGCGGGCGCGTGCAGCGTTTGAAGCCGGGCAGAAGGAATATCAGGCGGGGAACCTGGATGGAGCGCGCGTGCAGTTTGATCGCGCCGAGCAGATGATTTTGTCGAGCGGGTTTCAAGTGGACGCGGACGCGCAGCTGGGGAAACTCTTCGACCAGATCGGCAGCGCGATGGAGAACTACGAACACGACGCCGCGGCGCAGAATGCGGAAGAAGGCAAGGAGAGCGCGGGGCCGCCGTCGCCGATCGACGAGCTGGCGGACATGGATTTGCCGGCGGGCGATCCGCGGCTGGAGGCCAAGGCCGATCAGGAATTGATGCGCGTGCCGCACGATATTCCGCTGACGGTGAACGATTCGGTGCTCCAGTATTTGAGCTACTTCACGACGCCGCGCGGGCGCGAGGTGATCGAGCGCGGGCTGGAGCGCGAAGGGCGCTATGACAAGATGATCCGGCGGGTGCTGAAAGAAGAAGGCGTGCCGGAGGATTTGATTTACCTGGCGCAGGCGGAGTCGGCATTCCAGCCGACGGCGGTGTCGCGGTCGGGCGCGCGGGGATTGTGGCAGTTCATGCCGTTCCGCGGCGAAGAGTACGACCTGGACCGCAGCTACTGGGTGGACGAGCGAAGCGATCCGGAAAAAGCGACGCGCGCCGCGGCGCGGCATTTCCGCGACCTCTACGACATGTTCGGCGACTGGTATCTGGTCATGGCGGCGTACAATTCCGGACCGCTGACGGTGATCAAGGGCATCGAGAGAACGGGATACGCGGATTTCTGGGAGTTGCAGAAGCGCCACGTCCTGCCCAGGGAAACGCAGAATTATGTGCCGATCATTCTGGCGCTGGCGATGGTCGGAAAAGATCCGGCGCTGTACGGGATTCAGGTGACGCCGGACAAGCCGGAGCCGGTGGACACGGTGATGCTGGGACATCCGATCAGCCTGCATTTGGTTGCGGACGCGACGGGAACGGACATCGAAGATCTGCGCACGTTGAATCCGGAATTATTGCGGAACACAACCCCGGCCGATCCCACGTTCACGCTGAAGCTGCCGGCGGGAACGGGCGACAGGTTCAAGGAAAATATCCAGCAGGTGCCGCCGGACAAATGGACGAGTTGGCGGCTGCATTCGGTGGAGTCGGGCGAATCGTTGGCGGAAATCTCGCGGCAATACCGCGTGACGCTGTCTTCGGTGGAGCAGGTGAACCATCTGGACGCGGACGCGGCGCTGCCTTCGGGATTCCTAGTGACCATTCCGGCGGCACCTCCGGTGGCGCATCTGGTGCACTACCGCGTGCAGCGCGGCGACACGCTGGAGGGAATCGCGGAGCGCTTTGACGTGACCACGAGCGACCTGCGGCGGTGGAACCACCTGCGCAGCTCGCAGGCGCGGCACGGGATGGTGTTGCGGATTTATGCAGGCGGGCAGCCGGAGTCGCGGCGCGAATCGCGGTCGGCGGAAACGGAAACGCGAGGCGCGGTGAAGAATGTGTCGGAAAACGGCGACCCGGTGCAGCATCGAGTTCGCCGCGGAGAGACGCTCTATTCGATCGCGCACGCCTACCGGGTATCGGTGGATTCGCTGAAAGAATCAAACCCGTTCCTGGCCGAACGGCCGCTGCAGGCGGGCGATGTGCTGACAGTGGAGCGCTAGAAGAAAGCCGCAAGACTCTGTAACCTTCCTGTAATCAATTTATTACAAGACGAATCGGCAGAGTGGGCAGGACGCGGAGCTCTTTCGGCGTCTTGTGCGAAGAGTTTGCTTTCGCTTCTTGACAAACCCGCGAGAGTCCGCTTATATGCCCGTTAGCAGCGAGAGGGTGCGCGGGCCGGCCGAGGCCACGGAGGACTCCATGTTTTTTGCCAAGATGCACGATGAAGACGACGAGCTGCCCCGTTTTGAGGAAGAGGAAGAAGGCCTCGAACAGCCGGACGAGATCGTCGAAGTGGAAGAGGTCGTGATCGAAGAAGAGGAGCCGGAGGAGGAAGAGGCGGAAGCCGCCGCTCCCGCCGCGCCAGCGGCGCGGAAGCCCGCCAGAGCGAAACCGAAGGCGAAGAAGGCAAAGAAAGCGGCCCCAAAGAAGAGCAAGAAGAAGGCGAAAGCGGGCAAGCCGAAGAAAAAGGCTTCCGCGAAGAAGAAGGGCAAGAAGAAGCGCTAGCGAGAAACGCTTGACGTCGATCGCCGCACGGGTAGTGGGAGTGCGGCACGAGAAAACATGGGACGCCCGGTCGCCGAGAGGCGGTCGGGCGTTTTGTTTTTCGAGGGAGGTACAGGCGATTCCCGATTTGGTGCGGCCGGCGGCGGCCGGGAGTCGAGGTGCGGAACGGGCCGGCAAGTTCCCTATCTGAAATCTTCCTCTTGCGATTTCGTGAATTGACTGGCTAGCATACGCGCGCGATGCCGACAGCGGTGGAACAGGTGCGGAGGATGCGGGGCGGAGCACAGTCGCACCTGATGCGCTGCGACGACGGCGGGTATTACGTGGTGAAGTTCCAAAACAACCCGCAGGGAGTGCGGGTGCTGGCGAACGAATTGCTAGGGACGAGGCTGGCGGCGAGGCTGGGGATCCCGGTACCGAGGGCGGAAGTGGTGACCGTGGGTGAGCATCTCATCCTCTACACGGAAGACCTCGTGATGCAACTGGGCCGCGGGCGGGCTCCCTGCAAGCCGGGGAAGCAGTTCGGGTCGCGCTATCCGGGCTCGCCGGCGGAGACGGCGGTGAGCGATTTCCTGCCGGAAGAGCTGCTGCGAGGCGTTGAGAACCTGGAAGATTTCTGCGGCATTCTGGCGTTCGACAAGTGGACGTGCAACACGAACGGGCGGCAGGCGATTTTTTTTCGAGCGCCTATCGGCCGGGCCCCTTACCGGGGATCGACTATTGAGGCCCCTTACCGGGGCCCGAATGGCTTGGAGGCTACGCCGAGCGGCCCTCGTGAAGAAGACGGTAGCTATCGCGCGCTGATGATCGACCAGGGATTCTGCTTCAACGCGGGGGAGTGGAATTTTCCGGACGGCTCGCTGCGGGGGCTCTACGCGCGGCACCGCGTGTACGAAGGCGTGCGCGGCATCGAATCGTTCGAGAAGTGGATCGCGCGGATCGAACGGATCGACGAAGCGGCGCTGGATGAAATCGCGCGGGAGATTCCGCCGGAGTGGTACGAGGACGATCTCGACGCGCTCTACGGGCTGCTGGAGCATCTTCTGCGCCGGCGGAAGCTCGTGCCGGAGCTGATTGTTTCGGCGTGGAAATCGAGTGCACAGCCGTTTCCGCATTGGCGGTGAGATCGGTGTGGGGTCTGGGTGGAGGAGGAGCGAGGAACACTTTTCAGTCCGGGATGGGAGATCGGGGAGAATTGAGAAACGCGATCGAGCGAATCGGAGGCTGAAGCGGGTCAGGACGCCCGGCGCGACGGAGGGTTGCTGACGAAGGTTGTTTTTCAGGCGGAGGCAGGGCCGATCCACAGCGAGACGGGAAGCGGAAGAGAGATTGAGCGCGGCGCAAGCCGCGCGACGCGAAAGAATTTCAGGCACCGACCGATCCTGTGAGGAATGATGTGACGATAATCGGGAGATGAAAGAATGGCCGAGAAAATTCCCTATACCTACCGAATCTTGCGGTACACCCCGAATTTACTTCGCGATGAATGGCTGAATATCGGAGTGCTCCTCGAAGAGACCGAAGCCGGAGGAAACCCAGCCACCCGCCGGGCAGCACAAATCATCGAAGAGGACGCGGAGATCAACCGCGTGCGCAAACTGCACCCGAACGCCGATGAGGATTTCCTGCGGGCGCTGCCGCGCGAATTCCAGGCGCGGCTCGGCGACAGCATCGAAAAGCTCGACCAGACCTATTCGAACCTGGTGCAGTTCAGCCCGCAGAAGGCGGTGCTCGGCGAGGACTTCGACGCCGAGCTCGACCGGCTGTATCAGGAGCACGTGGCGCCGCCGGCGCGGGCCCGCGGCGGAATGGTAGAAGGCGCGCGAGGGTGGATCCGCAACAAGCTGAACGACGTCTTCCGCCGCCACCGCGTGCTCGGCAAAATGCAGCGGCGCGTGCGCATCGAGCGGTTCACGCATCCGGGAGACCCGACGCGAATCGACTACGCCTACCGCAACGGCACGGAAGGATTTCTGCAGTCCGTGCTGCTCAATCGCGACGTGACGCAAGCGAAAGTGCTGGCGTATACGGCGGAGGCGGTGCGGAGGAGTTTGCCCAAGAGCGAATTTACGGCGATTACGGACACGGAGCCTTTGGCGCGGGACGAACGGCATCAATTCATCGTGAAGCTGTTCGAGGAGCAGCAAATCCGCATCGTTCCGGTGGCGCGGGTCGAAATGTTTGCCGAAGAGCTGCGGAGGAAGCTGCAGTAGGGCGCGTGCTGGGTTGGAATTTTCGTGGTAATGGAAATGGTTCCGGGCAGCCGAAGGAGAGAAAACTCATGACATCCGAAGTTGATGTGTTGAAATCTCGTGTCACTCGACTCGAACAAGCAAATCGAACCTTAAGAATCATATTCGCTAGCGCCTTGGTGGTATCCGCAGCACTTGTTTCAATGGGGCTGCATGGAAAACCGCGGACAATAGAAGCTGAAAAGCTCGTTATTCTTGATAGTCACGGACGCCAAAGGCTCGTTATTGGGACACCTGAAGTTGCTGGAACCGCTGTGGACATGAAGTCCGACGCTCCGGGAATCTGGCTGAGTGATGAAAACGACTCAGATAGAGCAATTTTAACCCCTGAAGGGCTGTACTTCGCAAACGAGCACGAGAAACCGCTTGTCGACCTTAGTAGTGGTCCAGGCGAACCAGAGTTACGGTTCTACGGTCCGGGTGGAAAAATAGTCCGGTCTGTGCCCTAAGAAACTCAGAGATAGGAAATATGTGGGCTTCGGCAAGTGCGACGCTCGTTTGCTCATGGCTTATGCAATTCTCCCCAGTGAGGTAATTCCCTGCCCCTGAGAAGTGCTTCGGCGGCCCAGGCGCCGAGATAGGATGACAGGGCGACGCCGTGACCGGCAAAGGCACCGAGCACAATTGCATTACGTGAAGAGGTGTGCCAGTCGAAGACCGGCGTCCAGGAATCGCGAAACAAAATGGGGCCGCCCCAGCGGTGCGTGAATTCCGTCGCGGCAAGCGCCGGATGGAGCCCGCGCACGCGCTCTTCGAGCGATGCGAAAATCCCCGAGGGCTCTTCGGAGGAAACATCCACGCCATCGAGATGGCGCTCGTCCGGCGAGCTGACCAGTCCCGCGCCCCAGATGACGGAATTGTCGCGGCGGACGCGGCCCCATAGGTAGGGAAAATCGACCGTGTAGAAGGGCTTTCGCGGCGCGAGACCAATCCGGGCAAGAACATCCTCCGGGACGGGCCGCGAAAGGACGGCCAGCGTCAGGCGCGGGTGCATCCCGCCGCCTTCACCGGCGAGATCGAGCGCCAAGGCGTTTGTGGCAAAGAGAATCTTTCGCGCGCGGAATTTTTTCCCTCTGACTGCGAGCGCAATCGGATCGGACCATTCGATCGCTTCCACCGGATCGCGCTCGAAAATCTGCGCCCCGAGCGATTCGGCGGCGTGGGCCAGACCCGCGACCAGCTTTCCGGGATCGAGGGTGCCGCCGGGAACTTCCTTGACCACGCGCAGCGTTCCGGAGTCGCGCCAGGAAATGAGCGAATCTTTTTTTCCATCCGCCCGGCCGATTTCCCACGCGCCGCGGAGGTCGAGATCGCAATCGACACGCAGAATTTTCAAAATTTCCTGGAAACCCGGGAGGACGTCGCCGAGGCCGGGCTGGTCGCCAGCGGCGGTTTCGGCAAGCGCCATGCCGCCCGTGCGGCCGCTCGCTCCCGCGCCGATCGCGCCCGCTTCGAGAACGACTACCGATTGAGACGAGTCGAGATGGCGCAGCCAGGCCGCGGCGGCAAGGCCGGTGAAACCGGCGCCGACGACGGCGAAGTCCGCGACGTCCGGAAGTTTTTCCGGCGGCGAGGGGACAAAATCGATTGCCCAGGGCGGCGCGCCCCAGTTGGAATGAATGTCGCGAGAAGGCAAATCGGCCGTCCTAAGAGGAGCGGAATTGGATGCAACAGCGAAACCGATTGTGCGAGGCGCCGAGATTTGAGGCCCCGAAGAAATCTTCTTTCTGTTCAGGTTCGCCCCGAAACCCCGAGGCAGGAGCCTCGGGGCCAGGTTGAAGAAAAACCGGATGCCGCTACAGGATGCTTTCGGACCAGTTTTCGAGCGTGTGCTTGATGCGGCCCATGAACTGGTGCGCGGCGGCGCCGTCGACGACGCGGTGGTCGTAAGACAGCGTGAGATAGACCATCGAGCGGATGGCGATCGCATCGTCCACGACGACGGGCCGCTTTTCAATCGCGCCGAGGCCCAAAATCGCGACGTTCGGCTGGCTGATGATCGGCAGCCCGAAGAGGCCCCCAAAAACGCCGGGATTGGTGATCGAGAACGTGCCTTCCTGAACTTCCTCCGGCTTGAGTTTCTTGGCGCGGGCGCGCTCGGCAAGATCGTTGATGGCGCGGGCGATGCCCAGGAAATTTTTCTCCTCGGCGTTCTTGATTACCGGAACGATCAGGCCCCAGTCGAGCGCCACGGCGATGCCGATGTTGCACTCCTTGTGCAGGACGATGTTGGTGCCGTCGACAGACGAGTTCACCGTTGGGAAAGCGCGGAGGCCTTCGACCGCGGCGCGGACGAAGAAGGGCATGAAGGTGAGCTTCGTGCCGGTGGCCTCTTCGAACTTAGCTTTCGACTTGGCGCGCAGCGCGGCGATGTTGGTGACGTCGACTTCGTCCACGGAATACACGTGCGGAGACACGCGCTTCGAGAGCACCATGTGCTCGGCAATTTTCTGGCGCATGACGGACATTGGCTGTACTTCGTACTGGCCGAAGTACATGCGCTCCCGCGGCACGGCCGATTCGAGAAGCGCCGAAGCCTGTGCGCCACCCGAAGGAGGCGGAGGCGCGCTGCGAACGGGCGCGACCGGAGCGTGAGAAGGAGCAGCGGCGGAGGGAGCGGCGGAGCCTTCGACAGCGGCGAGAATGTCGTCTTTGCTGACGCGGCCTCCCGCACCGGTGCCCTGGACCTGCGCGAGATCGATATTGTGCTCGCGGGCGATCTTGCGCACGAGCGGGGAGCTGCGAACCTTTTCACCGGAAGGGCGGACAGGAGGCGCAGGCGCTCCGGCGGCGGGAGCGGCCGCTGGGGCGGCTGCTTTCGCGGGGGCAGGAGCCGCAGGCGCTGCAGTCTTCGCAGGGGCGGGAGCCGCGGCGGCCGAGGCAGCGGCGCCCGCAGCGCCGTCGATCACGGCGACAACGGTCTGAATCGGGACGGTTTGTCCTTCCGTGACTTTGATCTCTTTCAACACGCCGGCGGCGGGAGAAGGAATTTCGGCGTCGACTTTGTCGGTGGAAATCTCGAACAGCGGCTCGTCGCGCTCGATCTTGTCGCCGGGCTTTTTCAGCCACTTGGTGATCGTGCCTTCAAAAATGCTTTCGCCCATCTGGGGCATGATGACGTCGGTTGCCATGACTTTCTCCTCCGCGGGCCTGCAAAATGCGTATGGAAATCAGACGGCGCTGAGGCACTCCTCGTGCCAGACGCCGGGAATATCCTCGAGCGTGTAGATCTCGTCGCCGCCGTGGAACAGCTCGACGGATTTCACGCGAGCCACGCGGCCGGCGTATTCCAGCTGCTCGGGCTCGAGCTCGTTGTGATACTGCCCTTCCTCGAGAAATTTTTCGAGGAAGTCGCGGCCGGCGATGCGGACTTCCGTGCCCGCCTCGAATTCGATGTTGTTCACGCCTTTGGTTCGTCCCATGGGATCGCCTGCCTTCCTCCGGTTTAGTATTTTGCCAATTCGCGCGCCGCTGCGACAACCTTTTCCGTATTGGGGAGGAAGGCTTCTTCGAGAGTCGGCGCGTAGGGAACGGGCGTGTCGAGGGCTGCGACGCGGGCGACCGGCCCGTCGAGATCCTCGAACGCGCCTTCGAAGACAAGCGCGGCGATTTCGCCGGCGATGCCGCCGGTCTTGGTGTCCTCGTGAACGACGAGAAGCTTATTGGTTTTTTTCACGGAGGCGAAGATCGCTTCCTTATCGAGCGGAAGGAGCGTGCGGAGGTCGATAACCTCAGCGTCGATGCCTTCCTTGGCAAGCTGTTCGGCGGCTTCGAGCGACGTGTGGACCATGGCGGCATAGCTCACGATGGTGAGATCGCGTCCCGGGCGGCGGACCGCGGCCTTGCCGATCTCTACGGTGTAGTCGTCTTTCGGCAACTCTTCCTTGATGCGGCGGTAGAGGAATTTGTGCTCGAAAAAGAGGACGGGATTGTTGTCGCGAATCGCGGATTTGAGCAAGCCCTTGGCGTCGTAGGGCGTGGAGGGATAAATAATTTTCAGACCGGGTGTGTGAACGAAATACATTTCCGGATTCGCGGAGTGGAACGGGCCGCCGCGGACGCCGCCGCCGGAAGGGCCGCGTAGAACGAGCGGCACAGGCGCCCCCCAGAGATAGTGCGATTTGGCGGCGAAATTCGTGACCTGGTTGAAGCAGCAGGCGATGAAATCGATAAACTGCATTTCCGCGACAGGGCGAAGGCCGAGAAAGCTCATGCCGCAGGCGGCGCCGACGATGGCGGTCTCGGCGATGGGCGTGTCGATGACGCGCTCGGGACCGAAACGGGCGAGAAGGCCTTCGGTGACTTTGAACGCGCCGCCGTAGACGCCGATATCTTCGCCGAGAGCGACGACGGAGGGATCGCGGTCCATTTCTTCAAACATGGCCTGGCGGATGGCTTCCAGCATGGTGACTTGGGCGGCGGCGGCAGCGGCGGTGGTTGCCATAATCAGCGGCCTCGCTTTCGCGGCGAATGTTTCGGCGCATGCTGGTGGCGTTGCGGAGCTTTGGCTTGCTGCTCGGCAAGGAAAGCTTTGTCCTTGGGGCCGCGACCGAAGGGAACGCGCGGAGAATCGGGCGCCTCGGAGGTGGAAACTTGGGGCGCAGCGGAGGATTTCGCGCCGTTGCCGCCCGACGCGGAATCAAGCGCGCCGAAGCTTGGGACTTTCCAGGAAGCGTCGGCGCTCGAACGCGGCGGAGTGACTTCGCCTTTCGGGCGCTTCCATTCCGCTTCGATGGCGTGGCAACCGTCGCAATAGACGCCGGTGGCGGCGGTCTCGGCGGGCGGGAGCGGAGAATCTTCGGCGAACTTCTGGTTTTCGTCCAACTCGCGCTCGATGCGCGCATCGATTTCGGATTTTGTCTTCGCGTCCCAAATTTTATTTTCGGTGAGATATTTCTCATAGCGGGCGATGGGGTCGCGCGCCTTCCAATACTCGAACATTTCCTTGGGAACGTATTCGGCGGGATCGTGCTGCGCGTGGCCGCGCATGCGCATGGTCTTCACTTCGATGATGCGCGGGCCGCGGCCGGCACGGCATTCCTCGACCGCTTCCTTCGCGGCGGTGTAAACGGCGACAACGTCGTTGCCGTCTACGACGTCGCTCTCGATGCCATAGGCGACGGCGCGGTCGGCAAGATTCTTTACGGGCACCTGGCGCGAGACGGGCGTCGAATAGGCCCATTGATTGTTTTCGATGACGAGAACGAACGGCGCGCGCTGCGAAGCCGCGAGGCCGAGGCCTTCGTGAAATGCGCCTGTCGAGCTGCCGCCGTCGCCGATCCACGTCATCGTCACAATTTTCTGGCCGAGGTAGCGGCCGCCCATAGCGACGCCGGTCATGACGGGAATCAAATCGCCGAGCATGGAAATGGGCGAAACAATATGAAGATTCTTGAGGTCGCCGAAGTGGCTGGTGCCGTCCTTGCCTTTCGTGGGCGAAGTGTATTTCGCCATGTGCTGCGTGAAGATGTCGCGCGGCGGAACGCCCTTCACGAGCAGCGCGCCGATATTGCGAATCATGGGCGCCATCCAGTCGCGTTTTTCAAGCGCGTAGGCGGAGCCGACGGAAACGCCTTCCTGGCCGAGGCTCGAATAGAGGCCGCCGACGATCTTGTTCTGGCGGAAGAGGCGGACCATGCGGTCTTCGAGCTGTCGATTGAGCTGCATGAAATAGTAGAGATCGAGATGCTGCTGGCGCGAGAGCGGCTGGCTCATGCCTCGCTTCCTTTCAGGGCGGCCGTTTCCAAGACATCGGACGCCACAGGTTCTCCAGGCGTTTCATCGGCAAAGGAAGAAAGGGATACTTCGAGGGCTCGGCGCGAGATGGACACAAGTTCGACATCGAAAACTTCGGCGAAATGCGCGGCGATGCGCACGCGGGCTTCGTCAAGCGAAACAGCGCGCGCGAGAGCGCGTTCGAGCGACGTGGCGCGCTTGTCCGCGAGGCCGCAAGGAACGATCAGGTCGAAATAGCGGAGATTCGTCGAGACGTTGTAGGCAAAGCCGTGCGAAGTGACCCAGCGGCTCAGGTGCACGCCAAGCGCGGCGAGCTTCTCCTCGTTCATCGGAGCGGGCGAAGTTGAATCGAGCCAGACGCCGTGATTCGCGGCAGAGCGGTGCGCGGAGAGGCCGAAATCGGAGGTCGCGCGAATCATGGCTTCCTCAAGCTGGTGAACATACCACCGCACGTCGCGGCGATGGGAGGAAAGATCGAGAATCGGATAGCCGACGATCTGGCCGGGGCCGTGGTAGGTGATGTCTCCGCCGCGGTCTGTCGGGTGAAATTCGACGTTCATTTGGCGGAGCAGATGATCCGCGGCGCGGAGGTTTTCGCGCTTGCCGTTGCGGCCAAGGGTGATGGTGTGCGGATGTTCGCAAAACAGGAGCGTGTCGGGGATCGCGCCGATCTTGCGCGCTTGGACGAGACGACGCTGGAGTTCGCAGGCGGGCGCGTAGGGAAGCAGCCCGAGGTTCACAACCCAGCAGATTTTGAGGTGGTCAGCCACTATTCAGATTCCGGGGCCAGAGACTACAAGAGAATTCAAGCAACCAACCTCAGGGGTTAAAACCCCTGATGACAGAATCAATTGTAAGTCGGAGCTGAAGCTCCGACCCCCTAAAAAGCGCAATCCTTGTCTTCTAGCGGCGCTAGAAATTGATCGCCAGGCCGCGCACGGAGTTGAAGGCGTCGCCCATGGCTTCCCAGACCGTGGGATGCGCGTGAATCACGTGGGCCATGTCGTCGAGCGTCGCTTCCATGCCGAGAGCCGCCACCGGCTCGGCGACAATTTCCGTGGCCAGCGGGCCGATGGCGTGCACGCCTAGAATTTCGCCGTATTTTTCCTCGGCGACCACTTTGATGAAGCCTTCGTGCGACCCGAGAATCGTGGCTTTACTGTTGCCGAGAAATGGAAACTTTCCGGTCTTCACGGCGTAGCCCGCTTCGCGCGCCTGTTTTTCGGTGAGGCCGATGGAGCCGACCTGCGGCTCGCAATAGGTGCAGTTGGGGCAGCGGAGGCGGTTGAAAGGCTGCATCTCTTTTCCCGCCATGCGGCCCACTGCGATGATGCCCTCCATCGCCGCGGCGTGCGCGAGCTGAGGCTGCCCGGCGACGATATCGCCGATGGCATAGACCTGCGGCTCGTCGGTCTCCATGAAGGCGTTGGTGTGAACGAAGCCGCGCTCGACTTTGACTTTCGTCTTGTCGAGGCCGGCATTTTCGGTGAGCGGGCGGCGCCCGACGGCGATCAGAACTTTTTCGGCGGAGAGAGTTTGCGGCTTTCCTGCTTTGTCGGTGAAAGAGACGGTCGCGCCGTTTGCGTCTTTCTTAACCGAGCTAACTTTCGATTCCGTCTCGATGCGAATGCCTTTTTTCGTGAAGGATTTCAGAAGCTCGGCGGAGATTTCTTCGTCCTCCAGCGGCACGATGCGCGGCAGCATTTCGAGAATGGTCACATCGCTGCCGAACGTCTTGAAGATCGACGCGAATTCGACGCCCACAGCGCCGGCACCGACGATGACGATGGATTTCGGGATCGTCTGAAGTTTCAGGATTTCGCGGTTCGTCAGAATCGTCTCGTCGATTTCGAGGCCGGGGAGCGAGCGCGCCTCGGAACCGGTGGCGACCAGGATGTTCGCGGTTTCGAGTTCCGTTGTCTTGCCGTCTTTTTCCACCGTGACGCGGCCGGGCCCGGCGATTTTTCCCCAGCCCTGCATCCATTCGACCTTGTTTTTCTTGAAGAGCAGGCCGATGCCGCCGGCATGTTTTTTGACGATGCGGTCTTTGCGCGTCAGGATGTTGGGCCAGTTGACCTTGACGCCGTTCACGTCGAAGCCGAACTCCTCGGCGCGCAGGAAATGGTCGTAGATATCGGCGTGGTGCAGAAAAACCTTCGTGGGGATGCAGCCGACGTGCAGGCAGGTGCCGCCGAGAAAGGGATCTTTCTCGACGACGATGGTTTTCAGGCCCCACTGTGCGGCGCGGATGGCGGCGACGTAGCCGCCCGGACCGCTCCCGATGATTACGAGGTCATATTTAGCCAACTCATTCCTCCCGCGCGGACAGCGACGTACGGCCGATTAGATGATGGGAAGGGTTGCTACGATGGCGACGCTCCCAGGCGCACAAAACGAAGATTTTAGCAGCGCAGGTGCGTGCACGCAACCCGCGGCTGGGTTCAATCACTCCGGGATCGCGGGAGGGGCCGGCGGAAGGGCGCCCTCGGAAACCTGGATATCCAACGGGGGCATTTACTGCACAATTCGAACTTCTGAATCAGATCGTTGAACCCGGCTGTGGGACAGCGACTTCAAGGTCGGCGCGATTCCAGTGGGCGAGGTTGGCAGCGGCGTCATAGGTGGACTGACAAAAGTCGAGGAGCCTCTGCTCCGGAGAAGCGGCCAAACGAACATCGTCATACATCAGGAAAAATTCGCTTTTCTCAGGGCTGTAGAAAGCTTGAGCGGGCAGAACGGCAGAGTCCTTGAAACCAGTGGGTTCGGGGGCGGCATACGCGTAGAACGCGGCGTCCTTAACGGCTTCCCCATCGCCGGGCCAGAAACCAACGCTGATGAGCTCGTGAGAGTAGCCCTCTTTGGTGATGACGTCTGCGCCTGCACGCACTGGTGCGCGCCTGCCTGAAAAGCGCGAAACGGCCAGGTCGAAACTGCCCCAGAAAAAATGCACCGGGCTGCACTTGCCGATAAACCCCGCACGAAATTTCTGGAAAATCGGGCTTATGACGGCGAGCGCCTGCCAAAACCGGTGGGCGTACTCGCTGTCGTAAGACGAGTGAGATTTGTCGAGCGTGAAGCGGACGGGCCGGGGAATCTCCACGGGCATCGTCCAGATTTTTGCTTCAATGCCAAGAGAACGCAGAGCGCGCATGAATTCATCGTAAAAATCGGCGACCGTGCGCGGCATGAGGCGAAACGAGCGGCTTTCACCCAAGCTGGTCTCGATTTCCAGAGAGTGCGCGACGAAATTGAAGCGAACCTCGAAAATTCCCTTTGCGTAGGGGATCGCGGAGGTGGTCAGGCCACGGGACGTAACATAGAAAGCGGTACCCCACCAGTGATTGATGTTGGGGCTGAGTGCCAGCCGAACCTTGCCAACGATTTGCGTCCACATATGGAGGGTCGCGTAGGTGTCTTTCCATGCGGCCAGGGGTAGTTCCGGCCAAGCTACCGATTGTTTCATGGCGCCTCCTTTTTCAGGTTTCAGGATTTGGAGTTTGGAAGAAGGCATCGTAGCACGAGAGCAATTTGATGGCGGAGCGCGCGGTGTCCGATGAAGGAACTCGCGCGTCCCGGATTCGACCAGTTGGGCGATGGCGTGAGCTTCGCCCAGGTGGCTAAATCCTTGCGAGCGAAGCTGCTTCTGGTCTGCGTGCCTTGGCCCTGCTCTTGCAAGAAGAAGTCGAATTTGGCCTGCGGCCGATGGGAGGGTTTCATGACGGATTCCGAGCGTATTCGAGAGCGCTGCGACGGTTCGTTGGATCCCGAATACGTCCGCGAAAGGGAGAAAGCGGGTTGGCGGCTGGTGGGAGTGGAATGGGAACGCGGCACGGTCGGAGGCCTACAAGCGCAAGGACAGGTCGGGGGACCTTCTGGCAGCGTTAGCGCTCGGGAAGCAATCGTTCAGGAATTGCCGATCGGTTCACGGATCATTCCCGAAGGCAGCCAGCTCGTGGAGGATCCCGACGAAATGCAGTTTCTGCTTTCGGTGATGGAACTGATTATTCAAGACATCTCAATCGTGAAAGTCGCTGAAGAATTGAACCGCCGTGGGTTCCGCACGCGCGCGGGCAACGAGTGGGGCCCCGTGGCGATTTTCAATCTGCTCCCCCGCCTCATCGAGCTTACACCGCGAATCTTCCGTAGCGCGGAATGGATTGAGCGGCGCAAACATTTGACACCGGTCTTCTGACCCGCCTCTTTTGCGCACGGCGCGTCCCAACACGACAAAGACGGCAAAGATGAGGCTTCGCACGTCCCAAGGTTCGTGATAGTGTCGCGAAACTACTCGCGACTATTTCCCGTATGGATGGACAAAGGAGACCCGCCCATGACAGACGTGCCAGAAAGCGCTGCTTCGCAGCAGACGCCGCCGGAGAAACTGCCGCCAGCGGAATCGGCAGTCAAGAACGTTTTCGTGGGCCCGAATGGAATCCGTGCCGGATGGCGGCTCGCGATTTTCCTGATTATCTTCGTGGCGCTGGCGGCGGTCATCAACGCGATTCTTCATCGCATCCCATTCATCACGCAGCATTTTCCGCCTCCCCCGAAGGGCGCGCCACAGGTCTTGACCCCGGGAGCACAGATATTCGGCGAAGGAACCACAGTTCTGCTCCTTTTCTTCACGGTCTGGATCATGTCCATGATTGAAAAGAAATCCTTCAAGGATTACGGACTTCCGGCGCAAGGAGCTTTCGGAAAGCGGTTCTGGTTGGGAATCGCGTACGGATTCGCATCGATCTCCCTGTTGATGGGAGCGATTGGCGCGCTCGGCGGGTTTTCGCTGGGCTCACTGGCTCTTGCGCCGAACGAAGTCGTTCGATACGGAGCGCTGTGGGGTATCGGGTTCATCCTCGTTGGATTTTTTGAGGAATTCTCCTTCCGCGGATACATGCAGGCGACGCTTGCTTCGGGAATGGGATTCTGGCCGGCGGCAGCCGTGCTGGCAATATTGTTCGGAGCGGCCCATGCGGGGAACCCGGGCGAGAAGATTTTCGGCCTGGTAATGGCGGGAAGCTACGGACTGTTTTCCGCCTTCACGCTGCAGCGCACCGGAAATCTTTGGTTCGCGATCGGCGACCATGCGGCGTGGGATTGGGGCGAAACATATTTCTATTCGACGCCCGATAGCGGCCTACTGGCGAAGGGGCATCTTTTGAATTCTTCCTTCCACGGACCGGTTTGGCTCACTGGTGGATCCGTGGGACCCGAGGGAAGCTGGCTGGTGTTCGGCGTCGTGATTCTGACGTTTGTTGGAGTTCACTTCTTGCTCCCTGCAAAGCGCGCGGAGGCGGCGTGAACCGGAGCCGCTATAACTCCTGCCCTTTTGCCCGTGAGTAACAGGCGAATGGGCGCTTTCATTTTTAACCGGAATCCATCAAATAAAAGGGAGACGTGATGAGCAAGAGGCTTGAAGAAATTCTGAAAGCCAATGCGGCGTACAGCGCCCAATTTGGCGAGAGGGGAAAGCTCGCCGCACCTCCGGAGCGACGGATTGCCGTGTTGACATGCATGGATGCACGGCTCGACCCGGCAAAGTTTCTGGGATTGGAAGAAGGAGACGCGCATGTGATCCGCAATGCCGGCGGACGGGCAAGCGACGACGCAATCCGATCCCTCGTAATCAGCTACAAGCTGCTGGGCACGAAGGAATTTTTCGTGATCCACCACACTGACTGCGGCATGAGTTCGTTCACCAATGAGGTCATGCGCACACTGCTGGCTTCGAGCCTGGAATCGGCCGAGGCGACCCCGCAGGGTTTTCGCGACACAGGCAAGGGCCCGGGATCGCGCGAAGCGGAGTACATCGAATGGCTGACGATCAGCGATCCGACGCAAGCCGTGATCGACGACATCGAGCGAATCCACTCGCATCCGCTGATCCCGAAATCGATCCCCGTCCACGGCTTCCTTTTTGACGTGAAATCCGGAAGGCTGATTGAAGTGGCGGGAGCAAAAGCGGCCGCAGGCATCGCATAGGCTTTAGTACAGTCCCACTTCCCTTTCCGGAAGCGGCGAGAGATTCGACGGGAACGGCCTGGCGTCCCATCAAGTCCCTCGCCGCGACCCGCATACCTTCTTAAACCACAGGCTTTTGTTGGTTTCAGAATCTTTTTCGCGGCTTCCGCATCGAAAGGTAGCTCGAAGCGGTGGCGCTCACCGTCACTGATTTGACAAGGGTGGGCATGGCCGCTACAATTTTCCGATTTGGGTGGGTGTTTACGCCCCGCCTAGGGACTGTCACATGGACAAGAAACGGCTCGACTATTACAAGAAGAAGCTCCAGACACGGCGTGAGGAACTGGTGCGAGGCATTGTGCGCACCGAACAGGAAGGCCGAGAAGCGGACGAAGATCCCACAGTGGATCTGGCCGATAAGGCGGCGAATTCCTACACCAAGGAATTCCTCTTTGGGCAGACGCACAACGATCGCGGCTTGCTGCAGCTTGTGGACGACGCTCTGGCGCGCATGAGAGAAGACTCATTCGGCGAGTGCATCTCGTGCCACCAGGAAATTCAGACCAAGCGGCTGGAAGCAGTGCCGTGGACGCGGTATTGCATCACCTGCCAGGAAAAGAAGGAGCAGGGACTCCTGTAACACGCCGGCCGGCGTGACCCGGACGCCGGCTGCCCTGCTCTGCATTTTTCCCGCGAGTGGTTTCCCCGTTGAAACGCGACCACCTGCTCCTGCGGACTCGCCCGAAAGAAAGCATAGTCGGTTTGCGTATGGGGTTCATTTCTTCGCGGTAGCTCTTTTGCCCTCCTCCGTCCCGTCGGTCTCTCCGTAGTTTCCACAACTAGCCAAGGAACTCCTCGTGGAGTAGCGTCTCGCTGGTTTTTCGCCAGCTTGAGATGACAATGATTCTGCGCGACGCAATCGATGCGCTCTCGGCGGTTGTGTTTGCCGCGCCGTGCCGCGTGTGTCACGCGCCGCTCCTGAAACTGAGCAGGATCCCTATTTGCGAAAAATGCCTGGAATCGATGGAAGAGATTCACGGGCCTGTTTGCCAGGTATGCGGGCGGCCAAACCTATATGTCGACGGAGCTTCTCCGGAACCCTCCAAGTGCCGGTTGTGCCGCTCGGACTTCTTTTCCTTCAACTGTGCCCGGAGCTACGCTCTCTATACGGGGGCCACGGCGAGCGCGATCCAGATGCTCAAATATGAGGAAGTAACGCGACTGGGAGAATTTTTCGGCGACAGGCTGGCGGAAGTGGCGCTTGGTGAAGAGGAAGATTTCAAGGCAGATGTCGTGGTGCCTGTTCCGCTACATGCCGACCGGCTGCGCGAGAGAGGGTACAATCAGGCGGAAATGATTGCGCGTCCCCTGGCGCGGCGGCTGGGCGTGGAACTGGGAAGCTACCTACTCGTTCGCAAACTGCCGCGGCCGCCGCAGCTATTGCTTACGCGCGCCGAACGCTGGCAATCCGTCCTTGGCGCGTACGCCATCCGCGAAGGCATCCGAGTTGACAACCTACGCGTACTGCTGGTAGATGATGTAATGACGACTGGCGCGACACTAGATTCTTGTTCACGTGCCCTGAAGAAAGCGGGAGCCGCCGCGGTGGCAGGTCTCACTGTGGCGCGGGTCGTCCCGCAAAGGCGGCAGCTGCGTTCCTCCGACCAAGGATTGCCTTGAGGTTTCCGTGAGAAGGCTGGGCAATCCTGATGGCTACCTGCCGCATCCAATGACCCGAGGAGTTTTCCGGCACCGCCGAGGCGGCGCAGATGGACCCCAGGCTCCAGCACGGCTTACGTCCCCGTCCCAGGATTGGGAGGGGAGAGCTTGTGCCGGACGCTGCCGCAGCTAGGTCTTCCACGCCGTCCCCCGCAAGCCGTCCTTCCGTAATGCAAGCCCCTGTCCTGGTTCTAAACGCGACATTCGAGCCAATCAACGTGACGGCGGTAAGGCGCGCTTTGGTGCTGTTGCTCAAAGGTGTCGCCCAAGCAGAAGAGACCAACAATCATGAAGTGCACTCGACCAAGAAAGCCATTCAGGTGCCTTCGGTGATCCGACTGCTCAGCTACCGGCACATTCCCCAGCAAAGCCGCGCTCTTTCGCGCAAGAACATTCTGCTGCGCGACCGGAACACCTGCCAGTTTTGTTCGCGGGCGCTGCCGGCTTCGGAGCTGACTCTCGATCACGTGCTGCCGCGCTCGCGCGGGGGACGTTCGACGTGGGAGAACCTCGTCGCGTGCTGTTACCAGTGCAATAATCGCAAGGGCGACCGCACCCCGGAAGAAGCTGGCTTGAAGCTGCAGCGGCGGCCACGCCCATTCACGCTCCACACATCGCGGCAACTGATGCGCCTGATCGGGCATCGCGATGAGAAGTGGCGGAAGTATTTGTTCTACTGAGCGAGTTTGCTCTGAAGTTGCCGCCTTGTCCCGCCTGCCGCCGAATTTCTGAGAAAAATAAAAACTTGGCAACCCGAGCAACCATTTTCGCGTGAGCGCCGTCTATATCAGCAACACACTTCTAGGACACACCCCGGGAAGTGGCTTGGTCGCACGCAAGCCGCTTCCCTTCTTTTTTCTGCGCACAGCGTGAGATTTACTGCCGGAAGAGAACCTTCACGCCCCGCCGCCAGTTTTCCGCCAGGCCAATGCGTGTCACCTGAATTTCGCGCGCCAGGTAGCTCACCAGAATTTCGGCCGAGGGATGAAAACGGAGTCCCGGTGCCACAAGCCACAAAAGCGGCGGCGCAGGATCGATCCTCACGCCTGAAAAATAGCCGTAGCGCTCGAAATTTCCTTCCTGTTGCTGCCGACGGACGCGCAGCCAGTAATCCACCGCCTGCATGGGCAACTGAATGTCTTCGGACGCCTTCAGCTCGATGACCACCAGGCGGCCGCGCCGCGTCACCCCGAGAAGATCGAGGACGCCGCGATCTCCCGCCGCCATGGCAGGGACCTGCGAATAAAGATGCCCTGGGTCGAGCGCCGCCTCCAGGCGATCGGGCGCAGACAAGATCATAGTCTCCAGCCAGCGCTCCGGCGCAGCGCGATAGAGCGGGTGGTTCGTCGTCTCCGCCAAAGGGCTGCGGCGAAGTTGGAGATCGTGGAGCAGCTCGTCGAAGCGTTTCTGGCTCGCCGCCATGAGCGGCTCCTGCACATCACCCAGGCCGAATGAAATTCCCCGGCTCGACCATCGGGCAAATTCCAAGCCACGAAAACAAATCGCCACAACGTGGGATTCCGAGGTTGCGCGCAACTGAATTACCTCGCCCGGAGAATTCGGCAGAGCCCCGCGGACGCTCGCAAGCGCCTCCGAAGCCGCGATCAAGTCGGATTCGACGTCGCGTCGCCCAACCAGCCAGCTCTCCAGATTTCCGGCGTCGGCAGGATCCAACCGCCGGATCTCGGCTTCCGGCTCCGAGAACTCGAAAATTTCGGCGTTTGCGGAAGTGACAATTGCCGGCAGGCGTTCGCGAAGAACGCGGTTCGTGCCGCGTGGCACAAACAGGCGCAAACCCTCGACAGGACGTTTCTCCGCGTGGCTGCGCGTCCAATCGAGCCAAAGCAAACCGAACGCAAGAATGCCGTCGATGGCTGCGGAATTCTCTTCAGGAGAAACGGCAAGAAACGCAAACGAACCTAGGCCCTCGCGTATCTTGCCGCGCACATACAGACCGGAAAACGAGTGTTCGAGATCGGGAGAAGACGACGCGGATTCAATTTCTGCGTCTGGAAATTTTTCCGAAAGAAATCGCCGGAAGCGCGTGCGAAACTGCTCGCGCGTCGCGCGCCCTTTGGTGCGCGAGCCCCCGTCGCGAAGAAACTCCAGCCGGCCGGGAGTTTTGCGCCCGAAGCGCTGCACTTCAAGGATGATGCGCTCCTGCGTGCGCTCCTTCACTCTCAGGATGCGGCGAGTGAGCGTGCGGTCCTCCGACCACAAGTGAACGAGCGGCTGCTTCCCTTCCTGGCGCAATTCGCAGCGAGGTTGAGACAGTCCGGCGAGCCATTCGCCGTCTTCACGCACTTCCGCCGAGGGCGAGGAGGACCATTCCGCCAGAGATTGTGCGAGTTCGCTCCAGTCGTCCAAGAAACACCTGTGAGAGATAACGCCGGCCGCCCCGCGCTACTGCAAAAGCAATCCGGTGACGTGAATCGCAGGATATTGATGATTCCAGGTCTCGGGCAACGCCTCGTCGAGTGTAATCTGAAAATCGCGCGGTTGCCCGGCGGGAAGCGGCGCGTCCCCCGCGCCGATTAGCCTCGCTGGGTGGCGGAGCACCACTTGATTGAACGGATCGGAGAAAACAAGCGTCACGTCGAGGCCGGCGATATTCCTTACCCCGGCGTTGTTGATCGTCCCGGCGACGTAGGTGAACTGCTGATTCAGCATGTTGTGCGCGGTCGCCATCTGGATACCGTCGAAGTGAATGCTCGGCGCGTAACCCTCTTCTGCCGGCCCAAAGGGAAGAGGCTTTGTCGCAACCGCGACGGCTTGCCGGTGCGAAAAATGAAGCGCCAGTCCGAGCGCGCCGAAAACGATCGCCACCACGACGATTCCAACAACGAACGCTAGAGGAAAACGGCTCCTCGGCTCGGCTCCGACTGTCTCTTCGAATCCCATGGTTCGCTCCCGACCTACCGCCCGAAGGAAAGCCTGGTGACCAGCGGCTCGGGAAGCCCCGCCTTGGACATGCGCTGCTGCACGGACGGAATGTCGTATGCCACGCGCCAGAATTCCACCGTGTTCTGCGGAAGATCGGCAATCGCAAAAGCGCCGCGCACATCCCCATCGCGCGGCTGGCCCACGGAGCCCGGATTGAGCAGGTAGGTGGTGCCGGATTCGATCTTGAGTTCGGCAAACTGAGACTCGGCAGCAGGCTTGAAGTGCAGGATGCCCACTTTGTTGTCGTGCATCGAAAATCCACCCTGAAGATGAGTGTGCCCAAAAAAAGTGACGGGCGACTGCGCGTCGAGCAGACCATCGAGCGCCTGCGCGGGAGCAAACACGTATTCATCCTCATCCCGATACGCACCATGGACGATGGAAAAGCCATCTACAGACATTGGGCCGAGCGGCAGCTTTTCGAGCCACTCGCGGTTGTCCGGGCGGAGCTGTTCGCGCGTCCACAGCGCCACATTGCGCGCGGCGGGATTGAAGTCGTCGGCGTTAGCAACGCCGCTTCCTGCCTTATCGTGGTTGCCGCGAATCGTGACCGCACCCAGTTCGCGAATCTTGTCGACCACTTCGTTGGGGTCCGGACCATACCCGACCACATCCCCCAGGCAGACGCACTCCTCCCATCGGCCCTTCGCAGCCTCCAAAACCGCCTCCAAAGCGGTCATATTCGCGTGAATGTCGCTGACGATGAGATACCGCATTCCCGGTGCGCCCCCCAGACAGGATGCGAATTATAGACGAACCTACCCGGCCTTGAAAACTTCCGAAGGAAGGCCGGCAAATTGTGTAAGAAATACTCCGGTGAAACGAAAAAGGGAAGGAATAATTCGCAGGGCTTCGGGATTAGCGGATTAACATGCAGTCGCCGTAACTGTAGAAGCGATAGCCGGCTTCGACGGCGTGCCGATAGGCCGCCAGAATCTGCTCGCGTCCGGCAAATGCAGCCACCATGGCCAGAAGCGTCGATTTCGGCAGATGAAAATTCGTGAGCAGTTGATCGACGGCGCAAAACTGCTTGCCGGGATAGAGAAAAATCGTCGCCTCGTATCTTCCCGGAAGAATGGGAGAATCTGCCGCCGTTGAAGCGGTTTTCGCGGCGGCGTCTTCGAGTGCGCGAACCACCGTCGTTCCGATCGCGAGAACCGGCCGGTGCTCAAGGCGGGCGCGCTCGATGGACTCAGCGGCAGTCTCAGATATTTCGTAGGCTTCGGAGTGGATCCGATGATCTTCCAGGCGCCCGCTGCGCACCGGTTCGAATGTGCCGAGGCCTACGTCGAGAGTGATTTCGACCGTTTCAATTCCCCGCTCGCGGATTTTTTGGAGGATTGTCTCTGAAAAATGCAGGCCGGCCGTCGGCGCCGCGACCGCCGTTCCCTTGCGGGCGTAAACCGTCTGGTAGCGCTCCCTGTCGGCGGCTTCGTCTTCGCGCTTGATATAGGGCGGCAGAGGAATGTGGCCAAGCCTGGCGACGGTCGATTGGAAATCGCCGTCGTACAGGAATCGCAGGATGCGCAGGCCAAATTCTCCGCGCCCTTCCACGCGCGCTTCCAGCTCGCCCGAGCCAAACACGATTGTCTCACCGACGGGAATTTTCCGGCCGGGACGGACGAGCGCCTCCCACGTGTCATCTCCCAGCGACCGAATCAGCAGGACCTCTACGTCTCCGGTGAGAAATTCATGACGCGCCGGATTGTGCACGCCGGGCGGCTGAGCGTGCAGCCCCTTGCGGCGTCCGAAAAGACGCGCTGGCAGGACGCGCGCATTGTTGCGCACGATCAATTCGTCGCCGCGCAAGAGGGCCGGAAATTCACGGAATTGGCGGTCTTCCCAACGGCCCGTTCGTCTATCGAGAAGGAGCATCCGCGAAGCATCGCGGTCCGGCAAAGGGCGCTGGGCAATCCGTTCGGGCGGGAGGTGGTAATCGAGTTCGCTGAGATTCATTTCGCGAAGTGTCTTTCCGCGGATGGCGGCACGGCTGGTAGCATTGTAGCGAACCTGTGGCTCGTGCGGTTCACCAGGACAACGCTTTGGCAAAAGAGACAGTCGTCGTCAGCAGCCGCGGAGCCGACCGCATTCGCACCGGACACCCGTGGGTATATCGCAGCGACGTGCGAAGCGCCGATGCGAGTCCCGGCGCCGTGGTGCGCGTGACGGACGCAAGCAAAAATTTTCTCGGCCATGCGTTTTACAGCGACAAATCCCAGATTGCCGTCCGCTTGCTCACGCGCCACGACGTCCCGGTCAACCGCGCGTTTTTTGCCGAACGGATTCGGCAAGCGGCCGAATACCGCCGCCGCGTCGTGAGCGATACGGACGCCTACCGGCTCGTCTACAGCGAAGCGGACTTGCTGCCTTCACTGATCGTCGACCGCTATGGCGATTATCTCTCGATGCAAAACCTGAGCCAGGCGACCGAGCGGCTGAAGTCCGACTTCGTCGAGATTCTGAGAGATCAGTTTTCGCCCAAGGGAATTTTCGAGCGCAACGATCCGAAGGTGCGCCTTCTCGAAGGGCTCGAACAGCGCACCGGCGCAATCTGGGGCGAAGTGCCGCGGGAAATCGAGGCGCGCGAGAACGGCGTCACGTTCGTCTACGACCTGGCGGGCGGCCAGAAGACCGGTTCGTTCCTCGACCAGCGCGAAAATCACGCCGCAGCGCGTCGCTACGCCTCCGGAGACGCGCTCGACTGTTTCAGTTATCAGGGCGGCTTTGCGCTCACGATTGCGGGGGCTTGCCGCTCGGTTGAGGCCGTCGATATGTCCGCCGACGCGGTCGCGATTTCGCGGCGCAATCAGAGCCTGAACGGAATCGAAAACGTCAGCTTCCGCGAGGGCAATGCATTTGACCTGCTGAAGGAATACGATGAAGCCCGACGGAAATTCGACATGGTCATCCTCGACCCCCCGGCCTTCGCCAAGAGCCGCGACACCATCGCCGCGGCCGAGCGCGGCTACAAGGAGATCAATCTTCGCGCGCTGAAAATCCTCAAAGCGGGGGGATATTTGGTCACTTGTTCCTGTTCCTATCATGTCGGCGAGCCGCTGTTCCTCCAAATCCTGGCGGAGGCGGCAAACGACGCTCGGCGGACGGTCTCCGTCTGCGAGCGGCGGACGCAGGCGCAGGACCACCCCATATTGCTGACGATGCCGGAAACGATGTACCTCAAGTGTCTTATTATCAGAGTATTAAGCTAATAATCCATCCAAATAAATCACATTAAGCTGTTTGTTTTCATAGCTATAATGTCTACAGAAAATACTTGACATTAATACACGCATATTTTATTATTCGAGTGCGCTAATAAGCGCAACACATCCGAATTCACTTTGGAGGAGCTAGACAATGAGTGCCATCACCCGTAGAGAGCCTTTCCGCAGCTTTTCGACCTTGCAGGAGCAGTTCAACCGGCTGTTGGATGCCAACTTTCCGGTCCGGACCGACGACTCGGCCCTGACCACCTGGGCGCCGTCGGTCGACATTTATGAGACCGAAAACGAACTGGTCATCAAGGCCGATCTGCCCGAGTTGAACGAAAAGGACATCGACATTTGCGTTGAGAACAACATGCTGACGATCCGCGGCGAGCGGAAGTTCGAGCAGAAGGTGAAAGAGGAAAACTACCTTCGCATCGAGCGGTCCTACGGTTCGTTCAGCCGCAGCTTCAGTTTGCCGAACACGGTGAACACGGAAGCGATCAAGGCGGAGTACAAGCACGGCGTGCTCACCGTCGAACTTCCGAAGCGCGCCGAATCGAAGCCGAAGCAGGTGAAGGTGAACGTCACGAACGGGAACAACTAATTCCCCGCGCATCAAGGGGGCCGCAGGCGCGCGAATGCCCGGCCCCCTTTTTGTCGTACCCCGAAAGTGAGAAGATTTGACCATGCTGCGTTTTGACAAATTGACCGTAAAGGCTCAGGAGGCCCTGCAGGCCGCTCAGGAACTGGCCGGGCGATCCGGGCAGCAGCAGATTGAGCCGCTGCACCTGTTGTGGGCGCTGGCGGCGCAGGGCGACGGCGTCGTTCCGCCGCTGCTTGAAAAGCTGGGCGTGTCTCCCACGCAGCTCGCTTCCGAAGCCGAAAAGCAGATCGGGCGGCTGCCGAAAGTTTCGGGTGTGTCGCAACAGCACCTGAGCCCTGCTTCCAACCAAGCGCTCGAACGCGCGTTCGATGAAGCGCAGAGCCTGAAGGACGAATACGTCTCGACCGAGCACATCCTGCTGGGCATCGCCTCTGCCGATCGAGATCCCGCTGGGCAATTGCTGGCCAAGCAAGGCGCGACGCACGACGCCATTCTGCAAGCCATGGCAGCGATTCGCGGCAGCCATCGTGTGACTTCGCAAGATCCGGAGGTCTCCTACCAGGCGCTTGAAAAATATGCCCGCGACCTCACGGAACTCGCGCGCCGCGGAAAGCTCGACCCCGTAATCGGCCGCGATGAAGAAATTCGCCGCGTGATGCAGATTCTGGCTCGCCGCACGAAGAACAATCCCGTGCTGATTGGCGAGCCCGGCGTCGGCAAGACGGCCATCGTGGAAGGACTCGCGCAACGCATCGTCTCCGGCGACGTGCCGGAGGTGCTGAAGCCGAAGCGCATCGTCGCTCTCGACTTGGCGGCGCTCGTGGCCGGCGCGAAATACCGCGGCGAATTCGAAGATCGCCTGAAAGCTCTTCTGAAAGAAGTCAGCGAATCCGAGGGGCAGATCATTCTGTTCATCGACGAGCTGCACACGCTGGTGGGCGCAGGTGCTGCCGAAGGTTCGATGGACGCCTCGAACATGCTGAAGCCCGCCTTGGCGCGCGGCGAGCTGCGCGCCATCGGCGCCACCACACTCAACGAATACCGCAAGTACATCGAAAAAGATCCGGCGCTCGAGCGCCGCTTCCAGCCCGTGATGGTCGGTGAGCCGTCTGTCGAAGACACGATCGCCATCCTGCGCGGCCTGAAAGAACGCTACGAAGTGCATCACGGCGTGCGCATCAAGGACGCAGCCATCGTAGCCGCGGCGATGCTCTCGCAGCGCTACATCACCGACCGTTTCCTTCCGGACAAAGCTATCGACCTGGTCGATGAAGCCGCCGCGGGCCTGCGCATGGAAATCGATTCCCTGCCCCAGGAAATCGACGAAATCGAGCGGCGCATCATGCAGCTCGAAATCGAAAAGCAGGCGCTCACGAAGGAATCGGACAAGGCTTCCCGCGAGCGGCTGGGGCAAATCGAAAAGGAATTGGGCGGGCTGCGCGAGCAATCCAATGCGCTGAAGGCTCGCTGGCAGACGGAAAAGGACGCCATCGGCCGCATCCGCAAAAAGAAGGAAGAAATCGAACAGCTCAAAGCCGAGGAGCAGCGCTACGAGCGCGCGGGCGATCTATCGAAAGTCGCCGAGATCCGCTATGGCAAGCTTTCCGCCGCCGAAAAGGAATTGACAACCGCGCAGGACCGCCTGGCCGACCTGCAAAAAGATCATCCGATGCTCAAGGAAGAGGTCGGCGAAGAGGAAATCGCCAAAATCGTCAGCAAGTGGACCGGCATTCCCGCCGGGCGCCTGCTGGAAGGCGAAATCGAGAAGCTCATCCACATGGAAGACCGCCTGCGCGAACGCGTGGTCGGCCAGGATGACGCGCTCACAATCGTCGCGAATGCGATTCGCCGCAGCCGCTCCGGCCTCGGCGATCCGAACCGCCCCATCGGCTCGTTTCTCTTTATGGGGCCGACGGGCGTCGGCAAGACGGAGCTGGCGCGCGCGCTCGCCGAATTTCTCTTCGACGACGAACGCGCGATCATCCGCCTCGACATGTCCGAATACATGGAGAAGCATTCCGTGGCGCGGCTGATTGGCGCGCCTCCGGGCTACGTCGGATACGAAGAGGGCGGCCAATTGACCGAGCAGGTGCGGCGGCGCCCCTATTCCGTCGTGTTGCTCGACGAAATCGAAAAGGCGCATCCGGATATTTTCAACGTCCTGCTGCAAATTCTCGACGACGGCCGCTTGACCGACGGCAAAGGCCGCACCGTCGATTTTCGCAACACGGTGATCGTCATGACTTCGAACGTCGGCTCAACCGCCATCTTCGAGCTGGCCGCCAAAGATCCGAAGAAAGCCCGCGAACAGGCCATGGCCGCGCTGCGCGAGCTCTTCCGCCCGGAATTTCTGAACCGTATCGACGACATCGTGATGTTCCGTCCGCTAGGCGAAGACCAGATCGAGAAGATCATCGACCTGCAACTGCGGCACGTGACCAAGCGGCTGGCCGAGCGCCAAATCACTCTGCATCTCACGTCCGCCGCCAAGACGCTGCTCTTTCGCGAAGGCTACGACCCGGCCTACGGCGCGCGCCCCATGAAGCGCGCCATCCAGCGCCTGATTCAGGATCCGCTGGCGCTGAAGATTCTCGACGGCAAAGTGCTGCCGGGTGATACGGTGGAAGTGGACGCCGACCCGAAGGAAGGCACGATGAAGTTCGCGAGCAAGAAAGCGAAAGTGGGCGCGGCGTAAGAGGGATAAAGAGCAGCGCAAAGAAGCGCGAGGACCCGACCATGAAAACCATCAAGACGGCGTTTCTGCTGACGGCATTGACTCTGCTCCTGCTCGGCATCGGCCAGGTGTTCGGCGGAGCGCGCGGCATGACATTCGCGCTGGTCATCGCCGTCCTGATGAACGGCACGGCGTACTTTTTCTCGGATAAGATCGCCCTCGCGTCGAGCGGCGCCGTTCCTATCAGCCGCGAGCAATCGCCTCGCCTCTACGCAGTCATGGAGCGCCTCGCCGCCAAGGCCAATCTGCCGATGCCGAAGCTCTACCTGATTCCGCAGCCCGCGCCCAACGCCTTCGCCACGGGCCGGAACCCGCGTCACGCCTCCGTCGCTGTCACCGAAGGCCTGTTGCAATTGATGAACGACGATGAACTCGAAGGCGTCATCGCCCACGAGCTTTCGCACGTCCGCAACTACGACATCCTCACGTCGTCGATCGCCGCCACCATTGCCGGCGCCATCACCTGGGCCGCGGAGATGGGCCGCTGGGGCATGATCTTCGGCGGGTTTGGGGGCGGCGATCGCGATAATGACCGCGGCGGCGGGCTGACCGCTCTCCTGATGCTCTTCCTCGCGCCTCTGGCCGCGCTGCTCTTGCAGCTCGGCATTTCGCGCCAGCGCGAATATCAAGCAGACGCTTCCGGCGCGAAAATGGTCGGCCACCCGCAGGGCCTGATCAGCGCGCTCGAAAAACTCGGCGCCTACAATCAGCGAATTCCCACGGACATGCCGCAGACAACCGCCGCTCTGTGCATCGTTGCGCCGCTGTCTCCCCGGCAAATCTTCACCGGCCTGTTCAGCACGCATCCGCCGCTTTCCGAACGCATCGCCGCCCTGCGCAATATGACGATCACACGCTAGAGAAGTACTATTAGTTCTGTGTCTTCCCTGCCACGCATAAATCCTTGCCGTCGCGTAAAATTTGCAAGGTCCCACCTCCCATCGTCGGCCCTGCCGGACGCTGGTTAGTCTTATATCACATTGTAAATACATGCTTTATTTCAATTCATCCAGCCCTTTTCAATTTGGTTTGGGACGTGCATTCATGGCCATTCGCAGGGGATTTTCGGGAGGGAAGCATCCATGAGTGACGAGAGGCAGGAAGACAGGCAAGATTTCATACCGCAGGACGCGGCCGCACCCCGCTGGGTCGGGATTGTGGTCGTGGGTCTTGCGGTGGTTTCTCTGGTGGCCTTGGGCGCCGGATGGTCCGCATCAAACCACGCGAAAGCGTTGCAGCAGACGCTCGACGCGCAAGCGCAGCAAATTAAGCAGACGCAGGATGTGTTGAGCCAGCGCTTGGCCAAGGCCGAAGACACCAATGCGCAGCTCCAGGGCGAGCTGAGCGTGGTGACCGACAAGATGAAGCTCACGCAGTCCGAACTGGGCCGCGCCAAGCAGCAGACGGCTAGAATCAAGGAAGACGACGCGAAGCAGTTGACGGATCTTGAAAACACCGTCAACGGCCAGCTCGCCACCAAGGCCAGCGTTGACGACGTCAACAAGCTCGGCACCGATGTGACGGGCGTGAAGACCGATCTCGAAACCACGAAGAGCAATCTCAACATGACCCGCGGCGAATTCGGCACGCTGATTGCGCGCAACCACGACGAAGTGGAAGAGCTTCGCCGGCTGGGTGACCGCGACTACTACGAATTCACGATCGACAAGAAGAACACTCGGGAAAAGGTCGGTAACGTGATGGTCGAACTTCGCGGTACCAACGTGAAGAAGAGCCAGTACAACGTCACCATCTACGTCGACGACCAGCGCCACGAAAAGAAGGGGCTGAGCGCCAACGAACCGCTCTATCTGTTTGAATCCGGCGCCCGGACTCCTCTGGCGTTCGTGGTCAATACAGTTGGAAAGGACAAAATCACCGGCTACCTGAGCGCGCCCAAGGCGAATCCCGTGCATGCTCAAGTGACCGGCGGCGAGTGATTTTCTCCGGCTGTCCCCTGGCGGACGACAGACGGGAAACTACAAAAAGAGGCGGTCTTCGGGCCGCCTCTTTTTTTATTCGGCCTTTTTCAGAGCCCGCGTCTTGCGGCTCACGAATCTCTTGGCGAGCGATGGAAGTTTCTCGAAAGGAACTTTCCCTTGCTCGTAGAGCTTCACTCTTTGTTTGGCCTTCTTGCGGCGGCGGCGCTGGCGTTTCTGCGCCAGGAACCGCTTGTCGTTTGCCATTCGTTTTCCTCCGGAAAAATTGGCCTGTAAAGATTGTAGCGGACGAGGAAATGGATGCAAAGCTCAGGTGTGATTTGACCGCTGGTTCGTTTACGATGTTCCCTTCATGGCCGCCACAGCGATTTACGCCAACCGCATCCTGACACCTCAGGAAGAGCTCTCCGACAACGTCATACTCGTCGAGGACGGCGTGATTGCGGCCATCGGCCACCGCGACGAAATTCGCATCCCTGCCGGTGCGCGGGATTATGTCGCGCACGACATGACGATTGTCCCTGGCTTCGTTGATGTCCACATTCACGGCGCCGGCGGCCACGACGTGATGGAGGGCAACGCCCGCGCGCTGAACCGTATCGCGGAGATTGTCGCTCGCCACGGCACCACGACGATGCTTGCCACCACGGTGACGGCTTCCACCGAAGAGACCGTCAGCAGTCTCGAAGGCATCGCGCGCTATATCAACGACCACCACGCTGCGCCTTCCGGCAGCCATGCTGCCGCGGAAATCGTTGGAATTCATCTCGAGGGTCCGTTCATCAGCCACGCCCAGCGCGGCGTCCATCCGCCGCAGGACATCGCCAAGCCTTCGATTCCCCTCTTCGAGCAGTTCTCCAAAGCGGCGGACGGTTTAGTGCGCCTCATCACGATTGCGCCTGAGATTCCTGGCGCGCTCGATCTGATCGAGCACGTCGTGGCCAAGGGCGTCGTTGTGGGTATCGGCCACACTGATGCGGAGTACGACCAGGCCCGCGCCGGCGTGAAGGCCGGAGCGCGCCATGCCGTCCACACCTTCAACGCCATGCGTCCTTTCACGCATCGCGACCCCGGCGTCATCGCCGCCGTCCTCACCGATCCGGAAATCACCGCCGAGCTGATTGCCGACGGCGTGCACGTCGCCGCCCCGGCCATGCAGGTGCTGCTGCTGGCAAAAGGGCTCGACCAGGTGATTCTGGTGAGCGACGGCATCGCCGCCACGGGGATGCGCGACGGGAATTATCGCCTTGGAACAGCGGAAGTGACCGTGAGCGGCGGCGTCGCGCGCAATTCCGAAGGAAAGCTTGCTGGCAGCACGCTGACGCTTGACCGCGCACTGCGCACGATGGTTTCACTCGGCGTGCCGCTCATCGACGCAGTCCGCATGGCGACTCTCTTGCCCGCTCGCCGCCTCGGGTTGGCGGGAAAAAAGGGACTGATCGTCGCCGGCGCCGATGCCGATCTCGTCGCGCTTACCCCGGATCTTCGCGTCTCCGCCGTCATGTCCCGTGGGGTTGGCGTAGCCTGATGGGAAAGAGTGCCGTTTGATTCGGGCGCACTTCAGCACCACAGCCAATCAACAATTAGCGGGAATGCAAAGCATCGAACCTGCGTTTTTTCGAGAGGAAAGAGCTCGGAAGGAACGACGGTTTTTCAAGATTTACGAGTCACGATCTGCCAGTCACCACTCACGCCTTCTTCATATTCACCGGAATCTTCAGCTCGTCGGCTAGCTTGCAGGGATCGAAGGGACTCAGCGAAAAATAGCGGCCATCAATCTCGAGCGTCGGCACCTTGCAGCGGCCGTTGTTTACCTTGCAGACCAGCGCTTCCGCTTCCGGCGATTGCTCGATATTGACCTCGCGGTAGGGAATTCCCCGCTCGCGCAAAAACCACTTGGCGCGCCGGCAGTCGATGCACCACGAGTTCGTGTACATTACTATTTCTGTCACGTCCACTATCCTATCACTGACATTGGATGCCGAATATCCACCCGCGATTCCGGTGTGCCCAATCAGGACGTGCCGGGTTGCGCAAGATGGCCTGGAGAAACTTGCTGCACGCAAGCCCTAATGCGCAGGTCCCTTCCCCACGGCCTGCAGCCGCGCCAAAGCCCGCTGCAGCGCGAACGACGCGCTCTCCCATTCCGCGTCCTTGGCCGCTCCGTGCGCCAGGCTCGCTTGCGCCCGCGCCGCGGCCGTCTCCGCGCGCGCCACGTCGATCTCTTCCGCCCGTTCGGAAAGCTCTGCCAGCACCACCACGCGGTTCGGAAGCACTTCCGAGTAGCCTTGAATCACGGTCAGGATTTTCGTGGCATCGCCTTTACGATAAGTCAGCAGCCCGATGCCGAGTTCCGTCAGCAGCGGCGCGTGGCCCGGCAGAATTCCCATGTAACCGTCCTTGCCAGGCAGCTCGACGGACTCCACGTCTTCGCTCAGCACGTGCCGTTCGGGCGTGACGACCTGCAATTCAATTGATTGGGGTAGCTCTGCCATCTGATTCCTATCTCCTGTCCCAGAACACGAAGCCTACGCTCCCGCCGTCGCCGCCATCTTTTCTGCTTTTTCCTTCACTTCCTCGATTCCGCCCACCATGTAGAATGCCTGCTCGGGCAGCTCGTCGTGCTTGCCCTCGACGATTTCCTTGAAGCCCCGGATCGTGTCTTCGATCTTCACGTATTTCCCTTCGATGCCCGTGAATTGCTGTGCCACGAAGAACGGTTGCGACAGGAATTTTTCGATCTTGCGCGCCCGCGCCACGGTCTGCTTGTCGTCGTCGGAGAGTTCCTCGATGCCGAGAATCGCGATGATGTCCTGCAGGTCTTTGTAACGCTGCAGCACGCCCTTCACGGCGCGCGCCACGGCGTAGTGTTCCTGCCCGACGGTGCGCGGATCGAGAATGCGTGAATAGCTGGCCAGCGGATCGACCGCCGGGTAAATGCCGCGCTCGACGATCGCGCGGCTCAGGTTCGTCGTCGCGTCCAGGTGCGTGAACGTCGCCGCCGGCGCGGGATCGGTGTAATCGTCCGCAGGCACGTAAATGGCCTGCACGGACGTGATCGACCCGTGCTTGGTCGAGGTAATTCGCTCCTGCAACTCGCCGATTTCCGTGTTGAGGTTCGGCTGGTAACCCACCGCCGAAGGCATGCGGCCGAGCAGCGCCGACACTTCCGAGCCCGCCTGCACGAACCGGAAAATGTTGTCGATGAACAGCAGCACATCCAGGTGCTCTTCGTCGCGGAAATATTCGGCGACGGTCAGCCCCGTCAATCCCACGCGGAGGCGCGCACCGGGAGGCTCTGTCATCTGGCCGTAGATCAGCGCGCAGCGCGACTTCTCCGAATCGCCTGCCACCACCACACCCGATTCCTGCATTTCAAGCCACAGGTCGTTGCCTTCGCGCGTCCGCTCGCCCACGCCTGCGAACACCGAAACGCCGCCGTGCTTCATCGCGACGTTGTGAATCAGCTCCTGAATCAGCACCGTCTTGCCGACGCCCGCGCCGCCGAACAGGCCAATTTTTCCGCCTTTCAGGTACGGCTCCATCAGGTCCACGACCTTGATGCCCGTCTCGAACATCTCAAGCGTCGTCGACTGGTCTTCGAGCGACGGCGCCGGACGGTGAATCGGGTACCGCTTTTCGGTCTTCACCGGGCCGAATTTGTCCACAGGCTCTCCGAGCACGTTCAGCACGCGCCCAAGCGTCGCGCGGCCAACGGGCACGCTGATTGGCTCTCCAAGATCGACCGCCTTCATCCCGCGCACCAGGCCTTCGGTGGGCTTCATCGAGACGGCGCGCACGCGCCCTTCACCGATGTGCTGCTCCACTTCCGCGATGATGTCGATCGGCTCCGGCACGTTGAACCCTTCGCTGGTGATATGCAGCGCGTTATAGATGTAGGGCATGTGGCCTTCTTCGAACTGCACGTCCACCACCGGCCCGATCACTTCCACCACCTTCCCGGCTTTCAATTCCTTTGTTCCCATCTCTTGCTCCTCGATTCCGTCACTCGTCGCGTTACGACGTCGCCGAAGCGGCACCGCTGACAATCTCGATCAACTCCTTCGTAATCCCCGCCTGGCGGATCTTGTTCATCTCCAGCGTCAGCCGGTCGATCAAGTCCTTCGCGTTGCGCGTGGCCGAATCCATGGCCGTCATGCGCGCCGCGTGCTCCGCCGCCGCCGATTCCAGCAGGATCCGCAGGGTTTCGGACTCCAGGTAACGCGGCACGAGCCCGGCAAACAGCTCCGCAATCGGTTGCTCGTAGATGTAGTCCACCAACGACTTTCCTGCCGCCGTTTCCTGCTGTTCGGTCCGGCCCGTATTGAAATCCACCAGCTCTTCCGCCATTTCTCTTTCCCGCACGAGCGCCGGATCGATAGGCAGGAGCTTTTCCGCGCAAAGCTTCTGCACCAGCACGCTCTTGAACTCGTTGTAGATGGCGTACACGGCGTCCACTTTCTCACTCGCGTACATTTCGGCCACCTGTGACGCCACTTCCTTCGCCTTCGAAAAATCAACGTGCGCGGAAACGTCGAGGTACTCGCCCACAAATTTGTAACCCCTCCGTCGCAGCGTGTCGCGCCCTTTGCGCCCGATGGCGATGATATCCACTCTTTGCTCGCGGTGCGCGCGGAGAAATTCCACGGCGTGGCGAATCACGTTCGAATTGAACGCGCCGCAGAGACCGCGGTCGCTTGTCATCACCAGCGCCAGGATCGTCTTCTCTTCGCGCCGCGCCAGCAGCGGATGCACCTGCTCCTCGACGCGCGCTGCGGCCGACCGTAGCACGCGCAAAATCTCATGCGCGTACGGTCGAGCGGCATACACCCCCTCCTGCGCCCGCCGCAATTTCGCCGCCGCCACAAACTTCATGGCGCGCGTGATCTGCTGCGTGCTCTTCACAGAGCGGATCCGCCGTCGGTAATCAATCAGCGTGGGCATGTGATCGCGTTCTTGCCGTTCAGTTTCCTGCCGGTGCAGCCTGCGCCCGCGCCAGGAACGCTTCCTTAAAGGCGCTTAGCGCTTTCTTCATTTCGTCGCGAATTGCATCATCCAGCGCCTGCTTCTCGCGGATCGATTTCAGCACGCCGGGGAAATTCGTTTCGACAAAGGGATACATCTCCATTTCGAATTTCCGGCACTGCGCGACTTCGATATCGTCCAGATAACCGCTGTTGCCGGCAAAAATGATCAGCACTTGGTTTTCCACCGGCAACGGCTGGAACTGGTCCTGCTTCAGCACTTCCACCAGTCTCTGCCCGCGCGCCAATTGCGCCCGCGTGGCCTTGTCGAGCTGCTCGGTGCCGAACTGTGCGAACGATGCCAGGTCGCGATATTGCGCCATGTCCAAACGGAGCGTTCCGGCCACCTGCCGCATCGCCTTGATCTGTGCGTTGCCGCCCACGCGGCTCACGGAAATGCCCGCGTTGATCGCCGGGCGGATGCCGCTATTGAACAAATCCGCTTCCAGGTAGATTTGCCCGTCCGTAATCGAAATCACGTTCGTCGGGATGTACGCAGAAACATCGCCCGCCTGCGTCTCGATCACCGGCAGCGCCGTCAGCGAGCCCGCGCCCAGCTCGTCGTTCAATTTCGCCGCGCGTTCGAGAAGCCGCGAATGCAAGAAGAACACGTCGCCCGGATACGCCTCGCGTCCCGGTGGCCGCCGCAGCAGCAGCGAAATTTCCCTGTACGACTGCGCGTGCTTCGACAGGTCGTCGTAGAAACACACCGCGTGCCGCTTCGTATCCCGGAAGTATTCGCCGATGGCGCACGCTGCAAACGGCGCGATGTATTGCATCGAAGCCGATTCCGAGGCCGATGCCGCCACCACGATTGTGTAATCCATTGCGCCATAATCCGTCAGCGTCTTTACCACCTGTGCGATCGTCGACCTCTTCTGCCCAATCGCGCAGTAGATGCAGATCATGTTGTGGCCGCGTTGGTTGATGATCGTATCCAGAATAATCGCCGTCTTGCCGGTCTGCCGGTCGCCGATGATCAGTTCCCGCTGCCCGCGCCCGATGGGAATCATCGCATCGATCGACTTGATGCCCGTCTGGATCGGCTCGCGCACCGGTTGCCGCGCCACCACGCCCGGCGCAATTCTCTCGATGTCTCCGCGCAGGTCGGTCACCACCGGGCCTTTGTCGTCCACCGGCTGCCCCAGCGAATTCACCACGCGCCCGATCAGCGCGTCGCCGATCGGCACGGACATGATCTTGTTCGTCCGCTTCACCGTGTCGCCTTCGCGGATCTCTTCGTAATCGCCCAGCAGCACCACGCCCACCTGATCTTCTTCCAGGTTCAGCGCGATCCCGTACACGTCGTGCGGGAACGCGATCATTTCCCCGGCCATGCACTTGTCGAGTCCGTAGACGCGCGCGATGCCGTCGCCCACCGAGATCACCGTGCCCACTTCCTCCACGGCCACGGCCTGCTGGTAGTTCTCGATCTTCTCGCGCAGAATCTTTGTGATTTCGTCTGCCTTGATTTGTGCCATCCCTTGCTCCTCGGTCCCCCGCCGGACGATTCTCTGTGATTATTCCGCTTCCATCTGCTCGCGCACGCGCGTCAATTGCTCGCGCACCGACCCGTCGTAAATCGTCGAACCCACCCTCACTACCGCTCCGCCCAGCAGCGACGCATCTTCCGAGAAACTCGCTTCGATCTTCTTTCCCGTCCGCCGTTCGAGCGCTGCCGTCAATTCCCCGCGTTCTTCCGGCGAGAGTTCCCGCGCCGAAACCACATCCGCGTCCGCGATTCCCAGCTTCTCGTTGAGCCGCTCCCGAAAGGCGCTGTGAATCTCGTGCAGCATTTCCATCCGTTCATGATCGATCACTATCAGGATGAAGTTCCGCACCGCCCTCGCCATCTGCATCTTTTCTGCGATGGCGTCGATCACTGCGTGTTTCTCCTTACGCGGGGCCGCCGGATTATCCAGGAAATGCCGCAGGTCCGTCGCGCCGTCAAACGCTTCGACAAAATCTGACAGATCTTTCTTCACGCGCGCCGCCTCGTTCTGTTCGAGCGACACTTCCACCAGCGCTTCCGCATACCGGCTCGCGATCATGCCGCTCAATTCACACCCGCCTGTCCGGCATCAGGCCTCTTCTCCAACTCCGCCACATACATCTTCAGCAGCGCCGCTTCCGTCTGCGGCGTCAGCCGCTGCCGCAGCAGCGCTTCGGCGCGCGCCACGGCCATCTCCGCCGCAATCGATTTCAGTTCCAGCCGCGCCGCGCGCTCGGCCGCCGCGATTTCCGCCTGCGTCGCCAGCTCCACTTTTTCCGCTTCTTCCTTCGTCTGCGCGCGCAGCCGCAAAATCTCCGCTTCGGAATCCTTCTTCGCTTCGGCCTTCATCCCCTCGATCTCGTTCGGCAATTCCGCCATCTTCGCTTGCGCTTCGCGCGATTTTCCCTCTGCCGCCTCGCGCGCCCGCGTGCCTTCCGCGATCGCTTCGGAGATCTCCCGGGCATGCTGCCGGAAATAGGGCCCCAGCTTCGCGAAGCCCCACACGATCAGCGCGAACACGACGGCAAAATTGATCCAGCGGAAAATCCACCCGGTAGTCGTATCGAGGGGCGACGATTCGCCTTCCTGCGCTAAGACAGGCGCCGCCATCACCATCGCGCTCCATCCCAGGAAACAGAGCGCGCGAAGGAAACTCTTCATTGCGCGGTCCCTCCGCCGCCGGCCGGAGAACCCTGCAGGATCGCCCGCGCAATTTCGTTGCCCAGCGCTGGCATTTCCCGCTCCAGTTGCGCCCGCGCTGCGGCCAACTCTTCTTCGATTCTTTTCTTTGCCGCTTCGGCTTCTTCCGCCGTGCGCGCTCGCATTGCCTTCAGCAACCTAGCCCGCTCGTCCAGCACCGCCTGACGCTGTTTTTCCTGCTCCACGAAAATTTCCGCTCGCGCCTTCCGCAAGGCTTCGTTGTAGGCGTCCATTTCGCGGCTCGCCGCGGCTTCCACTTCCGCCGCCTCCGCCCGCGCGCCTTCGATGCGCTTGTGCCGCTCGCTCATCGCCCGCTCAATCGGTCCGAAAAACGCCCAGCGCATGAACAAATAGAAAAGGAAAACGATGATCACGGTCGGCGTCGCCGACACGAACAGCTCCCCCAGTTGGCGCAGTATCTCCATGATGGGAAGACAGTCTTAGAGGACTGGCTGGACTTGCCCGCTCCTGTTAGTTTGATTCACGTTCGGCGCAGCGACGCCGCGCCGGTCCACACTTCAAGGGCCAGCAAAGCGCTACATTATTGCATCGCGCCTTCGGCCCGTCAACGGGCGCGGAGCGGTTGCAAGGTATCCTGCCGTCTCGCCTTCCGCTCATTCAAATACTACTGGGATACACATGCAATTCGGTGGGCCTTGACCTGAGCGATTCTAGGAAGGGGCCTGCCGGAATCAAAGTGCGGGTGCGCCCATCCGCTCAGCTCGTCCCCGTTTCTTGTGAGATCCAGGGTGACACTCACGAAACCGTCCGTCCAATTGAGCACCAGTTGGTTCGGAGACTTGATGCTCCAATAGGAAGACTCCCTTGCCCCCGGCGCGTGCTCGCGATCGGGGATCGCGCGGAGAAGAAGCTCATCTTTCTCAAAGCTGCGTATGCCCCGTTCTGCAAGCAGTTGAATCCGGTTGGGCGGCGTCACGTAAGTGTCTTCCTTGCCGAATCCCCACGGCCACCATCGGCCCATGTTTAGCTCGTAGCAGCCAGTAAATGAAGTTAGCGACGGGGAAACTTGAGCTGGGACCTTCGACCCGGAATCGTGCGTCTGAGGGGAAGCTATTACCACGAGCATCGTGAGGACAAAACCATGAAATAGCGCTCGCATCGTCTGAAAATTATCTGCCCACGCCGGGAGACTTCCCGATTTTGCGCACCTTTAGCTCGAACATGCGACCCTCTCTAAATTCTCGCACAGAAAGGTCTTTTGGCTCGCCTGGCGAACGCCTGTCTAAAGCCGTCGATGCCACCACAAGGCACTCTGCATAAACGGCTCGGCCCTTTTGGACTGCGGCTTGTCCCGAGCGCAGCCGAGGGATGGCGGGCTGCCTGCCGCAGGCAGGCTTGACGCCGCTTTGCTCACGCACCCTCACTCCACCTCGCCCCAGCCTATGAGCCTCCTCCGCCCGGCATCCGGCGAATTGCTTTTCTCTCGCCCTCGTCACTAGTCACTCGCCACTGCTTCTTCCCTGTTGACAAACTAGATAACATGTGCTAACGAGATTATTTACTTGACAAAAGTACGGCTCTCGCCTAGTATCTGTGTTGTGAGACACAACCTTCAATCCTTCCTACGCTTTCCGGTAGATTCGGATGCTTGTAGCTCTCGACGCAAGTCCCGTTTGATGCTGGCGAGAAGTTTCCGTGTCGGCACCTTCTTGAGCATCTGTTTCCGACCCTTTTCCATGCGAGGCTCCCGATGAATCTAGTTGACGTGAACACACTGTTCCCGACCGATGAGAAGTGCCGGGAGTTCTTGACTCGTTTGCGCTGGCCCGAAGGTGTCCGTTGCCCGCGCTGCAACATGGATGCCGTTGAGCTTGAGACTGAAAAGACTCTCTACTATTGCAGGCAATGCGACTACCAGTTCAGCGTGACCGTTGGAACGATTTTCAACGACTCCCACCTGCCCCTGACCAAATGGTTCATCGCTACCCTGTTGCTCTGTGAAGCCAAGAAGGGCATGTCGGCTTGTCAGATTCAACGGACACTGGGAATCAGCTACAAGACCGCTTGGTACCTCTGCCACAGAATCCGCGCAGCGATGGCGGAATGCGACAAACCCATGTTGAGCGGCGAGATCGAGATGGATGAGACCTACGTCGGCGGCAAAGGAAAGACTAGAAAGGAATGCGGCGGAGGCACCAAGAAGCGCCCGGTCATCGGCATTCGTCAGCGTAATGGCGAATTGAGACTGTTTCATGCCAAAGCGGTAACTGGTCGCGTGCTCGAAAAGTTCCTTAAGGACAACGCCGGAGAAGACGTGGACGTGTTCTTTACCGATGAGTTCGCCCCTTACAAGAAGATTGCTAAGCGAGCGGGATTCGCGCATGAATCGGTCACGCACAGCAAGAAAGAATACGTTCGCGGGAACGCGCACACCAATTCGATTGAGTCCGCCTTCTCTCTTTTCAAGCGCGGTCTGCGCGGGAGCTGGCACAAGCTGAGCGCAAAGCATCTGCAAGCCTACCTCGAAGAAATGACCTTCCGATTCAATCGCCGGAAAAACTCTGACCTGTTTGTTGATACTCTCCGTCATATGGTCACCGCACCTGTGCTGACGTTTAAGAAGCTGACGCGTGAAACTGAAGCGGCCTAAGACACCCCGCCCGATGACGACCTTGGCACAATGACGGCATATTGGGTGTAATTGCGTTACGATGATAGATGCGGTATAAGACTACTCTATGGAGAACTCCCCTATGAGCGGCATAAGAGTGTCGTTTTCCCTCGAATGCTGGAAACGAAAGGATGCGGAAGCCCGTGCAATTGTCGGGTACATCCCCGTTTTGGGAATTTACTCGCAGGGCAGAAATGATGAGGAACTCAGAAGCGCGCTGTCGAGTGCCGCTGAGATGTTCCTCGTAGTGTGCTACAACAAGGACATTCTGGGAAAGGCCCTGCGCGCGCGCGGAATGAATAAGGCCCGCGGCACCCACGCCACCAGCAAAGGCGGCCAGTACATTGCTATTACCCGCGTAAATTCTGAGTATGAGAAGGCATTCGACGTTGATGTTCCGGTTGATTTGCTCGTCGCGCAACAACTCACAGCACAAGTAGACGGGGTGGACGCCGAATGTGTGCCGCAGTAGCGCCGATCCCTCCTTGGGCGATGAAGGAAATCTTAGTGTCTTACGGCTTGAAAATCGTCTTTGAAGACGATTACAACTGGATTTTCGATGATCCTCACGATTCGAAAGCTGAACCAATCCCCGTTCCGAAAATCGGCGATGTGCTCGCAGTTGACGTAATGATGGATACGCTCTTAAAAGCGAAACTCTCATTCGGTGCATACCTCGCATTGAAAGAAAAAGTGCTCGGGACCGACTGGCATCTCCTTCCCGATGCAGAAACCCGTGCGCGCAAGCCCAACTAGTTTCAGAAGATCCCCACTCCATAGTTACCGCTCCGGTTCTGACGTTTCAGGAACGGACGGCCCCGCAGTCGGTGTAGGTGCTGCCGTCTGGGACGTTGTCGGAACCGAGGTTCCTTGGTTCAATAGTGGACCGATGAAGCTTCGCACTTCTTGATGTTGCCAAGTTATTGCTTCATCATGACGCCGCTTACCGTCATTGTAGATTTCCCCGAGCCTAGCTACTAATGGAGAGTCCATTGTGAAGTGAGACACGCTTCGAGGATTTGTGGTAATTAGCACAATGTCAGTTTCTGTACCAACCCCCGGCGCCACTTCTGCGCGCTTTTTAGCTGTAATGAGCAGCGATAGTGCCTCTGGAAAGTCCCACTCCGTCGTATATCTGGAGAACATGAATTGCGATTCGGCATGCCATTGCCCCGCTCCAGCGGCGGCGAATCCGATCCGGTCTAATTTCACGCTCCGACCGTATTCTATTTTATAGATGTGCCCAGCTCCCACCCCTCCGTTTTCATCGGCACCAATAAGAATAGCCCCTCCGAAGGTGCGCCATAGACCGCTCCTGATGTAATATTCTTGCAGTTGACTGATGATTTGTGCCGACAGTTCTGGACCCAGCAACGTTTGGCGATTGAAAAAAGATTCAGAAGTAAGATTGAGGGGAGCAAGTATCTCTGCCTCTGCCAGACTTCTGACGTAACCCATCAGATTTGACTGATAGACTTCTGCTATTTCGCCAACGTCGATTACGTGATTTTGCACAACCTCCAACGCTGAACGCGCCGCAATCTCTGCTTGGGCAGCGGCATCTCCATACATCAGAGCCAGAGCATGCGGACCCTGCATCCACATTTTGGGCTGAGGTTGCTCGAATTCAACGTCTCCAGCTGTAATCATATGGTCCTCTGCCGCAATAATGGCTGGCCCGCCCTGCATCTTGCAAATTGCAGCGATAGCTACAGTCACGGCGCACTTCCTTTCTGGAAGCCGCTCAGGTTTTGGCTTAGGGATGTAGTACGGCTTCAGGAGCATTTATACTCCCCTGCGCCGCTTTTGTGAAGTATATAATCTTGTGTGCTAACATCATTTGTGAAATTTTCGCCCCACGTCCGGCCCGCCTCAAAATCACGACCAATCCTCTGCTCCTCCACCTCACTCGGCGACGCCTTTTTCGCAGATTCCCAAAACGGTTCTAATCG
>Ga0335072_10000341_pt1 | contig 97908 bp, 104 predicted proteins | sample Lox_Sample_21_FD_206725 | JGI IMG/M metagenome (GOLD analysis project Ga0335072, IMG submission 206725) | Soil microbial communities from Loxahatchee National Wildlife Refuge, Florida, United States - Lox_Sample_2.1 | ecosystem: Environmental > Terrestrial > Soil > Wetlands | place: USA...
CATCGGACCAGTTATGTGGAAGATCGCCGATGAACTGGTAGCCCATGAGTGGTTCCGGCGGATGGAACGGCAACAGGGTGCCCGAGCCATTGGGCTGCTGAAACACTGAGTTGCCCGAGGAAAGCACCACAGCGCGCGGATCGCTGAAGCCGCGGACTCCGCGAAGCGTGCCGAAATAATGGTCGAACGAACGGTTCTCCTGCATGAGGACGACGATGTGCTTCACGTCCTGGATCGTTCCCGAGACGATATTCGGCTCGATCGCCAATGCCCGCCTGATGGATTCCGGAAATGCGGCGCTAACCGCGGCAGCGCCCAGGCCACGAAGAACGGTACGACGATCTGCTGTCGGCATTTCGGCACGCCTTTTCGTAAATTGGTGGATTGGCGTGTCACATGGACGGAACGTTCCGGTCTATGTCGACCGCTTGATAGTTCCATTACAAAGCCGATTCATTGTCTTTCCGACCAGAAAACTCGCGGCACGGTTCCACGACGATATCGTCGCAAAATCTGTTCGCAATCGCTTCGGTGGCCTGTCTCAATAATTTCGAAATCTGCATCTCTTGTGCCACCCCGTCATCGGCACCGAGACCATCGCGTGCGGGGGGGGCGCGAACCGCCCCCCTTGTCTTGGCTCCGCGAACCCGTACCATCCTCCACCCGAGTACCCGGACCGCCAGGAGGGAGAGACACCCCATGAACAAGAGCTTCGCGCTTGGCGATCTCACGCTCACACGCATCGTCGAGCAGCAGCAGCCACTCTTCGACATCTTCGAGTTTTTCCCCGCGGTCACGCCCGAACTCTTCGAGGAGAACCGGTCCTGGCTCGAGCCCGAAGCGCTCGATCCGGCAACCCGCAAGCTCATTCTTTGCGTGCAATCCTATCTCGTGCGCACGCCGCACCACACGATCCTCGTCGATAGTTGCGTCGGCAACGATAAGCCGCGTCTTCACCGTCCTTTCTGGCACATGATGAAGAGCAAGGCTTTCCTGCAGGACCTCGCCGCGGCCGGCGTCTCCCCGGCCGATATCGATTTCGTCATGTGCACGCACCTCCATGTCGATCATGTCGGTTGGAATACGCACCTCGAAAGCGGACGCTGGGTGCCCACATTCCCCAACGCGCGCTATCTCTTCTCCGAGCGCGAGCTGGCCTACTGGACCGAACAGCACGCCAGGGAGCCGATCGCCTGCATCGCCGACAGCGTGCTCCCGATCCTTGATGCCAGGCAGGCCGACCTCGTCCGAAGCGACCATGTACTGAATGACCATGTCCGGCTGATGCCGACACCGGGGCACACGCCCGATCATTTCTGCGTCGCCCTGGGCAGCGGCCGCGACGACGCCATCGTCACCGGCGATCTCATCCATTCGCCGATTCAGATGCGCTACCCGGAGATCTCCTATCGGGCCGATTTCGATCCCAAGCAATCCGCTGCCAGCCGCCGCGCCTTCCTCGAGCGCTACTGCGAGACCGCCACGCTCTGCTGCCCCGCGCATTTCCCCGCGCCTTCCGTCAGCCGCGTCTCGCGGTGGGGCGACGGCTTCCGCTGCACACCCGTCTCTGCCTGATCCCCGGCCGTTCGCAGAGCCCGAGAATGCGCAAATTCCTTGGTCCCGCCGGGAGCGTGACGCGCATGGTCGTCACGGGCCGGGCGCTCGCGGACAATCTGCTGGGCGACCCCACGGAACGCTTCGTCGATGTCTATGTTCCCGCCGGCCATGACGGAAACGGCCTGCCCTTGCTCGTGGACCTGGTCGGCTTCACCGGCAGCGGCCTCTCACACACCAATTGGGTCGGTTTCCGCGAGAACGTCCCCGAACGGCTCGACCGCCTGATCGGCGAAGGGCTTATGCCGCCCGTCATGGTCGCCTTCCCAGACTGCTTCACCCGTCTCGGTGGCAATCAGTACATCAACTCCGCCGCCATGGGTGCCTGGGAGGATTTCCTTCTGCACGAGATGCTGCCTGCCATCGAGGGACGCTTCCGCTGCGGCGGCACAGGCCGGCGCGGCGTTTTCGGCAAATCCTCGGGCGGCTACGGCGCGATCACCCACGCGCTTCGCCACGCGGATGTCTGGGCAGCCGCGGCCTGCCATTCCGGCGATATGGGCTTCGAGCTCTGCTACCTGCCGGACATGCCGGCCGTGCTGCGCGCGCTCGCCCGGGTCGACAATTCGATCGAGCGCTGGTGGACGGAGCTCGAAGCCGCCCGCAAGCAGCCAGAGGGCGCCGGCAAGGTCGTCAATGCGCTCGCCATGGCCACGAGCTACGATCCCGATCCCACCGCGTTCCTCGGCATGCGGCTGCCCGTCACCTTCGATACCTGCGAAATCATCCAGGACCGCTGGGAGAACTGGCTGCAGCAGGATCCCATTGTCGCGCTCGAATCGCAGGCGGACAATCTGCGCCTGCTCAAGGCGCTCTATATCGATTGCGGCCGCAACGACCAGTTCAACCTTCTTTATGGCGCGCGCCGCTTCGTCCGCCGCCTCGAATCCCTCGACATCGCCCATCGCTATGAGGAGTTCTCCGACAATCACAGCGGGGTCGATTACCGGATGGATGAGAGCCTGCCCTTCCTCGCCGCGGCATTGCACGGCTGATCGAGATCCCGTTCCTTAGAGTGGGAAGTGGGATAGGGTCCACGCTCTCCCCATCCCACCCTCGGTCGTTGTTTTCTCGCGTGATTCAGACCTACGGTTTGTCCACCTCCGGTCATCATGCTCTATTGCTGCTCGAGCATGTAGCGGATCGCGAAGGTCACGGTCGTCTCGTTCCCGGCCATCGTCGGCGGGAAAGGCGGCAAAGTGGCGCCCTCAAGCAATCGCTCCGAAGCATGATCGAGAATCCTCGACCCGCTGCCGCTCAGCACTTCAACGGAGAGAACCTCGCCACTCCGGGCGACAGTGAAGCGGACGATCACGGTCCCCTGCTCACCGCGCTGCCGCGCCAGGTCAGGATAATATTTGTGAGCATCCAGCCACGCGCCCACCGCTCGCAGCCAGGACGAGCTTTGCGCCACCCTCCCTGAAGGCACGGCTGCCCCAGGTCCGGCTTCCGGCCGGGTCGCAGGCCGCGTGCGCGCTGGCGCCGTGGCCGCGCGTGCCGGTTCGCGCGGCGCGGCTTGATGCGGTGACGCCGCATGTTGGGGCAGGGGGCGCAATAGGGGATGCGGCAAAGGCCGCGGCACGACCGGCTCAGGTGGCGGAGGAGGCGCCTTGGGCGGTGGCAAGGGCAGAACGAGATGTTGCACTGGCGTCTGCGCCGGCGCCGGCTTGGCCGACACCGCGCGCGGTGGAAGTGCCGGTACCAAGGGAATTATGGGGGAAACGGCGGGCGCGGCCCGAACCGGGGAAGGCGGCGCTGCCGTCGGCGCCTCGGACGCGGCGGAAGAAAGGAGCGGCGGCGCAGGCTTGGCCGGGGGAGCGATCGGCGGCTTTGTTCGCGGGGTCACCAAGGGCGGCGAGGAAACAGGGCGCGCAACCACGGGGGGTGGCTTGCTCACTTGTTGCGGCGGCTCCGTCACAGCTTGCATCGGATGGGTTGGCTCGGTCACGGCGCGCAGCGGAGTGGTCGGCGTGGTGACGGATCGCAATGGCGTTGCCGGCGCCGCGCCGCTATGCACAATGGAAGACGGCGCGGCCGCAAGCGAGAGCGTCACGGTCACCGGACGCGGCGCGACGTGGCCCATCCTCAGCAAGAGCGCCAACGCCACCAGATGCAGCAGCACGGCGAGAAGAAGCGCCGCCGGATGCACCCGGCCGGGCAGGATGAGCCCTCTGCCCGTCTCCTGCCGCGGGCTCATCGCCGACGCGCTCATCCTCAGTGAGCCAGTGGTGCCTCGGCCTGCTCGGCCAGCAGGGAGATGCGCGAGAACCCAGCCGCCGCCACCGCGCCCATCGTCCGCATCACGGCGCCATAGGAAAGAGTACGATCAGCGCGGATATAGACCGTCTGGTCGGGTGTCTTGCTTGCCATCTGATGCAGCCGCTCCGGCAGCACCGCTGCCGGGACTCTCCTGTCGCCGATGAACACCTGCCCACCATGGTCGATGCTGAGCACGATCGGCTGGCGCGGCTCCGCGACCCGCGCCGCCGCCGTCTTCGGCAGCCGAAGTGGCACGCCCGCCATCATCAACGGCGCCGTCACCATGAAGATGACCAGGAGCACCAGCATCACGTCCACGAAGGGCGTGACATTGATCTCTGCGAGCGGCGCCAGATCCTCGCCTTCCTCCAGTCGCCGTCGCGAACCCATCGCCATCGCCGGCTACTCCGCCGCCGCCCGGATCGCCTCGGGGCGCACCGCACTCAGCATATCGGCGAGCCGGGCGATCGCAGAGATCCCGAGGGCGCGCGTGCCGGCAAGATGCGAGGCGAGCTTGTTGTAGGCGATCACCGCCGGAATCGCCGCTGCAAGCCCGATCGCAGTGGAGAAGAGCGCCTCCGCGATCCCGGGCGCCACCACGGCAAGGCTCGTGTCATTGGCTGCCGCGATGCCCGAGAAGCTCGCCATGATCCCCCACACCGTGCCGAAGAGGCCGACGAATGGCGCCGTCGCGCCCACGGTCGCGAGAAATGGCAGCCCTGGCTCGACTGCCCGCAACGCATCAACAAGGCAGAGCCGCATCGCCTCAGCGAGCCGCTCGCGCCGCTCCGTCCGGCTCTCGCCCCCATCCGGCTCGCTCGCGGCCGTGAGGCCGGCCCGCAGCACCTCCCCCGCCAACCCATCCGGCAGGGTTTCCGTGCCGAGCGCCCGAATGGCCCCATGCAGCCGGGAGAGATCACGCCGGATGCGTCCGAACCGCACGGCCCGGTCGATCGCCACCGCCCACACCCAGATGCTCGCCAGCACCAGCACGAGCAACACCAGCTTCACCAGCGCGTCCGCGTGCAGGAAGAGAGCGAGGGGCGAGATCGCGTGCGGCGGCATGGGACGGCCTACCGGGTCAGCTGCGCCTTGGCGCGCGAGGAGACCGCGATGCGCGCGAGACAGGCCGCGCGGGTATCGCTTCCGGTCCCGCCGCCTTGAGGTGCCCCAGGGGGGGTGCCAGGGGGCGTGGCGCCGACCTGGCAGGAAAGCACATCATTGAGCAAGATATGGCCGATCGAATCACAGGGCGTGTCGGTGAGGTCGAAGAGGCGGACCTCGGTCTTCTGCGCCGGCAGCGGCCCGAGCTCCACCGCCAAACGGCGGGAGATGATGCCGTCCGTGCCGAACAGGATGAGGTCGAGCTGCAGCTCGGGGATCGGTTCCGGGCCCGGATTGCCGACAACGAAATAGGCGCGGCAGCCGGGCCCCTGCTCCAAGGGGGTCAGCTTGTTGAGCTCGAGCGAGATGGGCGTCCCGGCCGGTGCCGTCGAGGGCGCCTGGCCGGAGGGCGGCGTTTGCCCCGGCGATGCCTGCGCCGCTGGCGCCGGCCCGGGCTTGGTTTGCGAAGAGGTTGCCGCAGCCCGCGCCGGGCTGCAGAGCGGCCCGAGCGGGCCGGCCAAGAGAAAACCGACGAAGAAAATCCCTCCGGCTGAGAAAAATGCCGAGCGCATCACGGCCGCCTTACCTCCCCTGTTCGTCGGCTTGCAGAATAATCCGCCCGCGCCCCTGGCAAAACCGCCGGCCCAAGACCTTATTGCCCGGTCAATGTCACCCAAAGGGCGTGATGATTTCAGTTCATCACGCTCTCGCTTTGTTTTCTCGATCAATTTTAGGGCTTTCCTCCTCTTGGGCTTCCGATTGGGCTTTGGCGGATCGATTTCCGGCCCCAGCGGAACCCATATCGACCTAACCCAGCGTCACGTGGACACCGACAAGGACCCCGATCGGCGCGGCGGGGCTATAGCTGCGCGGGTTGGTCGCATTGGGCGCCTGGCTCAGGAACACCGAGGTGGTCGGCGAGAAAGTTCCAAACGTGTAGTATTTCTCGTCGGTCACGTTGTCGATCGTCGCGAAGAGTCCGATCCGCGGCGTGAGCTGATAATTGGTGGTCAGGTTGAGCGTGAAGAATCCCGGCAGCTGCGGGGTCAGATTCGCCTCGTCGCTGAAGAGGAACTGCCCGGTCTGGGCGATGCCGACGGCACCCACAGTCCATTTCGGCGTCACCTTGTAATAAAGGCCGAGCTTGATCTGGTTGGCCGGAATTCCTGGAATGCGATCACCCGGATTCACCGTCTCATTTCCATTCGCATCGCCCGCCGGATTGCTTCCCGCCGACTCGACGAACCCGCTCTGATACGTCGCATCAATATAGGAATACTCGAGATAGGCGAGCCAGCGCTTATTCGTGAACTGCACGCCGACATCGACCCCCTGCCGCCGCGTCTGGCCGACATTCATGAAGAAAGCGCGATTGAGCGTAACGCTGTTGACAAAGACGATGTCGTCATCGAGGTTCGAACGATATAGGCCGATATTGTAGCTGAGGGTCGCCCCCGGAGACGGCACGAAAGCGCCACGCACGCCAGCCTCCCAGGTGTGGGCTACGACCTGCTTGAGATTCGGGTCGCCGACGAAGAAATTGGCCAGGCTGCAGGAATCCTCCGGCCCCGCGCAGGAAAGCTCGGCCGGTGTCGGCGCCCGATTCGCCTCGGCATAGCCCGCATAGGCGGTGAGCCATGGCGTCACCTGATAGGTCAATCCGGCCGCCGGATTGAAGTGAGTGTAGTTGTGGTTGCCGGTGAGATCGCCGCCATTCTGGTCCGTGAGATCGATCTGGGCGGCGTTGAACCGGCCCGAGACAGTGGCCGCCAGGCGCTGCGTCAGATTGAGCGTATCGGTGAAGAAGGCGCCGTAATAGGCATCGCTGATCGCCACACTCACCGGCACATTGTTGCCTGGCTCATCGATCACGACACCCGGTCCGATGAACACGCGGGAGACATCGGTGATCCCGCCGATATAGGAGATTCCGCCGAATTCCGTCTGGGCGCCGTCGAAGCTGAGACCCACCACCGCATGGTTTTGCAGCCCGAATACTTCGTTGGTGTTCGTCACCTGCGCGGAGACACCATAGCCGTTCGTGTTGGTCGTCTGGTTGTCGAGCTCGGAGTAGGAGAACGGGTTGTCGCCGAGGAAGGCCGGGATCGTCCCGCCCCCGAGCGTCGTGCTGGGGACGCCGGGGTCGGAACAAAGAAGTCCCGAGCCGTCATTGCAGGGCACGTCGTTGGGCGCGTTCCCGTTCGTCACGAACTGGTGAAAATAGTCATAATAAGCGACCGCCTGGATGGAGGTCGTATCGGTGAGCTGGAAATTCCCGTTCAGATTCACATTGAGATATTGATTGAAGATCGCGTTCGGCCCCGTGAACTGTGCCGCCGGATCCGCGGCCAAAAGCTCCACCGGCGAGGTGCCCGGCCCGTTCAGAGCCGAATGCGCGAGCGTGACGTTGAGATGCACCTCCTCCCAATCGTTTCGCCATCCGAGATCTCCATAAAAATTCTGGATGTCCGAGGATTGCAGGTCGCGCCATCCGCCCTGATGCAGCACGTTTCCGGCTGCATACATCGCGGTGTCACCGATCTGCTTGCCGTACTGAAAATCACCCTGGACCGTCGCAAACGAGCCGCCGGAGACATCCGTCTCGAGACCGTGATAGGTGAAGCCGTTCTTGAGCTGCACATTGATCGCACCGCCCAGCGCGTTGAGACCAAACGCGGGGTTGGAGCCAACCAGGTTCAGGCTGTTGATCGCGACATCCGGGATGAGATCGAAATTGACCGTGTCGCCGAAGGCCTGGTTGAAGCGCTCGCCGTTGACATAGACGGCAAGGCCCTGTGGTGTCCCCTGAAGGGGCGAGGCCTCGAAACCATGATAGAAGAAGTCCGGCTGAAAGGGATTGCCGGAGCCGGAATCCAGATTGACACCCCCGACCTGCTGGTTGAGGGAGCTCGTCAGATCCGGCACGCCGAGGCGCTTGAGATCGGGACTGGTGAGCACATTCGTCTCGGCCGGAATGGTGTCCGGGTTTACGCCCGACCCGAGGAGCGGTGTCGGCGCGATGACGTTGACTTCCGGGATCGATGCAGAAGAAGAGGTGGTTTGCGCCGCGGCGGCAACAGGAAAGACAAAAACTGCAAGCACGGCTGCACAAAAACGTTTCATGTTCGTTTCCTCGCGGCACAGGCAGTCCCCGCCGCCTGCATACCGATCGAGTGTGGTGGTAATCCGTGCCGCAGGTCCATAGTACTGATTGCCGCGAAAGCGGCAGGAATTGAATCACAACTGCAAAAAATGCAGGCTTGCTGCGGAAGGGAGGAGAGGGTCGCGTGATGTCGCTCAAATTACGGCTGGTGCTGATCCCGGCGGTGATCCTGGCTCTCGGGCTTGTTGCCACGATCGGCAATGAGCTTGCCTGGGCGCCCCAGCGGGTGCGGGCCGAAGTGACATCGGGGATGCGGCTCGGCCGTCTCCTGGTCACCGCGGCGCTCGTCAATGCGCGCGACGCCGGCAGCACCAGCGCCGCGTTCGACCGCCTCGCCGAGGATCTGCCCCGGGTGCGCCATATCGTCTTCCGCATCGTCACCCGTCCTGGAGAGGCCGCGATTGCCAGGCTGCCCAGCCAGGTGCCGGACCGTTCCGGCGTTCCGCTCTGGTTCGCTCATAGCTTCGATGTCCCGTCACGGATCGAGACCTTTCCCATCATCGTCCGCGGGCAGGAAGTGGCACGGATCGCCATGGTCTCGAATCCGCTCGATGAGCTCGAAGAGATCTGGGAAGAAGTTCTCTGGCTCGGCGAGCTGCTTCTCGGTGCCTCCGCCGCGATCGTCGCCGCGAGCCTTTGGACCGTGAATCGCGCGCTTCGCCCCGTCCGGGCATTGCAGGACGGGTTCGATCGGCTGGAGCGCGGCGATTATTCGGCCCGCCTCGCTCCGATCCCCGTCACCGAGTTCGCGCGCATCGGCGAGCAATTCAACAGTCTTGCGCATTCGTTGGGTCAGGTCACCGATGACAATCACCGGCTGATCGACGCTCTGATCGACCTGCAGGAGGCGGAGCGCAAGGAAATCGCGCACGAATTGCATGATGAGTTCGGCCCCGTGCTCTTCGGCATCCGGGCGGAGGCGGCGAGCATTCTCAGCAACTGCCGTGGAGGCGAGGCCACGTTCGGCAGGATCGCTGAGCGTGCCAGGGCGATCGGGGAGCTCGTTGATGGCATCCAGCGCACCAATGCACGCATCCTGGCACGGCTCCGCCCGCTCGCGCTCGACCAGCTTGGTCTGGCCGAGGCGCTGCGTGAGCTCGTCGCTGCCTGGCAGGAGCGCTGTCCGGACATCGCTTTCAGCGTGCGGGCCGAGGAGATCGCAATGGGCAATGAGGCGACCGGGCTTGCCCTCTATCGTGTGGTGCAGGAATGTCTCACCAATGCCGCACGGCACGCGAGACCACGGCGGGTGGAAGTTTGTCTCGAACGGATGGCGAGCGAGGCGGACGCAGTGCGCGTGCTGGTCCGGGATGACGGGTGCGGCCTGCCACCGCGCTTCCGCTTCGGCTTCGGGCTGCTTGGCATGACAGAACGTGTGCGGGCGCTGAATGGGCGGCTCTGTATCGGCAACCGCCCCACTGGCGGGACGGAGATCGCCGTAACGATGGACCTGCCGCCGGTGGCGGCATGAGCACCGTCCTGCTGGTCGAGGACCATCCGATCGTCCGCGCCGGCTGTCGGCGCCTGGTCGAGGAGCGGGGCGATACCGTGGCCGAGGCGGAAACCGCCACCGAGGCGCTGCGCCTCTGCCGCGAAGCTTGCCCCGATCTTGTCATCCTCGATCTCGGCCTCGCTGATGGCGGCCTTCCCCTGTTGCGGCGAATGCTCGCCTCCGTGCCGGCGCTAAAAGTTCTGGTCTTCAGCATGCATGAGGAGCCGGTGATGGTGGCCGGTGCGCTGGAGGCTGGAGCGCGCGGCTATGTCAGCAAGAATGATGATCCCGCTGCCCTGCTCGAAGCCGTCGAACGCATCGCGGCAGGCGAGGTCTATCTCAGCCGGCCGGTCGCGCAGAAACTCGCGCTGATGAATCTCCGCCCAGGGGAAAGCACGTTGCGTGGATTGTCCGCCCGCGAGCGGGAAGTGCTGACGCTTCTCAGCGCCGGACGGAGCCTCGCCGAAGTGGCCGCCGAGCTCGGGGTCAGTTACCGCACCGCTGCCGCTGTCGCGGCTCAGATCCGCGCCAAGCTCAACCTTCCCACCATGGCAGCCCTGATCCGCCTCGCAGTCGAGCAGACGGCCGCCGCGCCTCCCCCATGACAGACGGGGTGCGCGCCCCGGCGGTCCCACCTGCCATCGCACCCGCCCACGTCGAGAGAAAAAGCATGGAAAACACGCCGAGGGAAATCGCCGCGATCACCGAATATCACGCGCATGTCTATTACGATCCCTCCGACGAGGAGAACCGCGCCCGCGCAGCTGCCTTGCGCGCCTGGGTCGAGGCGAGGTTCCCCGTTCGCATGGGGCGCTGGCACGACGTTCCAATTGGCCCGCATCCCGGCGCGATGTACCAGATCGCCTTTGCCCCGGAACTTTTCCCCACCCTCGCGCCCTTCTTGATGCTGAACCGCATGGAGCTTACGGTTCTGCTTCATCCGGAGACAGGCCGTCCGCGCGACGATCACACGTGTCACGCCGCTTGGCTCGGCGAGATCCTGACCCTCAAGACCGAAATCTTGCCGGAGACCGACGCTTGAGAATGGCCGACGCATAAACGGACGTCATGGGCCTCGCTCAGCGGCGATCAGGAACTCACGGTTGCCGGCCGGACCGAGAATCGGGCTCGGTGTAATGCCGATAACACGCCAACCGGGTTGTCCCTCCCACCAACCGCCGATCCGCTCGCACACGTCCCGGTGCACCGCCGGGTCGCGCACGACACCGCCACGAGAGACCTTGCTCGGCCCCGCCTCGAACTGCGGCTTGATGAGCGCGATCGCCCAGGCGCCCGGCGCGGTCAGCGTGAGCGAGGCCGGCAGAATGCTCGCAAGCCCGATGAAGCTCGCATCGCAGGTGAGCGCCCCGATCGGCTCCGCGATCACCTCGCGAGAGAGGAAGCGCGCATTGGTTCGTTCGTGCACGATGACACGTGGATCGCTGCGGAGCTTCCAGGCAAGCTGGCCGTGGCCGACATCCACCGCATGCACGCGGAGCGCGTCATGCGCGAGCAACACCTCGACGAAGCCTCCGGTGGAGGCGCCGATATCAAGACACACGAGCCCCTTCGGCGAGAGCCCGAAAGACTCGAGCCCATGGGCGAGCTTGATCCCGCCGCGCGAGACCCAGGGATGGTCGCGGCCCTGCACCGCAAGCTTCGCATCCTCCTCCAGCAATTCTCCGGCCTTGGCGACCCGCCGCTCCCCTTCATAGACGAGGCCGGCCAGGATCAGCGCTTGCGCCCGGGCCCGGCTCTCCGCCAACCCCTGCTCCACCAGCAGAAGATCGACCCGCTGCCGCATCGGACGTGCGTTCAGGCGTCGCGCTCCACCACGTAGCGGGCAAGCGCGCGCAGAAGATCAGCCCGCTCGCCGAATGGTTCGAGATGTGAAGCCGCCTGCTCGGCGAGCCTCTCCGCCTGCGCCCGCGCCCGCGCCGGCCCGAGAACGGCGACCAGCGTCGCCTTGCCCGCTTCCCGGTCCTTGCCGGCCGTCTTTCCCATCTGCTCGGTGCTCGCCTCAGTGTCGAGGAGATCATCGGCGATCTGGAATGCCGCCCCCAATTCGCGCCCGAAATGCGCCAGCGCGTGACGCTGAACCGCCGGCGCGCGGCCGAGGATGGCGCCTGCCTCGGCACTGAACTGAATGAGCCGCCCCGTCTTCATCGCTTGCAGGCGCGTCACTTCCGGCGTGCTCAGCGTCCTGCCTTCCGCGAGCATGTCGATCATCTGCCCGCCCACCATCCCGCGTGGTCCGACCGCAGCGCCGAAAGCGAGAACGAGCTCTGCCCGCGCCTGCGGATCGGCATGCGTGTCCGGCTCGGCCAGCACCTCGAAGGCGCGTGCCTGGAGCGCATCGCCCGCGAGAATCGCGGTCGCTTCGTCGAACGCGCGATGGGTGCTCGGCCTGCCGCGCCTCAGATCGTCATTGTCCATCGAGGGGAGATCATCATGAACGAGCGAATAAGCATGCAGCATCTCCACCGCAGCGGCCGCCCGCGCTGCGCAGGTCGGATTAACGGCGAAGAGCCCTGCCCCCTGCATGACCAGGAAGGCGCGCAGGCGCTTGCCCCCGCCGAGCGCGGCATAGCGCATCGCCTGGTCGAGCCGGTTCTCGGGTCCTTCCGATTCGGGCAGCAGCGTGTCGAGCGCCGCCCCGACGGTCTCCGCCGCATCGGCGAGTGCCTGCCTGAGCGCGGGATCGGCGAGCGAAGCGAGCTCCGCCATCACTCCATCTCCCGCAGCGCCAAAGTGCCGTCCGGTCGCTCGACGATCGCCGCGACCCGCGCCTCCACCTCGGCGAGCTTCGCCTCGCAATGGCGGCGGAGCGCGGTGCCACGTTCATAGGCGCCGATCGCCTCCTCGAGCTTGAGTTGCCCGCCCTCGAGACCTTTGACGATCCGCTCCAGCTCGGCGAGCGCCTCCTCGAAGGAAAGCTTCTCGACCTCCGGAGGAAGCCCGGCCGGGGCCGGGCGCTTCTCGTCCGCCATCCTGATCATCTCCTGTAAGGGCGCCCCTCCAGGCATCCCCAGGGGGCATCCCCAGGGGGCATCCCTATGGGGCACCCGAGGGGCGATCCCCTCTCATCCCGTCATCAGCACCCGGACATGGGCCGCAGCGCTCGCCGCCAGTGCTTCGAGGTCGTATCCGCCCTCGAGCACCGAGACGATGCGCCCGCCCGTGCGGGCATCGGCAAGCCGGATCAATTCGCCCGTCAGCCACGCGAAATCTCCGACTTCGAGACGAAACTGGGCGAGCGGATCGGCCTTATGCCCGTCGAAGCCGGCGGACACCAGAAGGAGATCGGGCGAGAACCGCTCGAGCAGAGGAAGGATCCCCTCTCCCCAGGCTTGGCGAAAGATCCGGCCGCCGCTGCCGGGCGGCAGTGGCATATTGACGATATTGCCCGCGATTCCATGCTCCTCGGCCGAGCCGGTTCCGGGATAGCACGGACTCTGATGGCTCGAAGCGTAGAAAAGATCCGGATCCTGGCCGGCGATCGTTTCTGTGCCATTACCGTGATGGACGTCGAAATCGACGATCGCAAGCCGTTGGAGATTCCATCGTGCCCGCGCGTGAAGGGCCGCAACGGCAACATTGTTGAAGAGGCAGAACCCCATCGGCCGCGCGGGCTCGGCATGATGGCCGGGCGGGCGGACAGCGACGAAGCTTGCCCGTGCCCAGCCCTCCATCACCGCATCGACACCGGCGATCGCCCCGCCCGCCGCCCGCAAGGCCGCTGCGACGCTGCCCGCGCTCACGACGGTATCGACATCGAGCGCGCGATATTCGCCTTCCTCCGGCGCAAGCGAGAGAATCTCCTCGACATGGGATGCTGTGTGCACGCGGAGCAGCGCCTCGCGGCTCGCCTCCGGCGCCTCCTCAAGCAAAAGAGGCGAGAATTCCTCGGCCTCCAGCGCGTGCAGCACGGCCTTCAGGCGCGCCGGCCTCTCGGGATGACCGGCGCCTGGGTCGTGGCCGAGGCAGGCGCGATGCGTGATCAGCGCCACCGCCATCTCAGGTTCCTGCGGGCCCGTCGGCGCAGCGGCGGATGACGAAGCTGAAGACCCCGGCCTCCTCGCTCCAGGCGAGCAGCGCATGCCCGCTTTCCCGGCAATAGGCCTGAAAATCGGCGACCGCCGCGCGGTCGGTCGCGAGCACCCGCAGCCGCGCGCCCGGGGGCAGGCTGCGCAGCGCCCGATTCGCCCGTAGAACAGGCAACGGGCAGCGGAGATCCTTGAGATCGAGTACTGTCTCGGCCATCAGCCGGTTATCCTGGGCGCGGGGGCCGGCTTGAGCAAGCGCCGCTCGATGCAGGAAACTGGCAGGCATGGAGCGTTATCGCATCGGCGTCGATCTCGGCGGCACAAAGATCGAGGTGGCCGCGCTGAACCGCGACGGAGAGATTGCCTACCGCCGCCGGATCGCCACACCGACCGAAGGGTACAAATTCACCCTCGAAGCTATCGCGACCCTCGTCGAGCAGGCGGAGGCCGAGCTTGGCGCGCGCGGAACGGTCGGCATGGGCATTCCGGGCGTGATCAGCCCGGCGACCGGTATGGTCAAGAATGCCAACTCGACTCTCCTCAATGGCCATGCGCTCGATCGCGACATCAGCGCCCGGCTTGGCCGCGAGGTCCGCGTCGCGAACGACGCCAATTGCTTCGCACTCAGCGAGGCCGTTGACGGCGCCGGCAAGGATTCGCGAGTGGTGTTCGGCGTCATCATCGGCACCGGCTGCGGCGGCGGCATCGTCATCGATCGCAAGGTCCTCGACGGCCGCAACCGCATCGCCGGCGAATGGGGCCATACGCCCCTGCCCTGGCCAAAACCCGAAGAATATCCCGGACCGCTCTGCTGGTGCGGCCGACACAATTGCCTCGAGACACTGATCTCCGGCCCGGGGCTCGCGGCGGATTGCGACGGCCCGGGCGCGCGCGATGCCCATTCCCTGCCCGCCCGCGCCGCGGCTGGCGATGCCAGGGCGGCGGCCGCGCTCGCGCGCCATGCTGACCGCTTGGCGCGGGGGCTCGCGGTGGTGATCGATATTCTCGACCCCGACGTGATCGTCCTAGGTGGTGGTCTCTCGAACATGGCCCATCTCACCGTAGAAGTGCCCGAGCTGATCCCGCGGCATGTCTTCTCGGACGTCGTGGATACGCCGATCCTCCGCAATGTCCATGGCGATGCGTCGGGCGTGCGGGGCGCTGCCTGGCTGTGGCCGGATTAGAGCGTGATGGCCGAAGGTGGGATCACCGAAGGTCTCAATCACGCGGGAAAGCAATGACCGAGAGCGGGATGGGTGAGCGTGAGCGATCTCAGCCCGCTCTCGAAGCACGTCTGCCCACCCTCTGCCGGGACTGCTTCGCTCTGGCGGAGACCCCTGCCAGAAGACGCGTCTGTCCCTCCTGCGGAAGCCTTCGTCTCATTCGCCATGCCGAGCTGACACGGCTCACCATTGCCCATGTCGATTGCGACGCCTTCTTCGCGAGTGTCGAGAAACGTGACCGTCCGGAACTCGCCGCACGGCCGGTGATCGTCGGCGGCAGCCGCCGCGGCGTGGTCGCCGCCGCCTGCTACGTGGCGCGGCTCTCGGGCGTGCGAAGCGCGATGCCGATGTTCCAGGCCCTCGCACTCTGCCCGGATGCCGTGCTCCTGCCGCCGGATTTCCCAAAATACGCAGTGGCCGCACGCGCCATCCGCGCGCGGATGCTGGCGCTGACGAATCGGATGCAGCCGCTCTCGATCGACGAAGCGGTGCTTGATCTCAGCGAGGCTGCCGCGGGCGGCGCTTGCCCCGCGATCCTGCTCGCCCGTTTTGCCCGGGTCGTGGAAGCCGAACTCGGGCTCACCGTCTCGATCGGCCTTGCCCCGAACCGTCTGCTCGCCAAGCTCGCGGCCGGGCGGGACAAGCCGCGCGGCTTTGCCGTGATCGGGGCGGCGGAGGCGCACGCCGTGCTGGCGCCACTCTCTGTCCGGGCGCTTCCCGGCGTCGGCCCCGTGCAGGAGCGTCATCTGGCCGCGCGCGGCATCCTCCGTCTGGCCGATCTCCAGGCGCTGAGCCCGGCGGAGGCACGCGCCCTCGGCCGTGACGGGCCTTCCCTCGTGCGCCGCGCCGCCGGCGAGGATGTCCGAGCCGTGGTACCGGACCGGGATATGCACAGCGTCAGCGTGGAGACTACGCTTGCGGCGGACATCGCCGATCCTGCCGCGCTCGAGCGCATCCTTGCGAAGCTCGGTGCGCGGCTCGCGGAACGCCTGGAGGCCAGGAACCTCGCGGCGGTCGGGGTGGTGCTGAAGCTGCGTACGCAGGACTTCACCACGAGGACGCGCCACCTCCGGCTTTCCGTCCCGAGCCGGCAGACGGAGCGCCTCCTCGCTGCCGCCCGCGCTCTCCTTGCGCGCGAGGCCGACGGGCTTACCGAATTTCGCCTGATCGGCCTCGGTGCGGAACCTTTGACCGATGCGGCGCTGGCCGATTCGGGTGATCTTGCTGATTTTGCAGCGGCCGTCTCTCCTTCCTGACATCTCCGCCAAACGCATCCCGCTCTCGATCTTTGTTTTCCCCGCGTGATTCAGACCTGCGGTGTTCCCGCCCCCGGTCACCACGCTCTCAGCGTCACCAGATCGATCGCGTTCTCATCCCGATGCCGTCATGCCCCGCAAGCTGGCAATCTGGCCTAAGGGGCGGTATCGTTGCGAAAATCAATCGAGTGCGCGGCCATGGTCCGTCTTGTTCGTCGGAGGCTCCTTGCGGCGCTGGTGGTCCTGCCTGTCCTTCCGGCGGCGGCTCAACCTGCTGCAGGTCCCAGCCCCGAGGCAATCTCACTTGCAAGCATCATGCTGGCCAAGATGAGCGGTGATCCCACAGCCACAATCCACCAGCTCGGTGGGCCGATGGTTGCCATGCTGCAGCAGATGGGCATTTCGGACCCGGATCGCGCACGTGTCATCGTGCAGGAGGCGCTGATCCCGCTTCTAACCAGTCATTATCAGGACCTGCTGTCCATGTGGGCGAAAGACTATGCAGCCACGCTAAGCGCAGCTGATATGAAAGCGGCGATTGCCTTCTATGAGTCCTCGGCCGGACGGAGCCTGGTGGCGGCCGGACCGAAACTCGATCAGGCGAAGTTCATCGACCTGACGCAGTGGATGGCCGCCCTGCAGCCGGAGATGCAGCAGCGGATCGAGCAGGCGCTCAAAGCTCATGGCTGGGAAAACAATTGAGCCGTTTGCTTCGCGATTCCGCCAAAAGACATATCGATCTAATCGAAATACGGCAGGTGGTGGCTTGCCGCCATCCGCACCATGGCGATGGCATAGAAGAGCGCAGCAAGCGTGAACAGGGCGATGAGCAGGGCCCAGTTGCGGATACGCCGGCGCCTTTCCTCGATATCTCGATTGGCTCGTTCCGCCCGGTAGGCCTCATCCGTCTTCGTACCGGCGCCGCCAACCATCAGCGTGTCTCCAGATCAATATCGCTTTTGGCAGATCGCGAAGCGATCCGCCAAAGTCCAATGGGAAGCCGTGACATTGATCGAGGAGATAAAGCGAAAGCGTGATGATCTGAAATCATCACGCTTGAACCACGTCGTCAGCCGAAGAACCTGTCCACGGCAACGGCCGTGAACAGCAAGAAAAGGTAGTAAATCGAGAACCGGAACAATGCCTTGGCCGGGGCATCCCGGGTCAGGCTCATCCCGGTTCCGTCCTGTCTGTCGCGCAGCACGCGAAGGGCATGCCAGGCAAAACCGAGTCCCAGCAGTAACGCCGCCCCGCCATAAACCGGCCCCGTCAAACCGAGCGCCCAGGGTGCCAGCGAGAGCGGTACCAGGAACATGGAATAGAGAAAAATCTGCCACCGCGTTGCCTTAAGACCCGCCACGACGGGCAGCATCGGCACGTTGGCACGCCGATAATCCTCGCGCGCGAAGAGCGAGAGTGCCCAGAAATGCGGCGGCGTCCAGAAAAACACGGTGATGCAGAGGAGAACGGGCAGGACGCCGGTCGAGCCAGTAACGGCGGCCCAGCCGATCAATGGCGGAAAGGCCCCGGCGGCCCCGCCGATGACGATGTTCTGCGGCGTTCGGCGCTTGAGCCAGACGGTATAGACGAAGACGTAGAAGGCGATTGACACAGCGAGCTCTGCTGCGGCGACCGGATTGGCGGCAAGCAGCATCACCAGGACCGAGAGGATCGCCAGCACCACACCGAAGGCAAGTGCGGCCTCGGCACTGATGCGCCCGCCGGGGACCGGCCGGTTTGCCGTTCGGCGCATCACCGCGTCGATATCCCGATCGTACCACATATTGATCGCGCCAGCCGCGCCCGCGCCCATCGCAATGCAGAGGACGGACGTCGCGGCCAGGAACGGGTTGAGGTGACCAGGCGCGACCAGGAGCCCAACCATGCCGGTGAAGACAACCAGCAACATGACCCGTGGCTTGAGCAGCGCGATCCAATCGCTGATTTCGGCCCAAACCGAGGGTTGCGCCGCCGACGAGGGAAACTGCGCGCCCGGCCCCGCACCCCTCGCGGTGATCGGGCCGCTGGCAACCGAACTCATATCAAACTGTCTTTCTCAATCCTAGCGTGCCCGTGAATCGCCGCGCCTCAATCTCTAGCCGATCCGCGGTAGCTCCTCGAAGGTGTGGAAAGGCGGCGGCGAACTCAATGCCCATTCCAGCGTCGTCGCCCCTTCGCCCCAATAATTATCGGCTAGCGTCTCCCTCGAGGTGAAGGTCCGATAAACGACATAGAGGAAAACGAGCAAGGACGCGCCAGAGATGAAAGCGCCGACCGAAGCGACGAAGTTCCATCCGGCAAAAGCGTTCGGATAGTCCGGATAGCGGCGCGGCATACCGGCCGCACCCAAGAAGTGCATCGGGAAGAAGGTGAGATTGACGCCCACAAACATCAGCCAGAAATGCACCTTGCCCCAGTATTCGGGATACTGATGGCCGGACATCTTGCCAATCCAGTAGTAGAAGCCGCAGAAGAGCCCGAACACGGCGCCGAGCGAGAGCACGTAGTGAAAGTGCGCCACTACGTAATAGGTGTTGTGCAGTACTTGGTCGATGCTGGCATTGGCGAGCACCACGCCGGTCACGCCGCCGATCGTGAAAAGGAAGATGAAGCCGACCGCAAAGAGCATCGGCGTCTTCATCTCGATCGAGCCCCCCCACATGGTCGCGATCCAGGAAAAGACCTTGACCCCCGTCGGCACCGCGATGACCAGGGTCGCGGCCATGAAATAGGCCCGCGTATCGACGCTGATGCCTGAGATGAACATATGGTGCGCCCAGACCGCGAACCCGACGATGCCGATGGCGACCATTGCATAGACCATGCCGAGATAGCCGAAGATCGGCTTCTTGCTGAAGGTCGCGATCACGGTGCTGACGATGCCGAAGGCTGGCAGGATCATGATGTAGACTTCGGGGTGGCCGAAGAACCAAAAGAGATGCTGAAACAGCACCGGATCCCCGCCGCCTACCGGGTTGAAGAAGGCAGTGCCGAACAGCCGGTCGGTGATCAGCATGGTGATCGCGCCAGCCAGCACCGGGATCGAGAGCAGGAGCAGGAACGCCGTCACCAGGATCGACCAGACGAAGAGCGGCATCTTGTGCATGGTCATGCCGGGCGCGCGCATATTGAAGATCGTGGTGATGAAGTTGATCGCGCCAAGCAGCGAACTGATGCCCGCGAGGTGAAGGGCGAAAAGGGTAAAGTCAACTGGCAGGCCGGGCTGGTAGGTCGCCTCGGAGAGCGGCGGATAGAGCGTCCATCCGATCCCCGCGCCCGGTGGGGTGAGCAGGCCCGCCAGTACGAGGCAGACCGCCGGGACCAGCAGCCAGAAGCTGATATTGTTGAGACGCGGGAAGGCCATATCGGGCGCGCCGATCATAATCGGCACGAACCAGTTGCCGAACCCCCCGATCAGCCCCGGCATGACCGTGAAGAAGATCATGATCAGTCCGTGCGAGGTGATGACCGCGTTCCAGGTCTGGCCGTCGGCGAGGAAGGTATGGTGGTTCGGCCACATCAGCTGCCAGCGCATCAGGAGTGAGAGCAGCCCGGCGATGAACCCGCCGCAGACCGAGAAGATCAGGTAGAGGGTGCCGATATCCTTATGGTTGGTGCTGCAGAGCCACCGCCGCACGAAACCCGGCTTGTGATCGTGATGGGCATGCTCGGCATGCCCCTGGTAAGCGGCCATCGACACGGCTCAGTCTCCTCTGCCCTGGGGCGTAGTACCCAGGCTCGCGCCCATGCTCGTCACCGGGCGATGCGTCACTTCGGCCACCCGGGTCATCGCGCCCGGCCGCAGATCGGCCGCGGCGGCAAACTGCGAAACCGGCGGAACAGAGCCATTTTCGCCAAGCTGCTGCTTGGCGCCCTTGGCCCAGGCAAGGAATTGCTGCAACGGCACCGCTTGCACCTCGATTGGCATCTCGTGGTGACCAATCCCGCAAATCTGGTTGCATTCGCCGTAGAAGGTGCCGGGCTGGTCGATCCTGACCCAGGTCTCGATCGTCTGGCCCGGGATCGCGTAGCGCTGCACTCCAAGGCTCGGGATGAAGAAACTGTGGATCACATCGCCGCTCGTTTCAAGAATGCGGATATTCTCGCCGACCGGCAGCACCAACGGATTGTTGACCGTGAGCAGGCGGGGCTGCCCCGGCTTGAGCTGGTCCTGCGGGATATAATCCGACATGAAGTCAATATTGCCCTGATCGGGATAGGCATACTCCCAATACCACTGATGTCCGGTGACCTTGAGGGTCATATAGGGATCGTTCGTGCGATTCTCGAAGAAGACCAGGCGGAAGGAGGGGATCGCCATCCCGATCAGCACAAGCGCCGGGATCACCGTCCAGGCGATCTCAAGGGGGGCGTTATGGGTAAGCCGGCTCGGGATCGGGTTGCGCTTATGATTGAAGCGCCACAGCACGAAGCACAGCAGGAAAGCGACCAGGAGCGAGATGACGCCGATGATCGGGGTGACGATGTCGTTGTTCAGCCAGTTGATGTCCTGCATCACCGGGCTGTAGCCGGGCTGCAGAGAGATCTGCCAATCGTGCGGCTCGCCGATCAGGGCGTGCTGCGCGAAGGCTGGCGTGGCAAGCATCAAGGCAAAAAGGGGCAGCGCCAGGCTGCCAGGTTGCCTGAAAAGCCGCATCGGCCGTTCCCTTTTCCCTAAGCCATCGATTGCCAGGCATGGAACCCGGTAACTCTCGTTGTGGCGTACCGGAGGGGCCGGTCGAGATCAAGAGGGGGAAACGCGTCTTCCATATCTTTATGTTCCGCGAGCATTTTCACGCGATCAGTCCGGATCAACCGACATGAAGATGTTTTTTCAGATCACCATAGCTTCGGCGAACAAACGGACGGTCCGCCAAAACTATGAGATTGATCAAGAAAATAAAACGAGCGCGTGATGATCCGAAATCATCGCGCTCCAGAGAGAGGCTTGCGTTCGCCCAGGCTCGCGCGAACCGCCCTATACAGTCACTTGGGCGAACATCCTCGCACGACCGATCAGCCTATTCCGGCCAATCGCGGTCTGCTCTAGCGCGCGAGTTGCACGAGGGTGAAAAGCCCTGCTGGCGGAGCCGCCAGGAACACCGCCTGGGCCCGATCCTCGGGCGGAAGAAGCGCATCCGTGGCGAAGTCCGGGTGCCATCCCAGAGCGCGGCTGGCCGGGGCGAGCGCCCATTCGATCCACCAGCGGGGACCGGCCTCAGCCGCGAAATGATTGATGAAAAGGAGGCTGCCACCAGGTCGGACGACCCGACGCATCTCTCCGAGCAACCGGCGCGGGTGAGGTACCACGGAAGCGACGAACATCGCAACCGCGATATCGAAGGATTGGTCGGGGAACGCCATGGCCTCGGCGTCCATCTCGGCCAGCGCCGCGACCGTGGCGAGGCCCTGTGCGGCGACTCGACGGCGGGCGCGCGCCAACATATCCGCCGAAAGGTCGATGCCGGTGACGCGCTTCTCGGCGGCGTAGTAAGGCAAGGCAAGGCCAGTGCCTACACCCACCTCAAGCACGCGCTCGCCGGGCAGTCGGTTGATGAGCGCCACAGTGCGGCGACGCGCCACCTTGGACACAAGGCCGAATGCGGCATCATAGATTCCGGCCCAGCGCCGGTAAGCCGCGAGAATCGCCTCGGAATCAAGAGCGACACGGGGTTCTGCCCGCGTCTCCCGCGACCGAGAGCGCGGAATCAAGGCGTCGATCATGATCCTGTCGGTGCCGTCCTCCCACCTTTCTCAGACGAAATGCGGGACAAGACAAGCCCCCATCCCGCTATCGACGGTCGCCCGCGATCAGGCCAGCCCGCGCCTTCTATTCCGTCCTTGACAGGTTAACGGCTGCGGTCCGGCCGTTTTGCTGCTGCTCGATTTCGAAGCCGATTTTCTGCCCCTCACTCAGGCTTCGCATCCCGGCCTTCTGTACGGCACTGATATGAACGAACACATCCTTGCCGCCAACATCGGGGGCGATGAAGCCGTAGCCCTTTGTAGGATTGAACCATTTGACGGTGCCCTTGGGCATCGCTCCGCCACCTTTCTGCCTTTCTTGGGGCGAGAGAACCTTTACGCTCCCGCCACCTGGTGAACCCGGGCACCAATGGAGGATCAGCCGCCCGCTCCCTGATCTGCCGGTCCTTCTCCTTGACACCGGTCAGCCTCCGAACCGAACGATACGCCGCAGCATCAGCCGCCGCAACGGACCCGTGACAACTTCGCTTTGAACGAGGTTGGCGGCAGGGTTGGACCACCATGACTTCTGCCGGAGAAGTATGGAGATCCACCAAAGTCGTGAAATGGATCGAAAAAATAAAGCGAGGCGTAACGACCCGAAGTCAGCAAAGTGCTAGGCGGCGTCGTCCCGGCGGTCCCGGAGCCGGACATAAGCGAGCTGGGCATGAGCCGTGCAATAGGGTTTGCCTGGAACCGCCTCGGCGCCGCAGAAGTGAAATCCGGGCGTTCCTGGCTCGCCAAGCGGCCAGCAACAGGCAATTCGCCGCGCATAAGGCCGTGATGCCGGCGTGCCAACAGACGCGGAGCCGGCGTGAGGAGTGGCGGAGGGCAGAGCTTGTCTGGCCAATTCGACTGGAGGCCCGGCAAGTGGGTTCACAGCAAGGGGAAGCGCAGAACTCCGTGATACTACCGGCCGGGCGTTTCCTTCCACCGTCGTTGTCGCGAGCGGCGGCAAGGTTGGGCCGCGGGTATGCCGGCGTGGGCGGGGTTCGGCGCTTGTCTCCCGCCGGATCGGCGACGGGCGAGCCGGCAGGTTGAGCCGATGCGCCTTGCCGACCACGGCATTCTTCGAAATACCCAGGATGCGCCCGATCTCGGCAGTGGAGTGGCCTTCGTCCCACAAGGCCCTCAAACGAGCGATCAGTTCCTCGGTCCACTCCATGTCGTGGTCTCCATGCCAGTGCAACCACAATATAGAGTAGCCGCCCTGTGACGCCGGCTCAACGACGGACGTAATGGCAGACGCGGAAAGTTGTGGAAAACCCTGATCGGGCGGTAGAGACCTACCGAAAACGCTGCGGTGAGTAGGCGGAGAGATCGATCGTCGGCCGCTTCCCGCCGACCAGGTCGGCCACGAGGCGTCCGGTCGTCGCCCCTGCCGCAAGCCCGACATGGCCATGGCCGAAGGCGTGGAGAATGTCCGGGCAGGCCCTGGCAGGTCCGATACAAGGCAGACTGTCCGGCGTCGCCGGGCGATGACCCATCCAGTACCGCACGCGCTCGGGCGGGAGCGTGCGGGGCAATTTCGGATAGGTGCGCAGAGCAAAGTCGCGAAGAATTTCGGCCCGCCGCCAATTGGGCCGGGCCGCCAGGCCAGCCAGCTCGACCTGCCCCGCGACGCGCAAGCCAGCGCGCATCAAGCTGTTTGCCATCTTCCCGTCGCTCGGCATCAGCGGCGTGCGTGGGCCGCATTCGACACCCAGAATCATTGCATGGTAACCGCGTTCCGTTTCCATACTCACGAGATCCCCGGCCGCCGCCGCCAGCGTTTTGGAAAATGCCCCGGCGGCGATCACCGCGCGATCACAGGCGATGTCACCCTTCTCAGTCCGCACAGCGGCCAGGTGGCGCTGCTCAATATCGAAGCCCGATGCCCGCGTGCGATGCAAATGCGCACCGCGCGCCACGGCCTCGCGCACGAGCGCGTCAACATAGGTGCCCGGGTTGGTGCAATGCCCGCCCGCCTCGACAAGGACACCGAAGCCATAACGACGATCGAGATCCGGCTCGCGCTGGTGAAGCTCGTCGCGATCGAGTTCGATCCAGGCGACACCGTTGTCCCGCCGAAGCCGCCAGGCGAATGCGTCCGCTTCGAAATCGGCCCGGCTCGGAAAGACATAGAGCAGACCTTTTCGCTCGATCAGGTCTCCGACGCCTGCTTGCTCCGCCAGCCGCTTGTGGCGGGCCGGGGCCTCGGCCAGCAGTGGGGCTAGCGCGTGGGCGATCGCCTCGGCCCTGGCCACAGTGGCGCCGGCATCCGCATAACGCCTTAGCCAGGGCAGGAGACGCGGCAGGTAGCGCCAACGGATGGTGAGCGGTCCCAGTGGGTCGGTCAGATAGCCAGGCACCTTGCGCCAGAGCCCCGGCAGCGACATCGGCACGACGGACGCCGGGTTCAGCCAGCATCCATTGCCGTAACTCGCAGCCTGCTCACCACCGGGGTCCCCCGGCTCGACAATGCTCACCCGATGGCCGTCCGCCAACAGCTCCATCGCCGTGGCAGCGCCGATAATACCGGCCCCGATCACGACGACATGAAGTGGGGCCGGCGATCCGGCCATCGAGCGGGAAGCAAGCCTTGTCGGCTAGCCTGCGGCGGCGACCGCGCGGCGTGCCATCACGCCGATCAGGTGGGCGCGATATTCGGCACTGGCATGAATATCGCTGTTCAGCCCGTCAGCGTCGGTCTTGATGTCGGCGATGGCAGCGGCGGAGAAAGTCTTGCCGAGCGCCTCTTCCATCGCCTTGTGACGGAACACCCCGTTCTGGCCCGCACCCGTGATGGCCACGCGCACGCCGGCCGGTCCCTTGGCCACGAACACGCCGACGATTGCATAGCGTGAGGCCGGATTGGGAAATTTCATGTAGGCGGCCTTCTCGGGCACCGGAAACTCGACCGCAGTGATGAGTTCGTCCGGCTCGAGGGCGGTCATGAACATACCCTGGAAATAGTCATCCGCGGTGATGGCGTGCTTGTTGGTATGGATGGTCGCGCCGAGTGCGAGGGCCGCCGAAGGATAGCAGGCGGAAGGATCATTGTTGGCGAGCGAGCCGCCGATCGTCCCGCGATGGCGCACCTCCTTGTCACCGATACCGCCAGCGAGCTTCGCCAGCGCCGGGATCGCCTTCTGCACATCGGCTGAATCCGCCACCGTGACGTGCGTAGTCATTGCCGCGATCTTCACCTTGCCCCCGGCCACGCTGATGCCGGAAAGCCCGAGCCCAGCCAGATCGATCAGCTTGGAGGGCTTGGCAAGCCGCTGCTTCAGCACCGGGATATAGGTCATGCCGCCGGCAAGCGCCTTCGCCTCCGGGTCGGAGGAAAGCATCTTCACCGCCTCCGGCAGGTCGCTCGGCTTCAGATAGGTGAAATCGTACATTCCCTTCTCCCGTTCCTTGCGCGGCCGCTCATTCGGCTGCCATGCGGGGGTGGCCGGCCTGAATGATCGACCAGATCTTCTGTGGGCTGGCCGGCATGTCGATATGCCGCACACCATAATCGGCGAGCGCATTGACGACGGCATTGATGATCGCGGGCGGGCTGCCGATGGCGCCCACTTCGCCGCAGCCCTTAACGCCGAGCGGGTTGTGGGTGCAGAGCGTCACTTCGGTCCCGACCTTGATCGAGGGCAGATCATCCGCCCTCGGCATCGTGTAATCCATCATCGAGCCGGTCACGAGCTGCGCCGTGCCGTCATAGATGGCATTCTCCAAGAGCGCCTGGCCAATGCCCTGCGCCACCCCGCCCTGCACCTGCCCTTCGACGATCATCGGGTTGATTACGCGCCCCACATCGTCCACGGCGACGAAATTCACAACCGTTGTGACGCCGGTATCGGGATCGATCTCGATCTCGGCGACATGGCAGCCGGCAGGGAAGGTGAAGTTCTTCGGATCATAGAAGGCAGTCTCGTCGAGACCCGGCTCCAGCTCCTCGATCGGGTAGTTGTGCGGCACGTAGGCAGCGAGCGCGATCTCGGCCAGCGTCTTCGCCTTGTCAGTGCCGGCCACCGAGAAGGTGCCGTTCTTGAACTCGATATCCTCAACTGAGGCTTCGAGCAGATGGGCGGCGATGCGTTTCCCCTTGGCCACGATCTTGTCCATGGCCTTGATCATCGCCGAGCCGCCGACCGCGAGGCTGCGGCTGCCATAAGTGCCCATGCCGAAGGGAATTTTCGCGGTATCGCCGTGCACCACCTCGACCTGGTCGTACGGCACGCCGAGGTGATCCGCGACGACCTGGGCGAAGGTCGTCTCGTGACCCTGCCCGTGGCTGTGCGAGCCGGTGAATACACTGATGCTGCCGGTCGGGTGAACGCGGATATTCGCCACTTCATAGAGCCCGGCGCGCGCGCCGAGCGAGCCGACCACGGCGGACGGCGCGATGCCGCAGGCCTCGATATAAGTGGAGATTCCGATTCCACGCAGCTTCCCCTTGGCAGCGGCGCGACGCGCGGGAAAACCGTTCCAGTCGGCTGCCTTCAGCGCAGCATCGAGAGTCGATTGGTAATTGCCGCTGTCATATTGCAGCGCCACCGGCGTCTGGTACGGAAAAGCGTCCGACGGGATGAAGTTCCGCCGCCGCAACGACAGCGGATCGATACCGGTATCGTGAGCGATCACGTCCACCAGACGCTCAAGCAGAAAGGTCGCCTCGGGCCGACCAGCGCCACGATAGGCATCCACGGGCACTGTATTGGTAAAAACCGCCTTGACCTCGGCGTAGATGACCGGGGTCTTGTACACGCCGGCGAGCAGCGTGGCGTAAAGATAGGTCGGGATGCAGGGTGCGAAGGTGGAAAGATAGGCACCCATATTGGCGAGCGTCTTCACGCGGAGCGCAAGGAAGCGCCCCTCCGCATCGAGCGCCATCTCCGCGGTGCTGACATGGTCGCGCCCATGCGCATCGGAAAGGAAGCTCTCCGTCCGCTCGGCCGTCCATTTCACCGGTTTGCCGAGCTTGCCCGCCGCCCAGGTGACGATTGCCTCCTCCGCATAATGATAGATTTTCGAGCCGAACCCGCCGCCGACATCGGGGGCAACCACGCGCAGATGACTTTCCGGGATATGCAGCACGAAGGCGCCCATCAGAAGACGGATCACATGCGGGTTCTGGCTCGTCGTGAAAAGCGTATATTCTCCCGTGGCGCGGTCGTACTCCCCGACCGCGGCGCGCGGCTCCATGGCGTTGGGAATGAGCCGATTATTGGTCAGTTCGAGCGTGACCACGCGCGTGGCACGGGAAAAGGCGGCGTCCACCGCCGCTTCATCGCCGAGATGCCAATCATAGCAGATATTGCCAGGCACATCGTCGTGCACCAGCGCCGCCCCCGGCGCCAGCGCATCGGCGATGGTAGCCACACCGGGCAGATCCTCCCAGGTGACGGCAATCTTCTCTGCGGCATCCTTCGCCGCCTGCCGGCTCGTCGCGACCACAACGGCGAGTGGATCGCCGACATGGCGGACCTTGTCGACCGCCAGCACCGGGTGCGGCGGCTCTGCCATCGGCGTGCCATCCTTGTTCTTGACCTGCCAGCCGCAAGGCAGGCCACCGACATTGTCCGCCTGCATGTCGGCGCCGGTATAAATGCCGGCGATACCTGGCATCGCGGCGGCGGCCTTGGTGTCGATCGCGGCGATGCGAGCATGCGGCCGGTCCGAGCGGCGGATGTAGGCATAGAGCTGGCCGTGGCGATTGATATCGTCGGTGTAGTGGCCCGCTCCGCTCAGGAAACGCTGATCCTCCCGGCGGCGGACGGCGGCTCCGATCCCTTCGAACCCCATCGGGACTCCTCCCCTATTTTATTTTGTTTTGAGTTTCCGCTATTCGGCGGCGGCAGGAATCGCCTTGCCGTGCATCAGGGGCCAAGCCGCCGCAATTGCCTTGACGATGTTGTGATAGCCCGTGCAGCGGCAAAGATTGCCCTCGAGCCCGTGACGGATCTGCTGCTCGGTAAGGCCCTCTGGGTGAGACTGTACAAGGTCGATCGCACTCATCACCATGCCGGGCGTGCAGAAGCCGCACTGCAAAGCATGATGCTCGCGGAACATTTCCTGCATCGGATGCAATGTCCCATCCGCAGAGGCGAGGCCTTCGATCGTGGTCACCGCGCCACCCTCCGCCTGCAGCGCCAGCATCGTGCACGATTTGACCGAGACGCCGTTGAGATGGACCACGCAGGCGCCGCATTGGCTCGTATCGCAGCCGACATGCGTGCCGGTGAGACCGAGCTTTTCGCGCAGAAGCTCGACCAGCAAGGTGCGGCCTTCCACCTCCACCGTTTCGCTCTTGCCATTCACCGTCAGGGTTACTTGCGGCATTGCGCTCCCCTTCCTTTCGCAGCGGCGACGCACGGAACTCGGCCGCTCATCATAATATGCGCGGCCGAATGTGAGCGCGCGACCCTCCAATGGTCAAGCCGGGCGGATCGAGCCGTGGTCTTGCCGTTGCCTGCCGGTCAGCGAGAAACGCGTGCCGGCGGGGCGGGCGGAGGCGCGGTGAAGCCCAGCAGGTGGAAGGTCTCGGCCAGATGGGTAGGCAAGGGCGCCTCAGCCGTGAGACGCCCGCCCGCAGGATGCGGAAAAGAAAGGCCGCGCGCGAAAAGATGGAGCATGGTGGGAAAACCGGCCGGAGAGGCTTTTTCTCCGCCATAGGTGACATCACCCAGGATCGGTGTTCCGAGAGCGGCACAATGCACACGCAACTGATGCGTCCGGCCGGTGCGCGGCATCAGCTCGAGCCAAGCAAAACGGTTTCCGGCGCGATCGAGTGTCCGGTACGATGTCACCGCAGTGGCGCCTTCACCGCCCTCGGCGAGTGCGGTCCGGCCGAAGCGGGTGCCCTGGCTGCGGACGAGCGGCATGTCGATCCGCCCGGCAGGCGGCAGGGGGCGCCCGACGACGACGGCCCAATAGGTCTTCACGACATCCCGCCCGCGGAAGGAAGCAGCGAGCCTGGCCGCCGCAGCCGCGCTGCGCGCCAGCACCATGACGCCTGCCGTGTCTCGATCGAGCCGATGCACGAGGCGTGGCCGCTCCGGGGCATCATCGCGCAGCGCTTCCAGCATTGCGTCGAGATGGCGGACAATTCCCGGCCCCCCCTGGACCGGAAGCCCTGCCGGCTTGTCGAGAACGAGGATCCAATCATCGCGATAGAGGATCCGCCCGGCAAGGGCGCGTGCCTCCTTCGGGTCCGGCAGCGCCGCTCCGCGTGGCGCCTCGATTTGCGGCCCCACATGGAGCGGTGGGATGCGCACCTCCTGACCGGCTTCGAGCCGCGTTGCCGCAGCGATGCGCTTGCCATCGACCCGCACCTGCCCGGTACGGCAGAGCCGCTCGATCGCACCCTGGGTAAGTCCCGGGAAATGGCGGCGGAACCAGCGATCCAGCCGGATCTCCGCTTCCTCCACCGCGACGATGCGATGATCGACACTCATTTCCGGCGCGCGGTACGCAGCTCCGCCCATTCGGCAAGGCGCCTTCCCACCTCCCGTTCGAACCCGCGTTCCGTCGGGGAATAGAAGCTCTGCCGCCTCATCTCGTCAGGGAAATAATTTTGACCAGAGAACCCTTCAGCAGCCTCGTGATCGTATTCGTAGCCGGCACCATAGCCAAGATCGCGCATCAGCTTCGTCGGCGCGTTCAGGATATGGGCCGGCGGCATCAGGCTGCCGGTCGCCTTCGCCACCTCCATCGCTTGGCCGAGGGCGCGATAGAGTGCGTTCGATTTCGGTGCGGTTCCGAGATAGACGACAGCCTGAGCCAGCGCGAGCTCTCCTTCGGGTGTACCGAGCCGCTCATACGCCTCCCACGCCGCGAGCGCCTGCCCGAGCGCCGCCGGATCGGCCATTCCCACATCCTCGGTGGCAAAGCGCGCGAGGCGGCGGGCGATGTAGCGTGGATCCTCCCCCCCGGCGAGCATCCGCGCGAACCAATAGAGGGCCGCATCCGGGTCCGAGCCGCGCAGCGATTTGTGCAGCGCGGAGATCAGGTTGTAATGCTCTTCCCGATCCTTGTCATAAAGGGCAGCGCGCCGCGCGAGCAGCGAAGCGAGCCCCGCCGCGTCGAGCGGTTTCGCATCTTCCGGCAGTGCCAGCAATTGCTCGACCATGTTGAAGAGATAGCGACCATCTCCGTCCGCCATGGCGCGCAGCGCCGCCCGTCCTTCTGAAGTCAGCGGAACAGGGCGAAGTTCGGCCTCGGCTCGCGCTAGCAGCAATTCCAGTGCCGCGTCGTCCAGGCGCCGCAGCACCAGCACCTGGCAGCGGGAGAGAAGTGCGCCGTTCAGAGCGAATGAGGGGTTCTCGGTCGTCGCGCCCACCAGCACAATCGTCCCGTCCTCGACCACGGGAAGAAAGGCATCTTGCTGAGCGCGATTGAAGCGGTGGATCTCGTCCACGAAGAGAAGCGTGCCCTGGCCGCGCTGGCGCCGGCGCGCCGCCTCCTCGAAGCCGCGTTTGAGATCGGCCACACCCGAAAACACGGCAGAAAGCTGAACGAAGGCAAGATCCGCCCGTGCAGCGAGCAGGCGGGCGATGGTCGTCTTGCCCGAGCCGGGTGGACCCCACAGGATAAGGCTGGCCAGTGAGCCCTGCGACAACATGCGCGAGACGGCCCCGGCAGGCCCCAGGAGATGATCCTGCCCAACCACCTCGTCGAGCGATTTTGGGCGCAGCCTTTCTGCCAAGGGTCGCGAAGCGCCCGCCGGAGGCGGCGCGGCGGCCGGACCCTCACCAAAGAGATCGGCGATCGGTGGGTGTTGCGACGACGACATGGTACGAAGATAGCGCAATGAACGTTGTCACAAGGGCGAGAGGAAAGGAAGGCGGATGCGTCTCTTCGATCTGAGCGGGAAGGTGGCGGTGGTGACCGGGGGCAATGGCGGCATTGGCCTCGGCATGGCCAAGGGCTTGGCGGAGGCCGGAGCAGCAGTGGCGATCGCGGCTCGGGACGCTGTCAAGGCGGAAGGCGCCGTCGCGGAAATCGAGAAACTGGGCGGGCGTGCTTTCTTCGTCTCTTTCGATGCGGGCAAGGCCGAGTCCTGCCGCGCCTTGATCGAGTCTGTTGGCCAGCGGCTCGGCCGGCTCGATATCCTGGTGAACAATGCCGGGATCTCGATCCGCAAGCGGCCCGAGGAATACTCGGTCGAGGAATGGCAATCCGTCCTCGATATCAATCTCAACAGCGCCTTCTGGTGTGCCCAGGCGGCCTATCCCGGCATGCGCGAGCAGGGCTGCGGAAAGATCATCAATATCGGCTCGATGATGTCGCTCCAGGCCGCGCCCTATTCCGCACCCTATGCGGCGAGCAAGGGCGGTATCTTGCAAACGACGCGCGCGCTCGCCGTCGCCTGGGCCAAGGACAATATCCAGGTGAACGCGATCCTGCCCGGTTGGATTGATACGGAACTCACACGCCGCGCGCGCAGCCAGGTGCCGGGATTGAACGAACGGGTGCTGGCGCGCACGCCCGCGGGCCGCTGGGGCGAGCCCGAGGATTTCGCAGGCATCGCCGTCTTCCTTGCCGCACCTGCGTCGGATTTCATCACCGGCGCCGGGATCGTCGTGGACGGCGGCTATTCGAGTCTGGCCTGACCCAAAGGCTTCGCCTTCCGCAACTCCTGGGGAACTATGACGCGGCGGTTTCTTCCTCTTTGGCCTCGGGCTTGGGACCGCTGTCCTGGCCCTTGGCGGAGGGATCCCGATCAACCAGTTCGATGACGGCCATCGGTGCCGCATCCCCATAGCGGATTCCAGCCTTGAGAACCCGGGTATAACCTCCGGCGCGCGTGCGATAACGCGCCGCAATCGTCTCGAAGAGCTTGGCCACGATCTTCTCGTCACGGAGCGCCGCGTAGGCTTGGCGGCGGGCAGCTTGGCCGCTGCGCTTGCCGAGCGTGACCAGCCGCTCGGCAGTGGGACGCAATTCCTTCGCCTTGGGCAGCGTGGTGGTGATCTGCTCATGCTTGAAAAGGGCGACCGTCAGGTTGCGCAGAATCGCCTGCCGATGGCTCGAAGTCACGCCGAGCTTACGGCCGGCCAGACCGTGACGCATGGTTCGGTTTCTCCTTCGCGGTCGCCGCTCAGAACGGCTCTTCGAGCCGCTTTGCCAGATCCTCGATATTCTCCGGCGGCCAGCCCGGCACGGTCATGCCCAGGGAAAGCCCCATAGCCGCCAGGACCTCCTTGATCTCGTTCAGCGACTTGCGCCCGAAATTCGGAGTGCGCAACATTTCCTGCTCGGTCTTCTGAACGAGATCGCCAATATAGACGATATTGTCGTTCTTCAGGCAATTGGCGCTGCGCACCGAAAGTTCGAGATCGTCCACCTTGCGAAGGAGATTGCGGTTGAAGGGCAGATCCTCGGTCGGCTCCTCGTGGCGAAGCTCGCGCGGCTCCTCGAAGTTGATGAAGAGCTGGAGCTGGTCTTGCAGGATCCGCGCCGCCAGCGCCACGGCATCCTCCGGCCCCACAGTGCCGTTCGTCTCGACCGTCAGGAGTAGCTTGTCATAATCCGTCACCTGCGCCACGCGGGTCGGCTCGACACGGTAGGACACACGGCGCACCGGCGAGTAGATCGAATCGACCGGGATCAGGCCGATCGGTGCATCCTCGGCCCGATTCGCGGTGGCCGGGACATAACCCTTGCCGCTATTGACCGTGAACTCCATGCCGAACTTCACCCCGTCATCCAGGGTGCAGAGGACGAGATCGGGGTTGAGGATCTCGATGTCATGGCCAGTCTGGATCTGGCCGGCCTTCACCTCTCCCGGACCGGTCGCCGTCAGCATCATCCGCTTGGGGCCCTCACCATGCATGCGCAAGGCGAGTTGCTTGATGTTGAGCACGATATCGGTGACGTCTTCCCGGACACCGGGAATCGAGCTGAACTCGTGCAGCACCCCGTCGATCTGCACAGCCGTCACGGCCGCGCCCTGCAGCGAGGAAAGCAGGATCCGCCGGATCGCGTTGCCGAGCGTCATCCCGAATCCCCGCTCCAACGGCTCGGCGATGATCGTGGCGGTGCGCGAAGGATCGGTCCCCGGCTCAACACCGAGCTTCTCAGGCTTGATCAGGGACTGCCAATTTTTCTGGATAATCACGCTTGCCTCATTCCATCCTGGCCGCGGCCCGGCGCCCTTGCGGGTCTATCGCCTGCCGTCCGGACTTCGACGGTCTTCTCTCTTCCTTAGATCCGGCCTCTAAACCCTGCGGCGCTTGCACGGCCGGCAGCCATTGTGCGGGATCGGCGTCGTGTCGCGGATTGCGGTAATTGCGAAGCCGACCGCCTGCAAGGCACGAAGGGCGCTCTCGCGCCCCGAACCGGGTCCGCTTACCTCGATCTCCAGCGTCTCCATGCCATGCTCACGCGCTTTCCGCCCAGCATCCTCGGCCGCCACCTGGGCCGCATAAGGGGTGGATTTGCGGCTGCCCTTGAACCCCTGGCTTCCCGAGGACGACCACGCGATCGTATTGCCCTGGGCGTCGGTGATGGTGACGACGGTATTGTTGAAGGTGGCGGCAACGTGCGCCACACCGGCGGTGATGTTCTTCCGCTCCTTCTTGCGCGGACGAGCAGCAGTGGCCGGCTTTGCCATGGTCTCTTACTTCCTTCGGTCCTCTGCGGCCGCGCGTGCCTTGCGGACGGCCTGGTTCGTACGTCTTCGCGGCTGGCCGCTTCTACTTCGTAACCTTCTTCTTCCCCGCGATGGGTACTGCCTTACCCTTGCGGGTCCGGGCATTGGTGTGCGTACGCTGGCCGTGAACCGGCAGGCCACGACGATGGCGCAACCCGCGATAGCAGCCGAGATCCATCAACCGCTTGATGTTCATCGCCACTTCGCGCCGCAGGTCGCCTTCAACACGGTAATCGCGATCGATCAGCTCGCGAATCCGCAGGATCTCGTCATCGGAGAGCTGATTGACGCGCCGCTCATCCGGGATTGAGAGCTTGCGGCAGATCTCCTCCGCCTTTGCCGGGCCTATCCCGTAGATATAACGAAGCCCGATCGTAACGCGCTTGTTGGTTGGGATATTCACACCGGCGATACGTGCCACGCTCTCTTCACTCCTGCCGGCGCTGAGAGGGGGACTGTCTTAACGACCCCAACCCGCAAAATGGCAACCCAATTATTTCACAACAGAAACCGCCCCGCGCCCTTGGGCCGCAGGGATCGGACACCAAGATGATTATATGCCTCTTTCTGGCCGAGTCAATCGAGGCTCACCACATCTGGGGGCCGCTGCACCCGATGCAAGCCCCTCGATCACCTGCTCGATTTCAGCTGCCACGGCATCGATTCCGGCCATCCCGTCGATCGAGAAAAGCTTCCCCTCCTGGCGGTAGTACGGCAGCAGGGGGGCTGTCTGGCGATGATAGGCGGCGAGCCGGGCGGTCACGGTCTCGACGGTGTCGTCCGCCCGGCGGATGAATTTTGTGCCGCCGCAGCGGTCGCAGACACCGGGAACCTCGGTCGGCCGGAAACGCTCATGGTAGCCCGCCCCACACGTCGCGCAGGTGAACCGGCCGACGATCCGCTCGGTCAGCAAGCCATCGTCAACTTCGAGCTCGATCACGCCCGCGAGTTCGAGACCCCGCTCGGCAAGCATCTGGTCGAGCGCTTCGGCCTGCGGGACGGTGCGCGGAAATCCGTCAAGAATCACATCATGACCAGCTTCCTCGGCGATTCGCTCGCCGAGAAGACGGACGATCATTGCGTCGGGGACGAGTTCACCTCTGTCCATGATCGCCTTGGCCGCGCGCCCGATCGCACTGCCACGCGCCACTTCCGCGCGGAGCATGTCCCCGGTGGAAATCTGGCGAAATCCGCGGCCAGCAACGAGACGCTCGGCCTGAGTGCCCTTTCCGGCGCCCGGAGGGCCGAGCAGGATCAGGATCATCGACCACGACCCTTGATCCGCGCCTTGCGAATCAGCCCCTCATATTGATGGGCGAGTAGGTGGGACTGGATCTGTGTCACCGTATCCATAGTGACAGAGACGATGATGATCAGGCTGGTGCCGCCAAAATAGAAAGGTACGGAATAGTAATTGATGAGGATCTCCGGCAGCAGGCACACCGCCACGAGGTAGAGCGCGCCTACGACGGTAATGCGCGTCAGCACGTAATCGAAATACTGGGCGGTCGCGCTGCCCGGCCGGATGCCAGGAATGAAGCCACCATATTTCTTGAGATTGTCTGCCGTCTCCTCCGGATTGAACACCACCGCAGTGTAGAAGAACGTGAAGAAGACGATCATCGCCGCATAGACCACCATGTAGAGCGGCTGGCCATGCCCCAGCATGACGGCGATCCGCGTCAACAGCGAACTTCCGCCTCCTTGCGAAAAGCCCGTGATGGTGGCCGGGATGAGCAGGATGGAGCTGGCGAAGATCGGCGGAATCACCCCCGAGGTATTCACCTTGAGCGGCATATGGGTCGAATCGCCACCGAACATGCGATTGCCAACCTGCCGCTTCGGATAGCGCACTACCACCTTCCGCTGTGCCCGCTCCATGAACACGATGAAGCCGATCACGGCCACGGCCAGCACGAGAAAGAAGATGATGAAAACGGTGGAGAGCGCGCCGGTGCGACCCAGTTCGAGCAGCGAGATCAATGCCTGAGGCATATTGGCGATGATGCCCGACATGATGATGAGGCTCGACCCGTTGCCGATCCCACGATCGGTGATCTGCTCGCCAAGCCAGGTGAGGAACATCGTCCCTCCAACCAGCATGATGGTGGTCGAGAGACGGAAGAACATGCCTGGGTTGGCGACCGCGGGGCCCATGCTTCCATGCACGCTCTCCAGGCCAATGGAAATGCCGTAGGACTGAAAGAGCGCGATCACCACGGTGAGATACCGGGTGTACTGGTTGAGCGTCTTGCGCCCGCTTTCCCCCTCCTTGCGCAATGCCTCCAGCGAGGGAATGGCCGCTGCCATCATCTGCACGATGATGCTGGCGGTGATGTAAGGCATGATATTGAGCGCGAAGAGCGTCATCCGGCCGAGCGCCCCGCCGGAGAACATGTTGAACATGCCGAGAATGCCACCGCCCGACCGCTGCAGAAGCTCGGCCATCACCGCGGGATTGACCCCCGGGAGAGGGATGTAAGTCCCGATCCGATAGACGATTAACGCGCCGAGCGTGAACCAGATGCGCTTCTTAAGGTCAGTCGCTTTCGCGAACACCCCGATATCGAAGTTCGCGGCAAGCTGTTCGGCCACCGAGGCCATGCGTCATCCTCACTTCGCCAGTCGTTTCCTGCCCCTTAACCCGCTATCAGCCAAGCCAGTAACCAGCGCAGCGGGCGGCCCAAGGTCGGAGCCGGAAGTGATCGGCCCACTATTGGCACATTCATGCAATGTGCCGTCGCACCCTCCGCCACGCAAGGCCACCGCGCCACATTCTCCACCGCGGCTTCATGTCATCACCGATGTGCCGGCGAACGTGGCTTGTTAAGCTTCGGCAGGCGGCCCCCCGGCCTCTGCCTCCGTCCCGGTTATGGTGACGCTGCCGCCGGCGGCCTGGACGGCCGCGATGGCAGAAGCAGACGCGCCCGAAACCGTGATGGTCACAGCGTGGCTTATAGAGCCCTTGGCCAGCAGGCGCACACCGGCGTTCTTCGTGTCTTTGCGAACGAGGCCCGCCGCCGTGAGGCTTCCCTCGCTGATTGTTGCGGTCGGGTCGAGCTTCCCGGCTTCTATCGCTGCCGCCAGAGTGCCGAGATTGACCGGCGCATAGACCTTCCGGAACGGGTTCTTGAAACCCCGCTTGGGCAGGCGTCGATAGATCGGGAGCTGACCACCCTCGAACCCGTTCAAGGCGACGCCAGTGCGCGCCTTCTGGCCCTTCACCCCGCGCCCGCTGGTCTTACCCTTGCCCGAGCCGATCCCGCGGCCGAGCCGCTTCGAGCGGTGCCGCGCCCCCGGCTTATCGGTAAGTTCGTTGAGGTTCATCGCTGGACTCCTCCGCTCACGACAGCTCTTCCACCTTGAGCAGGTGGGCCACCTTGCGGACCATGCCGCGCACGGACGATGTCGCCTCCAGGACCCGGCTGCGCCCGATCTTGTCGAGACCAAGCCCGATCAACGTCTCGCGCTGACCCGGCTTTCGCCCGGCCGCCGATGCGGTTTGCGTCACTCGCAAGTGCTTTGCCTCAGGCATCAGCTCCCTCTCCCTGGGAAGCGGCCTGGGAAGCAACCGGGCCCGCTCCGGCAGGCCCACCGGGAACGGCAGCCTCTCGCCGGCCGAGCAGATCCGAGACTTTCCGCCCCCGTCTCTGGGCGACCGTCCGGGGCGCCGCGCAAAGCCTGAGCGCCGCGAAGGTCGCTTTAACCATGTTGTGCGGATTGCGGCTGCCGAGGCATTTGGCGACTACATCACCGATGCCGAGCGATTCGAACACCGCGCGCATCGCTCCGCCGGCGATGATGCCGGTGCCGGCAGGCGCTGCGCGCAGCACGACGCGGCCAGCGCCAAAACGGCCCGCGACGTCGTAATGCAGCGTGCGACCCTCGCGCATAGGCACGCGGATCATGCCGCGCTTCGCCCGGTCGGTCGCCTTGCGGATCGCCTCCGGCACCTCGCGTGCCTTGCCGGCGCCATAGCCCACGCGGCCCTTCTGATCACCGACCACAACCAGGGCGGCGAAAGCGAAGCGCCGGCCACCCTTCACCACCTTGGCGACGCGGTTGATGCTGACCAACTTGTCCACCAGCTCATCGCCGGTCTCCCGATCGCGGCCGCGACCTTCCCTCGGTTCTCGCGCCATCCACTCTCTCCTTAGAACGCGAGCCCGCTCTCGCGAGCCGCGTCGGCGAGTGCCTGCACCCTTCCGTGGTAGAGATAGGCCCCGCGGTCGAACACCACTTCCTTCACCCCGGCGGCGAGCGCCCGCTCGGCGATCAGCTTGCCGACCGCTGCCGCTGCCTGCTTGTCGGCGCCGGTCGTAAGCGTGCTCCGCAGCCCCTGCTCGAGACTCGATGCCGCCGCCAGCGTACGGCCCGCCGCGTCATCGATCACCTGGGCGTAGATATGCCGGCTCGAACGGAACACGGAGAGCCGTGGCCGGCCATTGCTCTTGAGCCCCAATTGATGCCTCAGGCGCGTCTGCCGCCGCAGGCGCAAGTCCTGTTTCGTGCCCATGTTATTTCTTCTTGCCTTCCTTGCGCCGGATCGTCTCGGCCTCGTATTTCACGCCCTTCCCCTTATAGGGCTCGGGCGGGCGGAAGGCCCGGATCTCCGCCGCCACCTGGCCGACAAGACGCTTGTCCACGCCTTCGACACGGACCGAGGTCGGCCGCTCGCAAGTGATGCGGATGCCTTCCGGCACCGGATAGATCACCTCGTGCGAATAGCCGAGATTGAGCATGAGGTTCTTGCCCTGCACCTGCGCGCGATAGCCGGTGCCGTTGATCTCCATCGTCCGGACATAACCTGCCGAGACCCCGCGAACCATGTTCGCGATGAGCGCCCGCGTCGTGCCCCACATCATGCGGGCCGGGCGCTCGAGGCCGTTGGGCGCCACGACGACACGCCCCCCCTCGACCTTGGTGACCACATCTTCCGAGAGCTCGAGCGAGAGTGCACCGAGCTTGCCCTTTGCCGTGAGCGTCCGGCCGGCGAGCACCACTTCGACGCCCGCCGGAATCTCCACTGGATATTTGCCGACCCGCGACATCATCCGCCCCCTCAGAACACCCGGCAGAGAACCTCGCCGCCGACATTGGCGGCGCGGGCCTCCGCATCGCTCATCACACCGCGCGGAGTGGACAATATGGAGACACCGAGCCCGGCATAGACACGCGGCAGGGCGCTGATCTTCGAATAGACGCGGCGGCCTGGTTTCGAGACTCGGGTGATCTCCTTGATCACCGGCTCGCCTTCGCTGTACTTGAGCTCGATGCGAAGCCGCGTGACTCCTGGGCGCAGCTCTTCGGCCGAAAAACCGCGAATGAAGCCTTCCCGTTTCAGCACCTCGAGCACATTGGCCCGAAGCTTGGACGCGGGGGCGACGCAAACAGTCTGGCCGGCCCGCTGCGCATTGCGGATGCGGCTCAGCATATCGCCGAGAGGATCGGAAACGGCCATCGAAACTCTCCGTTACCAGCTCGCCTTGACGAGCCCCGGGATCTGTCCAGCCCCGGCCAGCTCCCGGAGCATCACACGGCAAAGCCGGAACTTCCGATAATTGCCGCGCGAGCGTCCGGTCAGCGCGCAGCGCAGCCGGATGCGTACCTTCGCCGCATTGCGTGGCATTGCCGCGAGCTTGACCGACGCTTCAAACCGACTTTCCACCGGCGCCGAGCGATCCATCACCGTTGCCTTCAGTGCCGCCCGCTTGGCCGCGTCACGCGCGGCCATCCGTTCGCGCTTGAGGTTCCGATTGACTGCCGAGGTCTTGGCCATTCCTTCATTACCCTCCGGAACCTGCCAGGGAATCCTGGCGGTTTTCCAAACGTCTCATTTCAATTCGCGAACGGAAGATCGAAGCCGCGCAACAGCGCCTTCGCTTCCGCGTCCGTCTTCGCTGTCGTCACAAAGACGATATCCATGCCCCGAATCGCGTCCACCTTGTCATAATTGATCTCGGGAAACACGATCTGCTCCTTGAGCCCGAGGGCGAAGTTGCCGCCGCCGTCGAACCCTTTGCCCGCCGGGATACCGCGAAAATCGCGAACGCGCGGCAAGGCGATATTCACCAGCCGGTCGAGAAACTCCCACATCCGCGCCTGGCGCAGCGTCACCTTGCAGCCGATCGCGAGGCCCTTCCGAATCTTGAAGGCAGCGATCGCCTTCTTCGCCAGCGTCTTGACCGGCTTTTGGCCGGCGATCAGGGCAAGTTCGGCCATCGCCGAGTCGAGCTTCTTCGAGTCCGCCGCCGCCTCACCCACTCCCATATTGACCACGATCTTCTCCAGCCGCGGCACCTGCATCGGACTGCCGTAGCCGAACTCCTTCTGCAGCGCGGGACGCAGGACGTCCTGGTAGCGCTTCTGCAGGCGCGGAATTTCGCGGACTTCGCTCATCACCGAAGCCTTCTCACCTGTCGATCACGTCGCCGCTCTTTCTGGCGAACCGCACCTTGCGGCCATCCTCGGAGCGACGAAACCCGACCCGCGTCGGCCGATCCGTCTTGGGATCGATCAGAGCGAGCTTCGAGAGATGGAGCGGTGCCTCCTGCTCGACGATCCCGCCGGGCTGACCCACTCCCCGCGGCTTCTGGTGCCGCGTCACGAGACGCACACCCTGAACAACGGCACGGCCTTCCTTGGGCAGCACGCGAACAACCTCGCCGCGCTTGCCCTTCTCCTCCCCGCTGATCACCTCCACCTGATCCCCTTTGCGGATGCGTGCTGCCATGGCGCTACAGCACCTCCGGAGCCAGACTGATGATCTTCATGAATCGCTTGGCGCGCAGCTCGCGCACCACCGGACCGAAGATGCGTGTCCCAATCGGCTCCTGCTGCTTGGTGATCAGCACGGCGGCATTGCGATCAAACCGGATGGCGCTGCCATCGGGACGGCGAACGGGAAACGCGGTGCGCACGATCACGGCCTGATGCACATCTCCCTTCTTCACCTTGCCGCGCGGAATCGCCTCCTTGATCGAGACGACGATGATATCGCCAACGGAGGCCGTCTTGCGCTTGGAGCCGCCAAGCACCTTGATGCACTGCACCCGCCGCGCCCCCGAATTGTCGGCAACGTCGAGGTTGGTTTCGGGAAGGATCATCGCTTCCTCCTCAACCCGCTTCCATCGGCGAGAACGGCGCGCCGTTCCGCTCGATCACCAGCCATGTCTTGCGCTTGCTGATCGGCGGGCATTCCTCGATGCGCACGAGATCCCCCACCTTGCACAGGTTGGCCTCGTCATGGGCGGCATATTTCTTCGAGCGGCGGATGAACTTCTTGTAGAGCGGATGCATCACGCGCCGCTCGACGAGCACCGTCACAGTCTTGTCCATCCGATCGCTGACCACGCGCCCGCTCAGCACGCGCTTCGGCATCGACTTCTCCTCAAGCCTTGATGGCGGAGCGGCGGCGCTCCGTCATCACTGTCTTCACGCGGGCGATCTCCCGGCGCACGACGCGAATCCGCGAGAAGGATTCCTGCTGCCCGGTCGCCCGCTGGAAACGAAGATTGAACTGCTCCTTGCGGAGATCGAGCAGCATGGTGGTCAGCTCGTCCGCCGTCTTGGAGCGCAGCTCACTTGCCTTGCTCATCGTCTCAACCCTCGCCGATCCGGCTGACGAAGCGGGTCCGGATCGGCAACTTCGCCGCTCCGAGCCCCAGCGCCTCGCGCGCGACCTGGGCCGGCACCCCGTCGATCTCGAACATGATGCGGCCCGGCTTGACACGGCAAACCCAGAATTCCGGGCTGCCCTTGCCCGATCCCATGCGAACCTCGGCCGGCTTCGCCGAAACCGGCACGTCCGGGAAGATGCGGATCCAGACCCGTCCGGTGCGTCGCATCGCCCGCGTGATCGCGCGCCGCGCCGCCTCGATCTGGCGCGCGGTCACCCGCTCGGGCTCGAGCGCCTTGAGGCCAAAGGCGCCAAAATCGAGCGAGGTCGCGCCCTTGGCGAGACCATGGATTCGCCCCTTGTGGGCTTTGCGGAACTTGGTGCGCTTGGGGGAAAGCATGGATCTTCTTCTCGTTCAGCGCTGCGGCGCCTGCTCGGCCGCGCGGCGATCCTGGGCCATCGGGTCATGCGCGAGGATCTCACCCTTGAAGATCCAGACTTTCACGCCGCAGGTTCCGTAGGTCGTCTTTGCCGTCGCGGTGCCGAAATCGATATCCGCGCGCAGAGTGTGCAACGGCACGCGTCCTTCGCGATACCATTCCACGCGCGCGATTTCCGCGCCGCCCAGCCGGCCGGCGCAATTGATCCGGATCCCCTGCGCACCGAGCCGCATCGCGGACTGCACCGCCCGCTTCATCGCGCGGCGAAAGGCAACGCGTCTCTCGAGCTGCTGGGCGACACTCTCTGCAACCAATGTTGCATCGATCTCAGGCTTGCGGATCTCAACGATGTTGAGGGCGACATCGGTCTTCGCCATCGCCGCGAGATTCTTCCGCAGCGCATCGATATCCTGGCCCTTCTTGCCGATCACCACGCCCGGTCGCGCAACATAGATGGTCACGCGGGGCTTCTTCGCCGGGCGTTCGATCACGACACGGGAGACCCCCGCGCTGGCGAGCCGGCTGCGCAGATGGTTCCGCAGCCTGAGATCCTCGTGCAGCATCGACGCATAATCAGCGTCATTCGCGTACCATCGGCTGTCCCAGGTGCGGTTGACGCCGACACGCAGCCCGACCGGGTTGACCTTGTGTCCCATTAGCCTGCTTCCCTCGCCGTCTCGGCGTCATCTCCGGGCGGGCCGGACGCCGCCTCGCTCCGCTCGGAGACGACGATCCGAAGATGGCTGAACCATTTCTCGACCCGCGCGGCACGGCCTCGCCCGCGGGCATGGAACCGGCGCATCACCATGGCACGACCGACATCCGCCGTCTTGACGACCAGCCGATCGACATCGAGCTGATGGTTGTTCTCGGCATTGGCGATCGCGCTCTCGAGCGCTTTCCTCACCGCCGAGGCGATACGCCGCTCGCTGAACGTCAACCGCGCGACCGCCTGTTGCGCCGGCAGGTTGCGAATGAGGCCGGCCACCAGATTGAGCTTGCGCGGGCTCACCCTGAGGTTGCGCACGATCGCCTCGGCATCGGTATCGGCCAGGCGACGAGGAAGCGAAGGCTTGCTCATCTCAGGTTCTCTTCGCCTTCTTGTCCGCCGCGTGACCGGTGAACGTCCGGGTCGGCGAGAACTCGCCGAACTTGTGGCCGACCATGTTCTCGTTCACCTGCACCGGCAAGAATTTGTGGCCGTTATAGACGCCGAAGGTGAGACCCACGAATTGCGGCAAAATCGTCGAACGGCGCGACCAGATCCTGATGATCTCGTTGCGGCCCGCCCCTCGCACGGCCTCCGCCTTCGCCAGCAGATAGCCATCGACGAATGGCCCTTTCCAGATGGAGCGCGCCATCGCCTCAACCCTTGCCCTGATTGCGGCGACGGATGATCAGCCGATCCGTCCGCTTGTTGCCGCGCGTTCTATAGCCCTTCGTGGGCTTACCCCACGGGGTCACCGGATGGCGTCCGCCCGAGCTTCGGCCTTCGCCGCCCCCCAGCGGATGATCGACCGGATTCATCGCCACGCCACGATTGTGCGGCCGGCGGCCGAGCCAGCGGCTCCGCCCGGCCTTGCCGATATGGATATTCGCATTGTCCGGATTGGAGACGGCGCCGATGCTTGCCATACACTCGGCCCGAACCACGCGAAGCTCGCCCGAGCCGAGCTTGAGCTGCGCATAGCCCGCATCCTTGCCGACGAGCTGCACATAAGTTCCGGCCGCGCGGGCGAGCTTGCCACCCGCGCCCGCCTTCATCTCCACATTGTGAACGATCGTGCCGACCGGAATCGCCGCAAGCGGCATCGCATTGCCGGGCTTGATGTCCACGCGGGCACCGGAAATGACGCTATCCCCGGCCGCGAGCCGTTGCGGCGCCAGGATGTAGGAGAGCGTTCCATCCACATAACGGATAAGCGCGATGAACGCCGTCCGGTTCGGATCATATTCCAGCCGCTCGACCGTTGCCGGCACGTCGAAGCGGCGGCGCTTGAAATCGATCAGACGATAGACGCGCTTGTGGCCACCGCCACGGAAGCGACTTGTGGTGTGGCCATGCTGATTACGCCCGCCGCTGCCGCTCTTGCCCTCGGTCAGGGTCTTGACGGGCTTGCCCTTCCACAGGCCGGCGCGGCTGACGAGAACAGTGCCGCGCAAGCTCGCCGTGACGGGGTTGAAGTTCTTGAGTGCCATCAGCCTGATCCTGCCTAGGCGAGCCGAGAGGTGAAATCGATGTTCTGGCCTTCCGCCAGACGGACGAATGCCTTCTTCACGTCCGGACGTCGACCCGGATGACCACGGAATCGCTTGGTCTTGCCCTTTGCGTTCAAGGTGTTCACCGCAAGCACCTTGACGCCGAAGAGCCCTTCGATGGCCGCCTTGATCTCGGGTTTCGTCGCTCGCGGTGAGACGCTGAAGACCACTTGGCCGCGCTCACCGAGCGCGGTGGCCTTCTCGGTGATCACCGGGCGCAGGATGATGTTGAACATCGCCTCGCGCGAAAGCTTCTTCGCCGCATGCCGGGCGGCGAGCACACGGGGCCCGGTCATGCCAGCCGCTCCGTCAGACCGACGACACCGGCACGGGTGATGATCAGAAGCTCGTGATTGAGGATGTCGTAAACATTGGCACCGATCGTCGGCAGCACGTCGATGCCTTCGAGATTGCGGCTTGCCCGGACGAAACCCTGATCGAGGGCGCCATCGATCACCAATGCCGAGCGCCAGCCGAGGACATCGAACCTCTGGCGCAGTTCGCGGGTGCGGCCGCTGGATGTCGCTAAGTCGAGCACGACAAGCTTGCCTTCCGCCTGCTTCTGCGAAAGCGCGGAAATCAGCCCAAGACGACGGACCTTCTTGGGAAGCTGATATTCGTGCGAACGCACCACCGGCCCATGCACAACCCCGCCCGTACGAAATTGCGGGGCACGCAGGCTTCCCTGCCGTGCCCGGCCGGTGCCTTTCTGCCGATAGGGCTTCTTGGTGGTCCCGGAAACCTCGCTCAGGCCCTTAGCCTTATGCGTTCCCGCCCGTCTTTTGGCGAGCTGCCAATGCACCACGCGCGCCATGATGTCTGCACGCGGGGTTGCCGCGAACACCACATCCGGCAGATCGATCTCACCGGCCTCCGTATTCTCGAGCGTCGTCACCATCGCCTGCATCGCAACCCCCGCTCAGACCGCCAGCCCGGCGGGAAAGGGCGCTTCCGCCGGACGGGCGCGTTTCACCGCGTCCCGCACGCGCACGAACGCACCACGTGCACCGGGCACAGCGCCGCGCAGCATGAGAAGCCCCTTCTCGGCGTCCACTGCCGCCACCTCGAGATTGAGCACGCTTACCCGCTCATCGCCGAGATGGCCGGCCATCTTCTTATTCTTAAAGGTCTTCCCGGGATCCTGGCGGTTGCCGGTCGAACCATGGCTGCGATGGCTGATGGAGACGCCGTGGCTCGCCTCGAGCCCGCCGAAGTTCCATCGCTTCATCGCCCCGGCAAAGCCCTTGCCCTTGCTGGTCGCGGTGACATCCACCCGTTGGCCGACGACGAAATGCGCTGGCGAAAGAGTCGCCCCGGGCTCCAGCACCGCATCGGACGCGACCCTGAATTCCGCGAGCTTCGTTTTCGGCTCCACCTTGGCTTTCGCGAAATGGCCGCGATTGGCCTTGCCCACGCGCTGCGGCTTGGCCTTGCCCCAGCCGAGCTGCACCGCGCTGTAGCCATCGCGCTCGACAGTCCGGATGCCGACGACCTGCACCGTATCAAGATGCAGGACCGTGACCGGCACATGCGTCCCGTCCGCGCGAAACAGACGCGTCATGCCAAGCTTGCGAGCGAGGAGTCCGGTGCGCATCCGTCGCGTCCTTCAGATTTTGATCTCGACATCGACACCGGCGGCGAGGTCAAGCTTCATCAGCGCATCCACCGTCTGCGGCGTCGGCTCGACAATATCGAGGAGGCGCCGATGCGTGCGGATCTCGAACTGCTCGCGGCTCTTCTTGTCGATGTGTGGTGAGCGGTTCACGGTGAACCGCTCAATATGGGTGGGCAGGGGAATCGGCCCCCGGACCCGCGCGCCGGTCCGCTTGGCGGTGTTCACGATCTCCTTCGTGCTGTTGTCGAGCACGCGATGGTCGTAGGCTTTCAGCCGGATGCGGATGTTCTGGTTGTCCATCGCCTTCTACTTTCGCGCCCGCGCCCCAAACCCCGCCTCTCGCCTCAGGAGACGACCTTCGCGACCACGCCCGCACCGACAGTACGGCCGCCTTCACGAATAGCGAAACGCAGGCCGTCATCCATCGCGATCGGCGCGATCAGCTCGACATCCATCGAGACATTGTCCCCCGGCATCACCATCTCAGTGCCGTCGGGTAGCTTCACCACGCCGGTCACGTCGGTCGTGCGGAAATAGAATTGCGGCCGATAGTTGGTGAAGAATGGCGTGTGCCGCCCACCCTCTTCCTTGGTAAGGATGTAAGCCTCGGCCTTGAACTGCGTGTGCGGCGTGATCGAGCCGGGGGCCGCAAGCACCTGGCCGCGCTCCACCTCCTCGCGCTTGGTGCCGCGGAGCAGCGCCCCGATATTGTCCCCCGCCTCGCCCTGGTCGAGCAGCTTGCGGAACATCTCGACACCCGTGACCGTTGTCTTCTGCGTCGGGCGCAAACCGACGATTTCCACTTCGTCGCCTACCTTGACCACACCGCGCTCGATACGGCCCGTGACCACCGTGCCACGGCCTGAGATCGAGAAAACGTCTTCGATCGGCATCAGGAACGGCCGATCCTTCGGGCGATCAGGCTGCGGAATATAGGCATCAACCGCTTCCATGAGCTTCAGGATCGACTGCTCGCCAAGCTCGGGCTCACGGTCCTCGAGCGCACAAAGGGCCGATCCCTTGAGGATAGGAATATCATCGCCGGGGAACTGATAGCTTTTGAGGAGCTCACGAACCTCAAGCTCGACCAGCTCGAGAAGCTCCGGATCATCCACCATGTCCACCTTGTTGAGATAGACGACCAGCGCCGGCACGCCGACCTGGCGGGCGAGCAGGATATGCTCGCGGGTCTGCGGCATCGGTCCATCCGCCGCCGACACCACCAGGATCGCGCCATCCATCTGCGCCGCTCCGGTGATCATGTTCTTCACGTAGTCCGCATGGCCGGGACAATCGACATGCGCGTAGTGGCGGTTGTTCGTCTCGTATTCCACGTGAGCGGTCGAGATCGTGATGCCGCGGGCGCGCTCCTCGGGCGCCTTGTCGATCTGGTCGTAAGCCGTATAGGTGGCACCGCCGGTCTTTGCCAGAACCTTGGTGATTGCGGCCGTGAGCGACGTCTTGCCGTGATCGACGTGGCCGATCGTGCCGATGTTGCAGTGCGGCTTCGTCCGCTCGAATTTCGCCTTGGCCATTCTAGTCCTCTCCGTACGGCCGGATCCGGCCTCTGCCCAGACCTACCAACGCTGAACCTACCAATGCCAAACCTACCACCGGTAATGGCTGAAGGCCTTATTGGCTTCCGCCATCCGGTGCGTATCCTCACGCTTCTTCACCGCAGCTCCACGGTTGTTGACCGCATCGTGCAACTCGTTGCACAGACGCTCCTCCATCGTGTGCTCGCCCTTGCGCTTGCGCGCCGCATCGATGATCCAGCGAATCGCCAGCGCCTGACGCCGCTCGGCCCGTACCTCGACCGGCACCTGATAGGTGGCACCGCCGACCCGGCGTGAACGTACTTCAACGGCAGGCTTCACATTGTCGAGCGCTTCATGAAACAGCCGCACCGGGTCAGCGGCAGCCGAGCCACGCTTCTTCAGTGCGTCGAGCGCATCGTAGACGATTCTTTCCGCAACCGACTTCTTGCCATCATGCATCAGCGCGTTCATGAAACGGCTGATCACGCCATCCCCGAACTTCGCGTCCGGCAAAATATCACGGCGGACCGCGCGGTGTCGGCGGCTCATTCGCGCCTCACTTCGGCCGCTTGGCGCCGTAAAGCGAGCGGCGCTGACGGCGCTTGGCGATGCCCTGGGTGTCCAGCACGCCGCGCAGGATGTGATAGCGCACGCCGGGCAGGTCCTTCACCCGTCCGCCGCGGATCAAGACGACGCTGTGCTCCTGAAGATTGTGGCCCTCGCCCGGGATGTAGCTCACCACTTCATAGCCATTGGTCAGCCGCACCTTGGCGACTTTGCGCAGGGCCGAGTTGGGCTTCTTCGGCGTCGTCGTATAGACGCGCGTGCAGACCCCCCGCTTCTGCGGGCAGCCTTGCAGGGCAGGAACCTTGTTGCGTGCCGAGCGTGGCTCGCGCCCCTTGGCTATCAACTGGTTGATCGTCGGCATCATCCCAATCCGATCGTTTCACCATCCCGCCCTTTCGGACGGCCAACGCCGCAGAAAGACCCCGCAACGCGCGGGCCTGGCCCACACTGCGGGGTCGGTAAGTGCCCACGGCCTTGGCGACCGAGAAATCCCGGCAGCGGCGCCGCAAACCTCATATCCCTGCAAACGACGGCCAACCCGCCCGGTGGGGGGTCGGTCGAGGGCGCGGAAACTACGGTCCGGGAGGCTGCGAGTCAAGCACCTCGCCGCCGTTCCGCGTCCGCGCACACGCTATTCGGCTGCCATCTCCGACTGGCCAGCGGACTGCCCGGCGAGGGCCGGCGTCTCGGACGGCAGGCTCTGCTGGTCCCGCCCGGAAGCGATCGAACGCAACCGGTTCATCACACTGCCCGTGCCGGCCGGGATGAGCCGGCCGACAATGACATTCTCCTTGAGCCCCGAGAGCGCATCCACCTTGCCGGCCGTCGCCGCCTCGGTAAGCACGCGCGTCGTCTCCTGGAAGGAGGCCGCGCTGATGAAGCTGTGCGTTTGCAGAGAGGCCTTGGTGATTCCCTGCAGCACCGGCATGGAAGAAGCCGGCCGCTCGCCCGTCGCCTCGCGCTTGGCGTTCTCCGCCTCGAGTTCGAGACGATCCACCTGCTCACCGGTCAGGAACGTGGTGTCACCCGGATCGAGGATCTCCACCTTCTGCAGCATCTGGCGAACGATAACCTCGATGTGCTTGTCGTTGATCTTCACGCCCTGCAGCCGATAGACGTCCTGGATCTCGTTGACCAGATAATCGGACAGCGCCTCGACCCCGAGTACCTTGAGGATGTCGTGCGGCACCCGCGGACCGTCGACCAGCGGATCGCCGCGGCGCACGAAATCACCCTCCTGCACCGAGACGTGCTTGCCTTTCGGGATCAGATACTCGCTCTCCTCGCCCGTTTCGTCATTCTTGACGATGATCCGACGCTTCGCCTTGTAGTCCTTGCCGAACTCGACCTGACCATCGATCTCGGCGATGATTGCGTGGTCCTTCGGCCGGCGCGCTTCAAAGAGCTCGGCCACCCGCGGCAGGCCGCCGGTGATGTCGCGGGTCTTGCTGCCCTCACGGGGAATGCGCGCGAGCACATCGCCTGCATTCACCCGCGCCCCGTTCTCCACCGAGAGGATCGAGTCCGGAGCGAGGAAGTAGCGGGCATCCGCGCCGTTGGCGAGCTTGACGACCTCACCCTTCTCATCCTTGAGCTGAAGCCGCGGGCGCAGGTCCGCGCCCTTGATCACCTGCTTGTAGTCAACGACGACCTTCGAGGTAAGGCCGGTTACCTCATCGACCCGCTCGACCAGGGTCGCGCCATCGATCAGGTCGAAATACTCGACCACACCGGCACGCTCGGTAATGATCGGCAGCGTGAAGGGATCCCACTCCGCGAGCTTCTGGCCCCGGGTCACCTGCTGGTCCTCATCGGCAAGCAGACGGGCACCGTAGGGTACGCGGAACCGCGCGCGCTCGCGCCCACGTTCATCGCTCAGCACGAGCTCGCAGTTGCGGCTCATCACCACTGGCGTGCCCTGGCTGTTCATCACGACGTTGCGGTTCTTCACCGCAATCCGGCCGTCATGGCTCGCTTCCACACTCGACTGCTCAGTGCCCCGCTGCGCTGCACCCCCGATATGGAAAGTGCGCATGGTGAGCTGCGTTCCCGGCTCGCCGATCGACTGGGCCGCGATGACACCGACCGCCTCCCCGGCATTCACCGGCGTTCCGCGCGCCAGATCGCGCCCGTAGCATCGCGCGCAGACGCCGACCTTCGATTCGCAAGTGAGCACGGAACGAATGCGGACCGCCTCCACCCCCAGGCGCTCGATCCGCTCGGAGTGCTCCTCCTGGATCAATTGATCGCGCGGAAGAATGACTTCCCCGCTCGAGGGGTCGAGCACATCCTCCGCCGCAGTGCGACCGAGGATCCGTTCATAGAGGCTCGAGACGATCTCTCCGCCATCCAGCACCGCGCGCACCGTCAGGCCTCGCACAGTACCGCAATCGTCATCGACGATGATGCAATCCTGCGCCACGTCGACGAGGCGCCGTGTCAGGTAGCCCGAGTTGGCGGTCTTGAGCGCCGTGTCCGCGAGACCTTTGCGGGCGCCGTGGGTCGAGTTGAAATACTCGAGAACCGAAAGCCCTTCCTTGAAGTTGGCGATGATCGGCTGCTCGATGATCTCGCCCGACGGCTTGGCCATCAGCCCGCGCATGCCCGCGAGCTGGCGCATCTGCGCCGGGCTGCCGCGCGCTCCGGAGTGGCTCATCATCCACACGCTGTTGATCGGCTTGCCGGCTTCCTGGCGACTGATTTCTGCCATCATCGCCGCCGCCACCGCATCCGTGCAGCGCGACCAGGCATCCACGACCTTGTTATAACGCTCTCCGGCGGTGATCAGCCCATCCTGGTATTGATTCTCGAACTCCTTCACTTCCGCCTGGGTCCGTCGGATCAGCTCATCCTTCTCGGCCGGAATGATCAGGTCATCCTTGCCGAAGCTGATGCCGGCCTTGCAAGCCTGTCCGAACCCGAGCCCCATCAGGCGGTCAGCGAAGATCACGCATTCCTTCTGTCCGCAATGCCGATAGACGACATCGATCACGTCCGAGATGTTCTTCTTGGTCAGCTCCCGGTTGACCAGCGAGAACGTCACGTTCGGATGACGCGGCAGGATCTGCCCGATCATCATCCGCCCTGGCGTGGTCACGACCAGCTGGCGAACCGGCTTGCCAGTGGCATCCACCGTATCGAAGCGGGCTTTGATCTTGTCGTGCAGGCCGATCGCCTTCGCCGAGAGCGCATGCTCGATCTCGCCGATGGTTGCGAGGGCCGGCGCGTCCTTGTCTTCGACGGCTTGGTACTCCGGCCGCTCGAGCGAAAGATGGTAGAGCCCGAGCACCATGTCCTGGGTGGGCACGATGATCGGCTTGCCGTTCGCCGGGCTCAGGATGTTGTTGGTGGACATCATCAGCACGCGCGCCTCGAGCTGTGCTTCGAGCGAAAGAGGCACGTGGACAGCCATCTGGTCGCCGTCGAAATCGGCATTGAAGGCAGTGCAGACGAGCGGATGGAGCTGGATCGCCTTTCCCTCGATCAGGACCGGCTCGAAAGCCTGGATGCCGAGACGGTGCAGCGTGGGCGCGCGATTGAGCAGCACCGGATGCTCGCGGATCACTTCTTCGAGAATGTCCCAGACTTCCGGCCGCTCTTTCTCCACCATCCGCTTGGCCGCCTTGACCGTGGTGGCATGCCCATATTTCTCGAGCTTGGCATAGATGAATGGCTTGAAAAGCTCGAGCGCCATCTTCTTCGGCAGCCCGCATTGGTGCAACTTCAGCTCCGGGCCGACAACGATCACCGAACGGCCCGAATAATCGACGCGCTTGCCGAGCAGATTTTGCCGGAACCGGCCTTGCTTGCCCTTGAGCATGTCCGAGAGAGACTTGAGGGGCCGCTTGTTCGCGCCTGTGATGGCCCGGCCGCGGCGGCCATTGTCGAACAGCGCATCGACGCTCTCCTGGAGCATCCGCTTTTCGTTGCGCACGATGATGTCGGGCGCGCGCAGCTCGATCAGTCGCTTCAGCCGGTTGTTCCGGTTGATCACGCGCCGATAGAGATCATTGAGATCGGAAGTGGCGAAGCGCCCGCCATCGAGCGGCACCAGCGGACGCAGCTCGGGCGGGATCACCGGAACGACATCCATGATCATCCATTCCGGCCGCGTCCCGGAATCGGCAAACGCCTCGACCAGCTTGAGCCGCTTGACCAGCTTCTTCCGCCGCGCCTCGCTGGTCGTCTCCTTGAGTTCGGCGCGAAGCTTCGTCTTCTCGGTATCGAGATCGATCCCGTTCAATATCTGCTTGATCGCTTCCGCACCGATCCCGACGCGGAACTCATCCTCGCCGAATTCGTCCTGCTTCGCCGCCAGCATGTCCTCGTTGAGGAGCTGATGCAGCTTGAGATCGGTGACCCCCGGCTCAAGCACCACATAGCTTTCGAAATAGAGAACCTTCTCGAGATCCTTGAGCGTGAGGTCCGCCATCAGACCGATACGGCTCGGCAGCGACTTGAGGAACCAGATATGGGCGACCGGAGAGGCGAGCTCGATATGGCCCATCCGCTCGCGCCGCACCTTGGCAAGCGTGACCTCGACACCGCACTTCTCGCAGATGATGCCCCGGAATTTCATCCGCTTGTATTTGCCGCAGAGGCATTCATAGTCTTTGATCGGGCCGAAGATGCGGGCGCAAAAAAGCCCATCCCTTTCCGGCTTGAAGGTCCGGTAGTTGATGGTCTCCGGCTTCTTGATCTCGCCATATGACCAGCTGCGGATCTGCTCGGGTGCTGCGATCTGGATCTTGATCTGGTCAAACGTCAACGCTTGGCCGGTCTGACCCAGGATCTTCATCAGCTCGTTCATGCGTCACTCACTCCTGTCCGGCCCGCCGCTGCGGCCGTCATCGTACTCTGCCCCTGACCCCGTCTTTCCTTCGGCGATCTCTCCCCTCGCCCGCCCTTCCCTCATCTCGGCCGCCCTCCGGTCCTCGCGAGAGCGGTGGACGATCTCCGGCGAGAGAACGGCACAGGCGCAGGATCAGGCTGCCTTGTTGTCGAGATCAACATTGAGCCCGAGCGACTTCAGCTCCTTCACCAGCACGTTGAAGCTCTCCGGGATCCCAGCCTCGAAATTGTCCTGCTCCCGGACAATCGCTTCATAGACCTTGGTACGACCGGAGACGTCGTCGGACTTCACTGTCAGCATCTCCTGCAAAGTGTATGCCGCTCCGTACGCCTCGAGCGCCCAGACTTCCATCTCGCCGAAACGCTGGCCGCCGAACTGCGCCTTGCCGCCGAGCGGCTGCTGCGTGACCAGGCTGTACGGGCCGATCGAGCGGGCGTGGATCTTGTCATCCACAAGATGGTGCAGCTTGAGCATATAGATATAGCCGACCGTTACCTTCCTTTCGAAGGGCTCTCCGGTCCGGCCATCGACGAGAGTGACCTGCCCCGACGTATCGAGTCCCGCTTTCGCCAGCATATTCTCGATATCGGAAGGACGCGCGCCGTCGAAGACCGGCGTGGCAATCGGCACGCCCTTCTTGAGATTATCGCAGAGCTCGAGCAGCTCCTCCTCGGGCAGATCCACGATCGCCTCGTCGAATTGCCGGCCGCCATAGATTTCCTTGAGCCGGTCCAGCACTTCCCTACGCGCGGTGCCGAGCCGGCGATATTCCTCGACCAGCTCGCCGACCTGGCGCCCGAGTGTCGCACAGGCCCAGCCGAGATGGGTTTCAAGGATCTGGCCGACATTCATCCGGCTCGGCACGCCGAGCGGGTTGAGGACGAGATCGATCGGCGTCCCATCCTCGAGGAACGGCATGTCCTCGATCGGCACCACCCGCGAGACGACGCCTTTGTTCCCATGCCTGCCAGCCATCTTGTCGCCCGGCTGCAGCTTGCGCTTCACCGCAACGAACACCTTGACCATCTTCATGACGCCGGGCGGCAGCTCGTCGCCACGCTGGAGTTTCTCGACCTTCGAGTCGTAGCGCGCCTGCAGCCGGCCCACGGCGGCATCGAACTCGTGCTTCAGAACCTCGATCTCCGCCATCACGGCGTCATCCTGCACGGCGATGTTGCGCCAGCTGCCACGGGAATGCTCGGCCAGCACCTCCTCGGAGATCACCGTCCCGGCCTTGATCCCCTTGAACCCGCCGGCCGCCTTTCGACCGAGAAGCTTCTCGCGCAGACGGTTCAGGAAGCTCCGCTCCTGGATTGCCCGCTCATCGTCGCGGTCCTTGGTGAGCCGCTCGATCTCCGCGCGCTCGATCGCCATCGCGCGCTCGTCCTTTTCGACGCCGCGGCGGCTGAACACGCGCACATCGACGATCGTCCCGGTCACCCCGGGCGGCAGCTTGAGCGAGGTGTCGCGCACATCGGAGGCTTTTTCGCCGAAGATCGCGCGCAGCAGCTTTTCCTCCGGCGTCATCGGGCTTTCGCCCTTGGGCGTGACCTTGCCGACCAGAATGTCGCCCGGATTCACTTCGGCGCCGATATAAACGATGCCGGCCTCGTCGAGATTCTTGAGCGCCTCCTCGCCGACATTCGGAATATCACGCGTGATCTCTTCCTGGCCGAGCTTGGTGTCCCGCGCCATCACTTCGAATTCCTCGATATGGATCGAAGTGAACACGTCGTCGCGCGCGATCCGCTCGCTGATCAGGATCGAATCCTCGAAATTGTAGCCGTTCCACGGCATGAATGCGCAGAGCACGTTGCGCCCGAGGGCCAGCTCTCCGAGCTCGGTCGAGGGCCCATCGGCGATGATATCGCCCTCCAGGACCCGATCGCCCACCTTCACCAGCGGGCGCTGGTTGATGCAGGTCGATTGGTTGGAGCGCATGAACTTGCGAAGCCGGTAGATATCGACACCGCGCGTCGTGCCGTCTTCGGCGGTCGCACGGACGACGATCCGCGCGCCGTCGATCTGATCGACGATGCCGGGACGGCGGGCGACGATCGTGGCGCCGGAATCCCGCGCCACCGCCGCTTCCATGCCGGTGCCCACGAGAGGCGCGTCGGCCCGGATCAGCGGCACCGCCTGACGCTGCATGTTCGAACCCATCAGCGCCCGGTTGGCGTCGTCATTCTCAAGGAAAGGAATCAGCGCAGCAGCCACCGAAACGAGCTGCTTCGGCGAAACGTCGATCGCCGTCACCTCCTGGGGCAGGACCAGGCGGAAATCGCCGTTCCGGCGCACCGAGACGAGCTCCTCGGTGAAGCGACCCTCCTCGTCGAGGGCGGCATCGGCCTGCGCGACGACGAGCTTCTCTTCGTCCATCGCCGAGAGATATTTCCACCCCTCCTGCACCTGGCCGTCCTTGACCAGCCGGTACGGCGTCTCGATGAAGCCGTATTTGTTGACGGTCGCGTAGGTGGCGAGCGAATTGATCAGCCCGATATTCGGCCCTTCGGGGGTTTCGATCGGGCAGATGCGCCCGTAATGCGTCGGGTGCACGTCGCGGACCTCGAAGCCCGCGCGCTCGCGCGTGAGGCCGCCCGGGCCAAGCGCCGAAAGCCGCCGCTTGTGCGTGACCTCGGAGAGCGGATTCGTCTGATCCATGAACTGCGAGAGCTGCGAGGAGCCGAAGAACTCGCGCACCGCCGCCGCCGCGGGCTTGGCATTGATCAGGTCGTGCGGCATCACGGTATCGATATCGACGCTGCCCATGCGCTCGCGAATCGCCCGCTCCATGCGCAGAAGCCCGATGCGATACTGGTTCTCCATCAGCTCGCCGACCGAGCGCACCCGGCGATTGCCGAGATTGTCGATATCGTCGATGCTTCCGCGCCCATCCTTGAGGTTGCAGAGCGTCTTGACCGTGCGAAGAATGTCGATCTTGCGCAGAACGCGAACCGAATCATCGGTCTCGAGCTCGAGACGCTTGTTCATCTTCACCCGCCCGACCGCGGAAAGATCGTAGCGGTCAGGATCGAAGAAGAGGCCGCGGAACAAGGCTTCGGCCGTTTCCGGCGTGGGCGGTTCGCCCGGGCGCATCAGCCGGTAGATGTCGATCAGCGCGTCCTCGCGGTTCGTGTTCTTGTCGATGGCGAGGGTGTTGCGGATCCACGGCCCGTTGGACTGGTCGATCGCAAGCGTCGGCAGACGGTCGAGCCCCGCCGCCTCGAGAGAGGCGAGCTTGGGTTCGGTCAGCTCCTCGCCGGCCTCCGCATAAATTTCGCCCGTCTCGAGATTGACCAGATCCACGGCCACGAACCGACCCAGGATATCGGCGCGGCCGACAAGCACCTCCTTGGTCTTCTCGGCAATCCGGCGCGCCGTTCGCTGGGTGAGCTTGGTCTCAGGATCGGCAACGACCTCGCCGCTTTCCGCGTCGATCAACGGCTCAAGCAGCTTCACGCCGCGGAACGCCTCGGGATCGAAAGGGCGCGCCCAGCCTTTGGAGAGGCGCGTGAACGCGACCTGGCCGTAAAATTCGTTGAGGATCTCCTCGGCATCCATGCCGCGGACCTCGGCGAGATCGAGCGTCTCGCCCTTGCTCGCACGCTGCACCCGGAACTTCGCGGTCTCCACGCTGTCGAGAGCATAGAGCAGCGTCGTCACCGGCAGCTTGCGCTTGCGGTCGATCCGAACATAGAGGAGGTCCTTGGCGTCGAACTCGAAATCGAGCCAGGAGCCGCGATAGGGGATCACGCGCGCCGCGAACAAATACTTGCCGGACGCGTGGGTCTTGCCCTTGTCGTGATCGAAGAAGACGCCCGGGCTGCGGTGCATCTGGCTGACGATGACGCGCTCGGTGCCATTGATGATGAAGGTGCCATTGTCCGTCATCAGCGGCATGTCGCCCATGTAAACGGGCTGTTCCTTGATGTCGCGGATCGAGCGCGCGCCGGTATCCTCGTCAACGTCCCAGACGATCAGGCGAAGGATCACCTTGAGCGGCGCGGCATAGGTCATGCCCCGCTGGATGCACTCCTCGACATCGTATTTCGGCTCTTCGAGCTCGTAATAAACGAACTCGAGCCGCCCGCGCCCGGCAAAGTCGTCGATCGGGAAAACGGACTTGAACACCTCCTGCAGGCCGGCATGCAGGCGGGAATCCGGCGCCACGTGCATTTGCAGGAACGCCTCGTAGGAGGCACGCTGCACGTCGATCAGGTTCGGCATCGGCGCAACCTCGGGAATACGCCCGAAGCCGCGGCGGATACGCTTCTTGCCTGTGAACGATTGAAGGACCGCGCTCATACCCTGCCCTGCTGCCCTGAAAAATCCATGCGCCCGGTAACCGGGTCGCGCCACGACACGACGCCGCACGCAAACGGCCAACGGGGCGGGAATCTAACCGATTCCCGCCCGGTCATTCCGAAGCGCCGCTGAGGCGCCCCGGCAGTCCGGATCGGAGAGCTACTTGATCTCGACAGCGGCGCCCTGCTCTTCCAGCACCTTCCTGATCTTCTCCGCCTCTTCCTTGTTCACCCCTTCCTTCACGGTCTTCGGGGCGCCCTCCACCAGATCCTTGGCCTCCTTGAGGCCAAGCCCCGTGATCGTGCGGATCTCCTTGATCACGTTGATCTTCTTGTCCCCGATCTTGCTCAGGATGACGGTGAACTCGGTCTGTTCCTCCGCCACCGGGGCTGCTGCTGCGGGGGCGGCCCCGCCCACGGCCGCAACCGCGACCGGCGCGGCGGCCGAGACACCCCACTTCTCTTCCAACAGCTTCGTGAGCTCCGCAGCCTCCAATACTGTGAGGCCGGAGAGCTCGTCAGCCAGCTTCGCCAAGTCTGCCATGTTTGCGTGTCCCGTTAAATTAAGCGTTGAGTGCTAGGTTGCAAGGGCTTCTTCGCTTCGGGCATAGGCGCCGAAGACGCGGGCTAGGCCGCCGGCCGGGGCGGAGAGCACGGAAGCGAGGCGCTGGGCCGGCATCCGGAGCAGGCCGGCAAGCTGGGCGCGAAGCACATCGAGCGACGGCAGCTCCGCCAAGGCCTCCACGGCCTTGGCATCGAGCGGCTGCAGGCCGAGGGCGCCGCCGACCACGACGAAACGGTCGTTGGTCTTGGCGAAACCAACGGCCGCCTTGGCCACGGCCACCGGATCGGGGGACCAGGCGAGGGCCGTAGGTCCCCTGAGAAGGGGTTCGATGGCCGTGAAACGCGTGCCGGCAAGGGCGCGCCGGGCCAGACGATTCTTCGCCACACGGTAAGTGGCGCCGGCGGAGCGCATGCGGCGGCGAAGATCGGAAGCTTCGGCCACCGTCAGGCCATTGTTGCGGGTGACGACCACCATCTCGGTGGCCGCGAGGATCGCCGCAAGCGATTCGACGAAGGCTTGCTTCTCAACCCGATTCATCGACGGACTCCGAAATGGGCAGTTTGGGCACCCAAACGGGGTGTCCGGGGCTCAATTTGTTTCATGATGTGAGACTCGGCAGATCGAGATGCACGCCAGGTCCCATGGTGGAAGACAAAGCCGCCTTCCTGAGATAGGTGCCTTTCGCCCCAGTCGGCTTAGCCCTTTGAATTGCCTCAACAAAAGCACGGACATTCTCGGCGAGCCGTTCCTCGGGGAAGCTTGCCTTGCCGACGCCGGCATGCACGATTCCGGCCTTTTCGGCACGGAATTCGACCTGCCCGCCCTTCGCCGCGGTCACCGCGGCGCGGACATCCATGGTGACGGTGCCGAGCCTGGGATTGGGCATCAGGCCGCGCGGGCCGAGGATCTTGCCGAGCCGCCCGACCAGGGCCATCAGGTCCGGGGTGGCGATGCAGCGGTCGAAATTGATCTCACCCGCCTGGATCTTCTCGGCGAGATCCTCGGCGCCGACGACATCGGCGCCGGCGGCGAGCGCCTCCTCCGCCTTGGGGCCGCGGGCGAAGACCGCGACGCGGACGGTGCGGCCGGTGCCGTGGGGCAGGCTTACCATGCCGCGGACCATCTGGTCGGCATGGCGGGGATCGATGCCGAGATTCATGGCGAGCTCGACCGTCTCGTCGAACTTGGCCCTGGCGTTCGCCTTGACGAGGCGGATCGCCTCATCGAGCGGATAGAGGCGACCGGATTCGAGCCTCTCCTGGGCGGCGCGGAGCCGCTTGCCGTGATGCGGCATCTCAGCCCTCCACCACCGTGAGGCCCATCGAGCGGGCAGAGCCGGCGAGCATGCGCACGGCCGCCTCGATATCGGTCGTGTTCATATCCTGGATCTTCTGGGCGGCGATCTCGCGCAGCTGGCTCATCGTCACCGTGCCGATGGGAGCGGCCTTGCCGGCGGCGGGCGTGCCCTTCTCGATCTTCGCCGCCTTGAAGAGGAAATAGGAGTTGGGCGGGGTCTTCATGATGAAGGTGAAGGTCCGGTCGGCGAAGGCCGTGATCACCACGGGCACCGGCATGCCGGGCTCCATGTTCTGGGTCGCGGCGTTGAATTCCTTGCAGAAGGCCATGATGTTGAGGCCGCGCTGGCCGAGCGCGGGGCCGACGGGCGGCGAGGGGTTCGCCTTGCCGGCCGGAATCTGCAGCTTGATGTAGCCCGCGATCTTCTTCGCCATCCCTGGTTCCCTTCACGCTGCGCGGACACCGGCCCGCGAGCGGCGCATGCCAAGGACCGCGGTGCATGCGACCGGATTGCCCCACCGAATTGCCCGGGGCCGTCCGATCTCCCGCGTTCCGATAAGGGGCGGGGCCTTAGCCGATGCGTGGCGGAGAGTCCAGTCCTATTCGGCCGAGAGGCGCCAGGATGCCCCGGTTGATGCCCCGGTCGATACCCAGGTCGATGCCCAGGTTGTAGGCGGAGGAGGCAGGCCTGCCCAGCATCGCGGCAGCTTCGCGGAGCCCGACGGGCCGACGGAATGATCGGGCGAGAGAAAAATTTCGCGGCCGCCATGGAAAACCGATTCGAAACCGGCCCGGTGGTATTCCGCTTGCATTATAGTCCCCGGCCGGCGGCCCGCTGCAAAGGCGCAAGCCTCTGCAGGGGTGATGAACGCCGCGCTTTTCGCACAAGAGAAAAGGGAGATCGCGATGCGGCAGGGACGATGGTCGAATCCTCTGGCTTCGGCGCGGGACGTGGGGCGGCGGAGGCTGCTCAAGCAGGCGGGGGTGGGGATCGGGCTGCTCGCCGCGCCGCGGATCCTCACGCGCGGGATCCTCACGCGCGCCTGGGGCGGCTCGCTCCGCACCGTCCGCTTCTCGGAGGCGGTGCACAATCTCGGCTATATCGACCTCTATGTCGCGCGGGACAAAGGCTTCTTCGCCGAGCAGGGGATCGCGCTCAGCCTCAGCGCCGCAGGCGGGGACAGCCAGGCCTTCGCCTCCGTGCTCGGGGGCTCGGCGGAGTTCGGCTGCGGCGACTCGACGCTCTGCGAGATCTCGCTCGAGAAGGGCGGGCCGGGCGTGGTGCTCGGCGAGCTCGTTTCGCGGGCGCAGTATTTCGGCGTCTCGAAGAAGCTCACAAAGACGATCACGGACCCCAAGGAGTTCAAGGGGCTGACCTTCGTCACCTCGCCGCCGCCCAACACCAACTACAATGTGCTGGTGCTGGCGCTGAAGAAGGCCGGGCTCGATCCGAACAAGGACGTGAAGATCCTGAACGTGAGTCCGGGGACCGAGATCGGGCCGGTGCTGGCGGGGGAAGCGGATATCGCGGTCGCCTACGAGCCGAATGTCGATACCGCGGTGGTGGGCCAGGGCGCGCATGTCGTGTTCTCCTGGGCGAGCTTCATGGGCCCGTTCCACAATACGGGGATGTACGCGCTGCCGAGCTTCGTTGCGGCGAATGCCGGGCTGGTTCAGGGGATGGCGAACGCGCTGCAGAAAGGCGCGCTCTATGCCTACAAATATCCGGACGAGGCCAAGGCGGTGGCGCGCAAGGAGTTCCCCGACCTCGACCCGAACATCGTCAATGCGGCGATCCAGCGCCAGCTCGACAACAATATCCCGGCCGCGACCTTCGTGGTGAGCGAAGTGGGCTGGGAGGCGCTGATGAAGGTGGGCGCCGGGCTCGGCAATTGCCAGTGCAACCTGCCCTTCGGCAAGGTGGTGGACAATTCCTTCGCATCCAAGGCAGCCGCGACGGTCAAGCTGTAACGCGGCAAGCTGTAACGCGGCAAGCTGCGGGGCGTGATGATCCAAACTCATCACGCCCCGCAGCGCCGGATTGGAGACAGGTCGAGGATGGCCGATGGGTCCGCGCGGACGGTGAAGATCGAGGTCCGCAATGTTTCGATGGTGTACGGGGACGATTCCGGGCAGGCGAATCTCGTGCTCGACGATGTGAGCCTCGAGGTGCGCGACGGGGAGTTCGTGACCGTGGTCGGGCCGAGCGGCTGCGGGAAGAGCACGCTGCTCAACCTGCTCTCGGGCCTCATCGCGCCGACGACCGGGAGCCTCGCGCTGGATGGGAGGAAAGTGGCGGGGGCCTCGAAGAACTACGGCTACATGCTCCAGCGCGACCTGCTGCTCGACTGGCGGACGATCCTCGACAATGTGACGCTCGGGCTGGAGGTGCGGGGGACGGCGCGGCGCGAAGCGCGAAAACTCGCCCGGACCTATCTCAGGTTCTACGGGCTCGGCGGCTTCGAGGAGCGCTATCCTTCCGAGCTTTCGGGCGGCATGCGCCAGCGCGCGGCGCTGGCGCGGACGATGATCCTCAACCCCTCCATCCTGCTGCTCGACGAGCCGTTCGTCGCGCTCGATTTCCAGACCAAGCTGATCCTGGAGAGCGAGCTTGCGAAATCGGTCGCGGCGGAGCGGCGCGCCGTGCTCTTCATCACCCATGATGTCGAGGAGGCGGTCTCGCTTTCGGACCGGGTGCTGGTGATGAGCCGGCGGCCGGGGCGGATCAAGGCCGTGCACGAGATCAGGCTGGATTGCGACCGGACCGACCCGGTGAGCGCGCGCGAGGCGCCGGGCTTCGGCGAATCGGTGGCGCGGATCTGGAAGCAGCTCGAGATCCAGACGAGCGCGCTCGACATGGAGAGCCTGCGGGCGGCGGACAAGACGGCGGGGGATGCGGCGGGCGCGGCCGCGGCGGCGGGAGGTGCGGCATGATGGGCGGACGCGAGATCGCCGAAGCCGAGCGGACGGGCGCGGGCAGGCGCGTGGCGGACGCGAGCGGCGGCCCCGACCCGGTGCGGACGGAGGCCGCGCTGGCGGCGGGCGCGGCGCAGGGGCGGGCGCGGCGGGCGGCGAAGCGGCGGCGGACGGCGCTCGTGGTGCTGACGCAGCTCGTGCTCGTGGCCGGGCTGCTCGCGCTTTGGGAATATGGCGTGCGGGCCGGCTATATCAGCGGCTTCCTGTTCGGCTCCCCCTCCGCCGTGTGGCATTTCCTGGTGAAGGGGATCGCGGACGGCTCGACCTTCCGCGACATGTACATCACCAGCGAGGAGACGGCGCTCGGCTTCCTGTTCGGCAATGCGATCGGCGCGGCGGTCGGGCTTGCGCTCTGGTACTCGCCCTTCTTCGAGCGGGTGGTGACGCCGTTCATCCTCGCGCTGGGCTCGATCCCGATCATTGCACTGGCGCCGCTCGTGATCGTGTGGGCGGGGACGGGGCTTGCCTCGAAGGTGCTGATGTCCACCCTCTCGGTCGTCGTCGTCGCGCTGCTGGCGGCCTTCGACGGGACGCGCAGCACCGACCCTCTGGAGATGAACCTGCTCTATTCGATGGGGGCGACGAAGTGGCAGGTGTTCCGGCTGGTGGTGGTGCCTTCCTCGCTCACGCACATCTTCTCGGGGCTCAAGCTCGCGGTGGGGTTCGCGCTGATCGGCGCGATCATCGGCGAGTTCATCTCCTCGAGCGTGGGGCTCGGGCACGCGATCTTCATCGCCGGCAATCTCTACAATATTCCGAAGGTGTTTTCCTCGCTGCTGGCGACGATCGTGATCGCCCTCGCCTTCGTGCAGATCGTCGGGCGGATCGAGCGGGTGCTGATGCCGTGGCGGAGGATCGCGCGATAGGGGGTGAGACGAATCCGACCGAGGGTCGCGCGCGCGGGCGGGCCCGGTGGAGACACGGCCTGGAGCGGGGTGAAATCGCCCGTGCTCACCCATCCGGCTCGCTCCTTGTTTTCCGGCCGAGTTTTCTGGCTAAGTTTTCTGGCTAAGTTTTCTGGCCGAACTCACGGCTTTGGCGGGTCTCTCTCGGCGGGCGATGGGGAGGCAATAAGCGCCGCGAGCTGATTCCTGGCGATTTTCCCGGCCGCGTTGAGCGGCATCGCATCCACGATATAAATGGCGGACGGAAGCTTGTAATCCGCCAGTTCCCGCGAGGAATAAGCGATCAGATCCTCCCCGGTCGTCCTTGAATTGGGAACCAGTTTTACAAATGCAACGACATCCTCATCCTGATCCTGATGCGACCGCCTGCCGATAACCGCCGATTCGACGACATCCGGGTGCGAATCGAGAACGGCCTCCACTTCCGCCGGGTATATGTTGAGAGCCATATGGATAATGATGTCTTTCGTCCGGCCGACGATGAAGAGAGCTCCGTCCGCTGCCGTTCTGGCCAGATCTCCCGTATTGAACCATCCGGCGGCATCCAGAACGGCCGCGGTTTCCTCGCGATTGCGATAATATCCGAGCATGACGTTTGGTCCACGAACGTGAAGCTCGCCGACCTCCCCCGGAGAAACCTCCGCCCCATTCCTGTCGAGAATCCGGCTTTCGATGCCGGGAAGGACGAAGCCCACCGATGTATCGTCCCGTGGAGCAGACAAGTCGACGCTCGCTATTCCCGGAGATGTCTCGGTCAAACCATAGCCGTTGATCAATGGAACCCTCAGCCTTTCTTCCACTTCTCTCTTGAGGGCGATATCCAGAGGCGCGCCGACGACCCCCAGAAAGCGCAGTTTTCCCGAAGTCCGACGGTCAATGGCGTTCTGTGTCATATATTCGAGCAACTGTCGAAACATCGTCGGTGTGCCGGTGGCCATCGTAATCCCATCGTGACTCATGGAATCCGTCATTGCCGCAGGATCGAACCGGGGTGGAAGGAAGAGCGTGGCACCTACGGACAGCGTGGCGATCAGCCCAAGCGTGAAGCCGGAAATATGAGCGATCGCTGTCATGCCATAGACATGATCCGCGGCAGTCATCATTCGATTCTCAACAACCGATGCAGCCCCGAAGAGCAGGTTGCGATGGGAGAGCATGACGCCTTTCGGAAGACCGGTGGTACCAGACGTATAAATCAGCGTCGCAACCTGCCGATCGCTGGAGGAATGGGTTGGCTCCGGCTTGGCGTCGCGCCGCAGGTCGCCGACGACGATATGCCTGAGTTCCCCGAGCCCCCGGGTTCTTGCGCTATGTCGTCGCGCGTGCATTTCGGCCATGGCAGCGGGGCGCGCATCATAGAACACGATGCAGGAATTCGAATGATCGAGGATCTGGTCGACCTCGCGTGCGGCCAGTCTCGGGTGAACAACGACGGACCAGGCATCGATCTCGGATGCCGCGAGCACGAGCACGGCCAGCGAAAGACAATTCTCGCCGACGATCATCATTCGATCGCCGGGACGCACACCCAATGATAGCAGGCTGCGCGCCGTCCCGGACACGAGCTCCGCCAGCTCTCCATATGTGAGCCTGCCTTCGGGGCTGACGAGCGCGAGCCGTTCCGGCGTGTGCTCTGCGTGGGGCCGGAACACGTGACCAATTCGTATCGGAAGGCCAGCAAGAACGTCTCTGACACTGGTATCGTCGAATGTCATTCGAATGTTCTCCGGACTAGAGCGCGATGATTTTAGGTCATCGCGCTCTATGTTTGTTTTCTCGCGTGATTCAGACCTGCGGTGATTCCACCTTCGGTCATCACGCTCTATGTTTGTTTTCTCGCGTGATTCAGACCTACGGTTTGTCCACCTTCGGTCATCACGCTCTATGTTTGTTTTCTCGCGTGATTCAGACCTACGGTTTGTCCACCTTAGGTCATCGCGCTCTGGAAGAAGAGGGGCGTGGCGATGCCCTTCGGCTATCGGCCTTGGCCTGCGCGCGCCATCCCGGAAGGGCTCGGGCACATCACGCTTCGCGGATGAATGCCAATATCTGTTCGTCGACCTGATCGGGGATGGTGTTGCAAAGCCCGTGCGGTGCGCCTGGAATGAGCTTCAGCGTCGAGCCTTTCACGATCTTCGCGCTGAGAGCCGATGAATCCGCGACGGGCACGATCTGGTCGTCTTCCCCGTGCAAAAACAGGGTCGGGACATCGATCTTCTTCAGATCGCCGGTAAAGTCGTCCTCGGAGAAAGCTTTCACGCAGTCATATGAGCCCTTGATGGATGACTGCATGGCAAGCCGCCAGAACTGCTCTTGAATGCCTTCGGAGACCTTTGCATTCGGCCTGTTGTAGCCGAAGAACGGAACACTCACGTCCTTATAGAACTGGGCGCGGTTCTCGACGATTCCCTTCCGGATCCCATCGAATACGGACATCGGCAGGCCACCCGGATTGTTATTGGTCTTCAGCATCAGCGGCGGCACCGCCGCGATGAAGACCATCCTGGCGAGGCGAGACGTTCCGTGCCGGCCGACATAACGGGCGATTTCTCCGCCGCCCATCGAATGGGCGACGAGAATCACCCGTTGGAGGTCGAGTTTCTCCAGAAGCTCGGCCAGATCATCCGCGAAGGTATTGTTGTCATACCCCGTCCATGGCTGGCTCGACCGGCCATGACCGCGGCGATCATGGGCGATCACGCGGTAGCCCTTGAAGCCGAAGAACAGCATCTGGGCATCCCAGGCGTCCGCGCTGAGCGGCCAGCCATGGCTGAAGACGATCGCCTGTCCCGTCCCCCAGTCCTTGTAAAAGATTTCCGAGCCGTCCTTGGTCTTAAGATAGTTGCCCAATGGCTTGTCTCCTGAATTGAATCCTGCGCCGTTTTCGAGGGTTGATGAGGCTGCCAGGGCCGGGCCTCCAACGATCGACGTCACGGGAAGCATGGCCCCTGCCGCGATCATCGCTGCCCCGCGCTGGATGGCTCGCCGGCGTCCCAGGGTGAATTCATCGGGCACGCCATTTTTCGATATGGGTTCGTCGTCTTTCGTCATCATACCCTTCGAGCTGCCCTATCCTTTCGGCACGGGTAGTCGCTTCGACAGGCCGGCGCGGCGCCGACTTGGAGCACCACCGGCGGAGGGAACATATTTGCGTGCCGGAAACGCGGCTAGCTGACGAAATCGCTCACTGCCTCACGATCGCAAGGGGGACATTTTCGCTCACACGCTGACGTATGTCGTGATCTGCTGAATTCTCGCAAGCACCTGCGGTTCCGCCGACTGCATTGTACTGAAATGCGTCTGCGCGCGGAGCTGATCCGGCGTAAAGCCTGTCTCTTTCTTGATGAAGCGGCGATAGCTCCGGACATCGGAGTATCCCAGCTCCGATGCGATTTTGCATACGCTCTGGGTCGTATCGCCCAGTCGCCGCAAGCTGATGTCGATGAACGCTTCCTTGCGAAGATTGCGCAGGCCAATTCCGGAATTGCTCATACGCCGGCGGAGTGTTGCCGGGCTTACGGAAAACTTGGAGCACATGGCCGCTGTACTGAAGTGCGCGATGGACGCTCCGGTTTGAATTGAAGGCTTGTTTTCGGCCACGATATGGGCCAGCCATTGCCGGGCTATCTGCCACCAGATATCGTCCGCCGGCTCGCCGTTGCGAGCCTCGCTCAAGAGCTTCACCGGAAACTGAAGTGCCGTCACCGCCCCGAGCCGTACCGGAGCGAGCATCGAGTAATGCCTCGTTCCCAGGAAAATATTGGCGGGATTTCGGGTTACAACGGACCTTGCCGGGAATGGCCGTCCAAGGAAATAGGTCAAGGCTCCAAAAAGCGAGTTCAGGTAGATCTCCTCAATGACGAAAGCATTGGCCCCCGCAAAGGAATCGTCACACCGGACGCAGAGCGCGGCCCATTTTCCGTTCGTTCTCAATTCAAGCCGCAAAGGCTGGCTGGATTGGTGAAACCGAATGACGGCGTTGAGCGCACATTCGAGGGTTGCACATCCGACCATGATTCGAGCCATGAGAATGGTCTCGGATATAGGCACGGGACGCCGTCCCAGCCCCACGAAGGCATCATCGGTCTTCCTGATGATGTTGAAGTAGAGCAACCCCAGCTGGGCAAAGGAAATCCTGGAATGAACGCCTGGGCTGATGAAACTGTCCGTGAACAGCTCATCTTGCGGCATACCCTGCTCCAGAACCGGAGCGGCTCTCATGAAAGCCCACGAGATGGGAATCGTTTGTTCAAGGCCGATGTTGCTCAAGGTCAGCGGACTCCTGCGCAATACGGATCTCGGCAAGCTCGCGGATCCGGCTTTTAGAGCAGATCGCGATCAGATGGAATCGGCTGATCGCGTGAAGATGCTCGCAAAACAAACACATAGAGCGGATTGCGTGAGCCCGTGCAAACGCAATTCGCTCTAGAGCGTGACGAGCGAAGGTGGAAGACCGCAGCCATGAATCCTGCGAGAACACACTGACCGAAAGCGGGGGGCGAGGCCGCCGCCCGCGCTTTCGCCTGTGAGCGCGATCCGGGCCGGGCGAAGCCGGAAGCGATCATCGGCGAGTTCATCTCCGGCGGAGGATCGCGCGATAGGGGGTGAGACGAATCCGGCCGAGGGTCGCGCGCTGCAGGGGCGAGCCTCTATTCGATCTTCCTCGAATTGTCGTTGACAGCGCACTACGTTCCGGTCTAATCCGAGTTTACTCGAAATATCGGAGCCAGCCTTGGACAGTGCTCAAGCCGTGCAAGCCCTCGCGGCACTTGCCCATGACACGCGCCTCGCGATCTTCCGCATGCTGGTCGAGCGCGGGCCGGAGGGTCTCTCCGCCGGGGTGATCGCCGAGCAGCTCGGCATGCCGCCATCCTCGCTGACCTTTCATGTGCAGCACCTGCACCGGGCGGACCTGATCACACAGCGCCGGCTGAGCCGCCAGCTCATCTATGCCGCCAACTTCGCCGCGATGAGCGGCCTGGTTGGATTCCTCACCGAGAATTGCTGCGGGCGCGGGGCCTCTGCGCCGGTTTGCCGGCCGGAAGCCGACAACGCGCCGCCGCGTGCCGGCAGACGTTCCGCCTGAGCGCAACGCGCCCAACGCCAAACCGCGAAGGAACAGACTCATGGACGCAACCGAGGTCAAGGAAATGGTCCGTGCCCGTTATGGCGGCATCGCGGCCGGCACAGTCCCGACCGCACCCGCCCCATCCTGCTGCGGCACATCGGCCGATATTTCGGCCGACGCCAAATCGATGCAGATGGGCTATTCGGCGGACGCGCTGGCGGATGTTCCCGAGGGCGCCAATCTCGGATTGGGCTGCGGCAACCCCCAAGCCATTGCCGCCGTGAAGCCCGGCGAGATCGTCATCGACCTCGGCAGCGGCGCCGGCTTCGATTGCCTGCTCGCCGCGAGAGGGGTCGGGCCGGAAGGCCGCGTGATCGGCGTCGATATGACGCATGAGATGCTGAAAAAGGCGCGCGGCAATGCTGCGCGCGTCGGCGCGGCCAATGTCGAATTCCGTCTTGGCGAAATCGAGCATCTGCCGGTCGCCGACAACACGGCCGACGTGATCCTGTCGAACTGCGTCATCAATCTGGTGCCGGACAAGGCGCAGGTATTCCGCGAGGCTTTCCGTGTCCTGAAACCGGGCGGGCGGCTCGCGATCTCCGATGTGGTGAACATCCGTGTGCTGACGCCTGAGCTTGCATCCGATCGTGCGCTTGTTTGCGGCTGCGTGGCCGGCGCGGCACCGGCACAGAGCCTCAGGGGCTGGCTTGAAGCGGCCGGCTTCCGCGACGTGCGGATCCACGTGAGGCCGGAAAGCCGCGACATGGTGGCGAGCTGGGCGCCGGGGCGCGGCATCGAGGATTATGTCGCCTCGGCAAACATCGAGGGGCGCAAGCCGCGCGAGGATGAACCCGCGTCCTGCTGCGCGCCGGGCTGCTGCGGGTGAGCCCCTTGCAGCAGCGCCCCTTCAACGTGTTGTTTCTCTGCACGGGCAACTCGGCACGGAGCATCTTCGCCGAGTGCCTGCTCCGCCAACTGGGCAAGGGCAAGTTTCAAGCCTTCAGCGCCGGCAGCTTTCCGACGGGCCAGGTGCATCCCTTTGCGCTCCGGCTGCTGGCAGAGCAAGGCTTTCCGACCGACACCCTGCGCTCGAAATCCTGGGACGAGTTCGCCCTGCCCGGGGCGCCCGTGATGGATTTCGTCTTCACCGTCTGCGACCAGGCGGCCGGCGAAGCCTGCCCCGTGTGGCCGGGACATCCCGTCACTTCCCATTGGGGCATCCCGGATCCCGCCGCGGTGGGCGGCACCGAAGCCGATCGCATGCTCGCCTTCCGCGAGGCATTCCGCATGCTGGAGCGGCGCATCAGGCTGTTTCTGGCTTTGCCGCTCGCCTCGCTCGACCGCATGGCGCTCAAGCGCGAAGTCGATGCGATTGGCCGCCTTCGCCCCGATACCGCCGCCCATGCCGCCGCCCGATACCGCTGAGGATCCGCATCATGAGCGAGACAACCCTCTCCGCGCACAGCAGGCCAGCGGCAAAGCCGGCGATGGGATTGTTCGAACGCTTCCTGACCGTGTGGGTGGCGCTCTGCATCATCGCCGGCATCATCCTCGGCGAAGGAATGGCGGGCGTCTTCCATGCGATCGGTGGCGCGACGGTCGCCGAGGTCAACCTGCCGGTCGCCGTGCTGGTGTGGCTGATGATCGTGCCGATGCTGCTGAAGATCGATCCCGCCGTGCTGCGCGAAGTCGGCAGGCATTGGCGCGGCATCGCCACCACCGTCGGCGTGAACTGGCTTGTCAAGCCGTTCTCCATGGCGCTGCTGGCCTGGGTCTTCATCGCGCGGCTGTTCCGGCCCTGGCTGCCGGCGGATCAGATCGCGAGCGACACGGCGGGGCTGATCCTGCTGGCCGCTGCGCCCTGCACCGCGATGGTGTTCGTCTGGTCGAACCTGGTTGACGGCGAGCCGCATTTCACGCTCAGCCAGGTGGCGCTGAACGACACCATCATGGTGATCGCATTCGCGCCGATCGTGGGCCTGCTGCTGGGCTTGTCCTCGATCGCCGTTCCCTGGGACACGCTCTTTCTTTCCGTGGCGCTCTACATCCTCGTGCCGGTCATCGTGGCGCAGCTCTGGCGGCGGATGCTGCTGCGGCGGGGTGGGCAGGCCGCCCTCGCGCGGACGCTGCATAGACTTGCGCCGCTGTCGCTCTGCGCGCTGCTGCTGACGCTCGTGCTGCTGTTCGGCCTGCAAGGCGAGCAAATCGTGCGGCATCCCGTCGTCATCGCGCTGCTCGCGGTGCCGATCGTCATCCAGGTGTATTTCAACGCGGGCCTTGCCTACTGGCTCAACCGGAGGCTCGGTGTCGCGTGGTGCGTGGCGGGACCGTCCGCCCTGATCGGCGCGAGCAATTTCTTTGAGCTGGCCGTGGCCACGGCCATTGCCTTGTTCGGCTTTCAGTCCGGCGCCGCCCTCGCGACCGTGGTCGGCGTCCTGGTGGAAGTGCCGGTCATGCTCTCGGTCGTCCATATCGTGCGTCGGTCCCGCGGCTGGTATGAAGGCGCCGCTGGGCGCTGAACCCATGGGACTGCGCGCCAGCGGGGCGTGAAGCCATCTTGGCGAGGGATTTGGGTCGGATCGAAAAGCGGGCCATCGCCGGGATATGGCGCCGGCCCTGACCCCGGTTCGCTCATCGGCGGGCCTTGGGGGTGCCGGGCGTCCGGAGCGAGCGAATTGCCCCGCCGAATCCGGGGATTCACCGGCCGGCTCCGGCATTTGTCTCAACCATGTTCGAGGTCCTTGAGGTAGGCGCAAAACATATCGGCCATGGCATCGGCATAGGCTTCGATCTCGGCGCGGGTTCGCGGGGTTTCCGAAAAGCGTTTTCCGACCTGGGTCAGCGTTGCCGTGATCAGCTCGCCGGCCAAAGCGCGTGACGATCCCGAAGCCTTCGGCAGCGCCTCCCGCATGAAGGCCTGGAGAGCGCGGGTTCCCGACGCTCTCGCCGCCCGCGCTTCGGGCGCGTCGCGATAAAGAGGGGCGGCGTCACCGAGCGCCACGCGCAGCGCCGCCTCATCGCATTCCGAGCGGATGAAGGCATGAACCAGGGCGCGCAGCCGTTCGTGCGGCGGCCTTCCGACATCGGCGAGGATGGCGCGCAAGAGCTCGCTCGTCTGCCGCCATTCGTCGCTCTGGAGCCGGAACAGGATCGCCGCCTTGTTGGGGAAATACTGATAGAGCGATCCGACGCTGACGCCCGCTTTCTCCGCGACCCGCGCGGTGGTGAAGCGTTGCGCGCCTTCCTGCGCCAAAACCTGAACCGCGGCCTCCAGCACCGCGGCGACGAGGCCGGCCGAGCGGGCCTGCCTGGGCTCTTTTCGCGAGGAAATCGAGGCGCTTCGGCGATCGGTCATGGCGGCGCGCGGCAATGCGAATAGGAAACATGACGGATTGGTCGTATTTCTGGTCCGGCGCAAGGACGCGCCCCTCTCGGACCGGAGACCTTCATGAACACCCTATCGACGCACCTGGCCATCACCCCGCTTGCGCCCCTGCTGGACCGCCTGTTCGAAGAGGCGGATGCGGCGTCGCCGGCGACAAGCCCCGCAATGGCGGCTCTCTCCGCCGAGGAGCGGAGGCGTTTGATGCGGAGCAAGACCGATTACCGCGACTTCTACGGGCGGCTGAAGGATTTTCCGGTTCCCGTCTCGCGCGAGACCGGCGTGCTGCTCTACATGCTGGCGCGCGGCAGCCGCGCGCGGACGATCGTCGAGTTCGGGACCTCGTTCGGCATCTCGACCCTCCATCTCGCCGCGGCACTCCGCGACAATGGCGGCGGCCGCCTGATCACCAGCGAGTTCGTGCCGTCCAAGGCGGCGCGCGCGCGGGAAAACCTGACGGAAGGCGGGCTCATCGATCTCGTGGAGATCCGGGAGGGAGACGCCCTGCAGACGCTGAGCGCCGATCTTCCCGCAAGGATCGATCTCGTTCTGCTCGATGGCGCCAAGGGGCTCTATCCCGAAATCCTGAGCCTGCTCGAAAGAAATCTCAGGCCGGGCGCGTTCGTCGTCGCCGACAACGCCGATGAGAGCCCGGACTATCTGGCGCGCGTGCGCTCGCCGGCAGAGGGATACATCTCCACGTCCTTCGGCGAGGATGTCGAGCTTTCCATGCGGATCGGCTGATCCCGCAGCCGGCGCGCGGTTCGCGGCGCCCGGTTCGCGGCGCAAAGGGAAACCCGCGACAATGAACACGGCCCTGATGCTCCCGCTGTTCCTCGCGCTCCTTGCGCTGACGGCGTTCTTCAACCTGGCCGAGATGGCATTGGTCGCGGCGCGCGCCTCGATTCTGGAGAGGGAAGCGAACGCCAGGGCGGCGGAAACCGTCCTGGCCCTCAAGCGGCGGCCCGGCCTTTTCCTGGCGGCGATCCGGGCCGGAGACCTCGTCACCGATCTCCTGATCGGCGCCTTCGTCGTGACCTGGATCGAGGGCCTGATCCGGGCCGGACTGGCCGGACTTCCCGCCATCGGCCGTTATGAAGCGGGCATCGCCGTTCTTGGCGCGTTCGCCGCCGTTTCCTACATCGTGCTGGTCTTCGCCGATCTGGCGCCCAAGAGCATCGCGCTCGGCGCGCCGGAGCGAGCGGCGATGCTGATCGCCTCTCCGCTGCGTCTTCTGATCCTTGTGGCGCGGCCGTTCCTTGCCGCGCTCGAAGGCTCCAACAGCCTTGTCCTGCGGCTCCTCGGCATACGCAGGCAGAGCGAGGACCGGGTCACCCAGGAGGAGATCCGTCGCGTGCTGTCGGAAGGGTTGAGCGCGGGCGCCCTGCTCTCCTTCGAACGCTTGATGATGGACCGGGTGCTCGATCTCGATCATCGCTCCGTCCGCACCGTGATGACGGGGCGAAGACACATCGAGTTTCTTGCCTGCCGCCCTCGAAGCGCGCCGGCTGCCGCGACGGATTTCGGAAACGGGATGCCCGCAACCGAAATGGATGGGGAGAGGCTGAGGGAAGCCGTTCTCGGCGCCAGGGCGTCGCGGCTGCTCGTGGCGGAAGAGGGCGATCTCGAGAGGCTGGTCGGCATCGTCTCACGCGCGGATGTGCTGGCGGCACTCGCGCGCGGCGAGGCCATCGATCTCGCGGCCCAAACCGTCCCGCCCACCTATGTGCCGGAGAATGCCAGTGTCCTCGGTGTCCTCGAAATCTTGAAGTCGGCGCCTGGCCATATGGTCATCGTCGTCGACGAGCTCGGATCCGTTGTCGGACTCGCAACACTCGCCGACGTGCTCGAGGCCGTGGCCGGCGAAGTTGCGAGGCACGAAGGCTCGCCGCTCTGGATGGAGGCCGGCCATCTCAGCCCTGAGGCCGACGGAAGCTGCATCGTCTCCGGGAGCGAGCCGGTCGACGACGTCGCGGAGATCGTTCCGCTCACCGCGCCGACCGCTCGCGGCTACAAGACGATGGCGGGTCTCGTCATCGACCGGCTCCGGCGCATTCCTTGCGAAGGCGACACGGTCGATCTGCCCGCCCTCACGATCGAGGTCGTCAGCGTCCGGCGCGGAGCCGTGAAGACGCTGAAGCTCGTTCCCAGGGAGCAGCCTTTCAGGTGAGGTGCGCGCGGAGGAAGGCGCAGGCCTCGGCGAGCGAGGCCCGGCCCTCCCCAAGCTCGGGGAAGAAGAGATGCCAGCCATGGAACATTTCGGGCCAGATCTGAAGCGTGGTGCGCACATTCGCCGCGCCGGCGACGGCGGCGAGGCGGAGCGAATCATCGAGCAGCGTTTCCGCCGCGCCGACCTGGATGAGCGTGGGCGGCAGGCCGCCGAGATCGGCGTGGATGGGCGAGACGAGGGGCGCGCGCGGGTCCGTGCCGGCGAGATAGGCGGCGGCGAGCTCCTGCAAATAAGGTTTCTGGATCACCGGATCGACGGCGGATCTGGTCTGCATGGTGGCGCCGCGCATTTCGAGATCGGTCCAGGGCGAGGCGAGCCAGACGGCGGCGGGAAGGGCGAGGCCCGCATCGCGGAGCGAGATGAGGGTGGCGAGCGCGAGGCCGCCGCCCGCGCTTTCGCCCGCGAGCGCGATGCGGGCGGGGGCGAAGCCGGAGGCGAGGAGAAAGCGATAGGCGGCGAGGCTGTCCTCGAGCGCGGCGGGGAACGGGTGCTCGGGCGCGAGGCGGTAGTGGAGCGCGAGGGTGCGGGCACGGGCCTGGCGGCCGGCCTCCGCGATCATGTGGCGGTGGCTTGCGAGGGAGCCGGAGATGTAGCCGCCGCCATGGAGGAAGAGGATGACGCGGGAAGGATCGGCCGCCTCTGTTGCCGTCCATTCGGCGGGGGCGCCGACGGGGGCATCAAGGGGGATGCCGGCGGCAGGGACCGGCTCGACACGGAGATCGGGCGGAAGGGCATACTGGGCGCCGAGCGCATCGAGGCGGGCGCGGCGTTCGGCGAGGCCGGCGGGGCGGGGGCTGGCTGCGAGGCGGGCGCGGATCGTTTCGAGTTCGGTGTTGGGCATGAGAGCGGCTCCGGGCGGGTTGCTGGCTGTAAAGAAGGTCCCCCCCGGCGTTAGAGCAGATCGCGATCAGTCGGAATCGGCTGATCGCGTGAAGATGCTCGCAAAACAAACACATTGAGCGGATTGCGTGAGCCCGTGTAAACGCAATTCGCTTTCTGTGGCAAGCACACCTGATCACCCCGCGGACGCAAGCCGATTCGGATTCCGGGGACTCTTGCGGAACCTCTCGACGGGCTCGAGCACCCGTCATTCGGCTCCGATACGGGCGCCTTTCCCGGCCACCGAGGGCTTCATGACCAGCACCACAGGCACGAGCACGAGCATCACGACGGCCAACACCCAAAAGACATCGAAATAGGCAAGGGCGGAGGCTTGCTGCTGGCGCAGGTTCTCGAGCGCTTGCAGGGCGAGCTGATGCGCGGCGACGGGATCGGCGGTTTGCCGGGAGAAGAGGTGCTGGGCCCGATCGAGGAAGGAATTGGTGGCCGGATCGAGGGGATTGAGAGATTCGACGAGCCGGAGGCTGTGGAACTGATCGCGGCGCTCCTGAAGTGTCTGCGCCAACGACGTTCCGACACTGCCGCCCTCGTTGCGCAGGAGGCTCAACAAGCCGACGGCCGCTCCGCGCAGCTCCAGCGGAATGTAGAGATAGGCCGCGACATTCGCCGGGGCAAAGCATATCGCAAGCCCCACGACCAACACCACCCGAGGCCAGACGACCTGGCCCGGGCCGATATCCAGATTCATCTGCGACATCCAATAATTGCCCGCGGCCATGGTCAGCAGGCCGGCGACCATCACCCACCGCGCGTCCGTGCCCCGGCCAAGCGTGCGGCCCACGAAGGGCATTGCGACGACGGCGAAGAATCCCGCCGGCGACATGACCAATCCCGCGCGCAGCGCATCATAGCCGAACAGGGACTGCAGCAGGCCGGGCAATGAAGTGCTGGCGCCGTACAGCACCGCGTAAGCGAAAAAGATGACAATGCAGCACGCGCTGAAGTTCCGCTCCCCCAATGCGCGGAGATTGACCACGGGATTGGGATGGCGCAACTCCCAGATGACCAGGGCGATCAGCCCCGCAAAGAAGAGCGCCGCGAGCGTCTGGACACGCCAGAATGGGTCGCCCAGCCAGTCCCATTCCTGTCCCTTGCTGAGCATCACTTCCCAGCAGACGATGACGATGACCAGCAGCGACAGGCCGATCGAGTCGAAGTGGAACGGCCGCTTCCTCAATTCCGCGCGCTGCGCCACGAGATAGTCCGGATCACGGAGCAGGGCATAACATCCGCCGAGCGCCAAGAGACCAACCGGGACGTTGAGGAAGAACACCCACCGCCACGAGTAGCTGTCCGTGATCCAGCCGCCGAGGGTGGGGCCGACGACCGGCGCGATCAGGGCGGCGAAGCCGAACAGCGTCATCGCCATGCCTTGCTTCTCCGCCGGGAAGGCGTCCAGCAGCACCGCCTGGCTGCTTGGCTGAAGCCCGCCGCCCGCCAGGCCCTGGAGCACGCGGAAAAAGATCAGCTGAGTGAGGCTGGTGGCGATTCCACAGAGTCCGGAGGCGAGGGTGAAGACGGCGATCGACAGCAGAAAGTAGTTGCGGCGACCAAGATGTGCCGCCAACCAGCCGGTGATCGGCAGGATGATGGCGTTGGCGGCCAGGTAGCTGGTGATGACCCATTCGCCGTCATCGACCGTTGCGGACAAGCCGCCGGCAATGTAGCGCAACGCCACGACCGCGATCGTGGTATCGAGCACCTCCATGAAGGTTGGCACCACGACGATGGCGGCCACCAGCCAGGGGTTTGCTCCGACGCGCGACCCTGGGGGCGATCCGGGGCGCGATCCGGGGAGCGAAGGCGAAAGTGCCGCGTCCGTCATCGCTTGGCGACCGACGCGCTCGCAACCGAGCCAGGGGCTGGCGATTGCGGCGCGTAGGTCTGGAGAAACCTGCCGGCATCGGGTCCCGTCGGCGGCTTGTGGATGTAGACGTACGGAACAACCGAGGCGCCATAGAACAGCGGGTATTTTTCCGGGTCGTAGTCCTCGACGTCAATCCGAACCGGCAGCCGCTGCACCACCTTGACGAAATTGCCGGTCGCGTTCTGCGGCGGCAGCAGCGCGAGCGTTGATCCGGTCCCCATCGTAAAACCCGAGATGCGGCCCTTGAATACGTGGCTGTCGCCGTAGATGTCCACGTAGAGATCGGCAGGCTGGCCGATGCGCAAGTCGCGCAGCTGCGTCTCCTTGAAATTGGCGTCAACCCAAATGTCGCGAAGCGAGCGGATCACCATAAGGCTCTGCCCGACTTGAACGTAATCTCCGGGATTGACATTGCGGCTGGTCACGACGCCGTCGATCTCCGCGACGATGACGCAGTACCGGAGGTTCAGCTCGGCCTCGGCGAGATTGCGCTCCGCCGCTTCGAGCTTTGCCTCCGCCTCCCTCACGTCCGGCGCATCCGCCGCGTACCGGGCGAAGGTGAGGTCGATGTCGCCCAGCTTCTGAAACTGATCGAGCATCTGCGTCGGCGTCTGATCGTAGGAATGCATGACGCCCAGTTGAGCCGCGCTCTGAATGAGGTCTGCTTGCGCCTCGCGGACGGAAGAGAAGGTCTGATCGATATCGGGCGGCACCGAAGCGAGACCGGCTTGTTCGGATACCGCCGGAAGCCCCAAGGAGGCACGGATTTGGTACACTTCGGCCAGCGCCTGGGTGACCTGCGCCCGCGCGGTCAGCAACGCCGCTTGTCGCCGGTCGTAATCCGACTGGCTCACGGTACCCGTCGCCACCAACTTGCTTGCCCGTTCGAAATCCACCTGGGCGAGCGCCAGCTCCGCGGTGCTCTTGTCGAACGCGGCAACCCGGGCACGCAGGAGGGCGACCTGGTTATCGACCTCCTCGATGGCGTTCTGCAATCTGAAGCGCCGGCTTCTGGCTTCCGCTTCAATGCCGCGGGCCGCAGCCGTGGCCAGGAGCAGGTTCGCCTTCGCAGTATCGACGGCCGCTTCGGCCACGGCGACGGCGTCCTGATAGGGCTTTTTGTCCAGCTCAACCAGGATGTCTCCCTTGCGCACGCGGTTGTTGTCGTCCACCAGGACCCGGGCAACCTGGCCGGGGACGCGCGCGGCAACGAATGTCACGTGGCCGTCCACGTATGCATCGTCCGTCGAAACGGTGTTGAGCATCTCCTCGACCCATGGGATGCCGAACACGACGAGAAGCACCAGGACAGCAGCGCTGAGCGCGCCCGCCAGAAGCTTTCGTTTCAGCGCGGCCTTTCGGGCCTCCTGCGGCGCGGGTTGGGATTCCGGCGGTGGCTGCCCGGATTTCACGTCGCGGGCCGCCGAAGCCTCTTCATTCGCTGTCGGCCGCGCGCCGCTCGAACCCGGCTTGTCGCTTTGCTCGGTCATGTCGGACACCCGTTGCAAGGGCGCGAAACGGACGGCGTTGAATGGCGACCCGCCACCTTGAATGGAAAGATACCATGGCCGCCCGTGGGAGTCGTCGGATTCCCCGCGGGAATCCCCGAAGCAGCAAGCGGCCCGCGGCGTGCCCGCTGGCCCGGACCGCAGGTCACGAGGTCATCCGCCCGCCACGCCACCATGAAGTCGGCGCACGGGGAGAGGATGCGGCGGGCGAAGCAGGACAGGAAGGCTTGATTGCGAAGGCGCACAGGTCGCGCTATCCGCCTCGCTATCGACGAGAGGCGGGAGGGACACCATGCGGATCACCGGTTTCGGGATCGCGGCCTCGGCACTGCTTGCGACCCGGCTCATCCTGCTCCCGGCGCAGGCGGAGACCGCTCCGGCCGCGTCCGCAAGCTGGCCGCACACGATCACCGAGCCTGCGGGAAGCGTCACCGTCTATCAGCCGCAGGCGGTTTCCTGGCCCGATCGCGGGCGCCTGACGGCACGCGCCGCCATCGCGATCATGCAAGCGGGGCAGACCAAGCCGATCCTCGGCACGATCGAGGTTTCGCTCGCCACCAAGACCGACACAAAGGCGGGGATCGTCGCGCTCTCCGACCCGACGCTCCTCGCCACCCATTTCCCCTCGCTCGACACCGGGGCGGCGGCCGCGCTCCAGGCGAAGATCAGCGCCGCCCTGCCCCGCCTCGCGACGCGCCCGGTCCCGCTCGAAACGGTGCTGCTCAGCCTCGGCCGGGTGCCGGCGAGCGAAGTTACCGTGAACAACGACCCGCCGACGATCTTCTATGCCAACCGGCCGGCGAGCCTTGTCATCTTCGACGGCGCGCCGGTGATGGCGCCCATCGGCAACACGGGCCTCAGCTTCGCGGTCAACACCAACTGGGACGTGTTCGCCGACAACGGCACCTGGTACCTGCTGAACAACGGCGTCTGGCTCTCCGCCCCGGCGGCCACCGGTCCCTATGCCCCGGTCGCGACCCTGCCGGCCGCCTTCAGCGCCCTGCCCGACACTGCGAGCTTCAGCGCCGCGCGCAAATCCATCCCGCCGCACGCGCCGCCCCCGCCCGACCAGGTGCCGAAAATCTTCGTCAGCACCAGCCCCGCGGAGATCATCGTCATCACCGGGCCGCCGCAATTCTCCCCCGTTGCCGGCACCGGGCTGCTGCGGGTCACCAACACTGCGAGCACGCTCTTCTTCGATCCGGGCGAGGGGCGTTTCTATGTGCTCCTCTCCGGCCGCTGGTTCGCCTCCGCCGGGCTCGACGGGCCCTGGAGCTTCGCCACCAATGACCTGCCGGCGGATTTCTCCCTGATCTCGCCGGGCGGCGACGAAGGCGCGGTTCTCGCTTCCGTTCCCGGAACCGTTCAGGCCGAGGAAGCCGTGCTCAAAGCCTCCATCCCGACCACCGCGACGCTTCCGCGCGCGGGGACCACGCCGGCCGTGAGCTATTCGGGACCGCCCAAATTCGTCCCGATCCCCGGCACCGCGATCCTCTATGCCGTCAACACCGATGCGCAGGTCCTCAAGATCGGCGAGAAATACTATGCCTGCGAGAACGGCGCCTGGTTCGTCGCCGTCGCGCCGACCGGGCCCTGGGCGCTTGCCGACAGCCTGCCGCCCGCCATCGCGACCATTCCGCCCACGAGCCCGCTCTACAACGTGACCTACGTGCAGCCCTATGCCGCCACCCCGACGACGGTGACCTACGGCTACACGGCCGGCTACCTGATGGGATTCGTCACCGCCGGCGTGCTGGTCTATGGCACCGGCTACTACTACCCGCCGGTCGTGCTGCCCGGCCCGGTCCCGATCTTCTATCCCTACCCGTACACCTATGCCGCCAATGTCTGGTACAATTCGGCCACCGGCGCCTGGGCGCGCGGCGGCACGGTCTGGGGCCCGTACGGCGCCGCCTCGGCCGGCCGCTATTACAATCCCGCCACGGGAGGCTGGGCCCAGGGCGCCGCGGTCTACGGGCCCTATGGCGGCGCCGGCGCCTGGTCCTATTACAACCCGCACACGGGCACCTATGCCCACGGCAGCGCCGCCTGGGGCGGCGGCAGCGGCACCGCCAATGCGAGCTTCTACAACCCGCGCTACGGCGTCTCCGGCAGCACCAACCAGAATGTCGATCCCTATGGCCGCTGGGGCTCGAGCACGGTCAGCGGGCCCAACAAGACCGTGAACACGCAAAGCCGGAGCAATGCCTACGGCACCGCGGGCAGCTTCAGCTCCTCCACCGGCGCCCAGGGCGCGGGCTACCACAGCCGTGCCACCGGCAACAGCGGGGCCGTGGTCCAGGGAGCGAACGGCGATGTCTATGCCGGCCGCGACGGCAATGTTTATCAGCACACCGACAACGGCTGGTCGAAATGGAACAACGGGGGCTGGACCCAGGTGCAGCCGCCGGCCGGTGGCAGCCGCCAGGGCACGTTCGATCCCGGCAGCTACCAACAGCTCCAGCGGGACCAGTTCGGGCGGCAGGAAGGGGCGGGCCGTTTCGGTGGCGGAGGCCGCTTCGCGCGCTAAATATCATGTGCCGTCATGTCACGGGTGCCATTCCGGGAACATCTCTTCGTTTATCTGCATCGCCGCCTGGCACTTCGGCGTGTCCTTGAGCGCGGCCCAGTTGTTCTCGCAATAGACGAGCTCCTTGAGGTACGCGTGGGGATCCTTGCGGTAGGCCTGGACATCTGAGTTCGCGCAACCGCTGAGAAGCAAGGCTATGGCGACAAATGTCGCCGCTCTGCCAATCCGTCGCCTCAAGGCTTATCCGTCCCCGGAGCGGGATGAGATCACCACCGCTCACTCGTCCCGTTCCCGGTCATTGTTTCATCGCGTGATTCGGACCGACGGCGATTCCACCTTCGGCACCACGCCCCGGGCTTTGAGTATAGCGTTCGCACGAGGGCATTGGACAGGACGGAGCGGGCAAAAAAGGCGGAGGGCGAACCGCGGTCACGGCTCAGGAGACGCCAGGGATTCTGGGCAACCGCCGCGCGCCGCGTCTGCATAGATGGCGATGCCGATCGTCCCGAAGTTACGATTGTAGCGCGCGCAGGATGGGGTGACACGCTCCTGTAGTTCGCGGGTGCGACGCAGCCAGTCCCCCACCATACGGAAAGGGATCGGTGTGGCAGATTTTCAATGGCCGGCAAAAGCCCGCGACATGATCGTTCCTCATATGGATTCGAGGATCTGGAACGATTTCCGCTTCCGGGACGGCGATGTCGTCGTCGCGACCTACGCCAAATCCGGAACCACATGGATGCAGCAGATCGTCTCGCAGCTCCTCTTCGATGGGGAGGAGCATCTCGACGTGATGCAGATCGCGCCGTGGCTCGAATCCAGGATCTTCCCCAAAGAGCAGCTGCTCGAATCTCTCGAAGCGCAGCAGCACCGCCGTTCCATGAAGACGCATCTGCCGGCCGACGCGCTGGTTTATTCGCCCTCCGCAAAATATATCTACGTCGCGCGGGACGGACGCGATGTGTGCTGGAGTCTCTATAACCACCATATGAACATGAGCGACGAGGGGCTCGCTGCCCTGAACGAGCGCGCCGACCCGGCCCGCCCTCGCTTCGAACGGCCGAGCAAATCCGTTGTCGATTACTTCAGGGAATGGCTGGAGAAAGACGGCTATCCCTTCTGGTCCTTCTGGGACAATGTTCGCAGCTGGTGGAGCATCCGTCACCTTCCGAACCTGCTCATGGTCCACCATGCCGATCTGAAGGCGGATCTGCCGGGCGAGATGCGGCGCGTCGCGGAATTCCTGGACATTCATGTCGATCACACGCGGTGGCCGACGATCGTCGAACATTGCACGTTCGACTACATGCGGCGTCACGGCTCGGTCAATCTTCCCCGGATCGAGAGGATGTTCATCGGCGGCGCCGCCTCTTTCATCTACAAAGGCACGAACGGCCGGTGGCGAGATGAGCTCAGCCCACAGGATCTCGAGCGATACGAGATGACCGCAGAGCAGCGGCTCGGGGCGGAATGCGCGGCCTGGCTGGCTCATGGCCGCCTGCATCCGGAACCCGGGAGCGCGATGAACTGAAATCATCGCGCTCAGGCCAAGTCTCGGCGTGCGCGGTGCGCTCCGCCCGCGCCGCCGCGGCTCAGAGCCGGCCGCCGACCTCGTCGATATGGTTGAGCAGGTCCGCCGGGTCGTCATAGACGCGGCAGGCGCCTGCCTGCTGCAGCTCGGCCACGCCATAGCCGCCGCTCATCAATCCGACGCCGAGCGCCCGGCAGCGGATGGCGGCGAGCATGTCCCAGATGCTGTCCCCGATCACCACGGCACGCTCCGGCGGGGCGCCGAGCCGCTCGGCGGCGGCGATGAAGAGATCGGGGTCCGGCTTGGCGCGCTCGACCTGATCGCGGGTGACGACCACCGAGCGGTCGGGATCGACGCCGAGCGCGGCGAGGTTCGACGCGGCCGTCTCCATCCGCCCGCTGGTCGCGATCGCCCAGGGGATCTCCGCGTCGGTGAGCCAGGCCAGCACTTCGCGCGCCCCGGGCAGCGGGCGCACGCTCGCGGCCAGCCGGCGATAGGCGGCCGTATGGCCGAAACGGAGCCGCTCGCGCCGCTCATGGCTGATCTCGAGCCCCGTCTCACGCAGAAGCTGGTTCATGAAGAGGCCGCCGCTCATGCCGATCCGCCGATGGATGCGCCAGACGGAGAGCGCGATGCCCTCCGCATCGAGCGCCTCCTTCCAGGCGAGAACATGCTGATAGACGCTGTCCACGAGCGTGCCGTCGAGATCGAAGAGAAAGACGGGTGCGATGCGCATAAGGGCCCTCCCTGGGAGCCCCTCTATATCAGGGCCCGGGTCCGTCAGCCCTCCTTGACCAGTGTCATTTTGGCGAGCGGGATCACGAGTTGTTCCGGCGCCGCTTCCATGCGCCGCGCCACGCCGCTCTCCATCCGGTCGATGAAGGCGGCGGCGCGGGGATCCTCGTGGCCGCCATCCAGCTCGGCCGCGAGCGTCCTGGCAACCGCGGCCCGCATGAAAGATGCCCAGCCGGCGCCGAACGCGCCCGCATCCTGGCTCCGCTCGAATTCGGTCCAGAGCCTGTCTTCTCCGTGAAACATTTCCAGAGTCTCGATCGCGAGGCCGGCGAAGCGCCCGTTCGCCGCGAAAGGCGCCATGAAATCCGCACGGCTGCGCGACATGGTGGGGATCGCCATCCTGAGCGCCTCGTCGGCGCGGACTGATCCGTCCGCCACCATGTCCATCAGGGCGGCATTGATGGCTTCGAGCAAAGGACGGTAGCCGAATCCGCCCTCCTCATCGAGCGCCATGGTGATGATGACGAGCCGTCCGCCCGGCCGCAGCTCATGCCCGCGATGGAGAAGGAACTGCCGCCAATCCTCCGCCGCCTGTCCTGCATAGAGGGCGCGCGCGGCGGGATCCCGGCTATAGGCGGCCTGGACATGGTCGGGGATCGGGCCGGGCACGCGGCTCAGCCACTGCACGGCCCATGAACTCCATCCGAGCGTGACACTCTCGGCGGGCAGAATCTGTTCGTAGAAGGTTCGCCCGACCGCAAACGCGAACACGGCCGGATCGCCGGCGAGATAGCCTTCGGGGCCGGAGACCGTCTCGAACAGCGAGGCGAAATCGTTGCTGGGCCGGTCCGTATGGATCACCGAGATCGCGCGTGCGGCACCCACCCGCGCGCGCAGCGCCGCGATCGCCGCGCGCATCGGCAAGAGCGAGTTTTTCCCTTCGGAGGCGCCATAATCGGCGATCACGATCGGCTCCGGCCCGGCCGTGAGCGGGACGCGCCCGGCGGCTTCCGCCAGAAGCGGCAGCGCAGGCGAAAGCCCGGCCGCCTGCACGCGCGAGCCGCGGTTGTAGGCCCCGTGCCCTTCCATCGGCTCGGGCGCGATCGCCGCCAAATCGCCTTTCATGCCTCTCCGCTCCCGTTTGGTCCGAAACCGGATCGAATCCGCGCATCCATACACGGAACGCGCGTGCGCTCCCACCGCGCGTTGCGCGCGTTCGGGCCGTGGCCAGGGTTGGCGTGCCCAGGATGGGCGAGATCGGGGTGGGCGGGATCAGGGTGGGCGGGGTCCTCCGGCCGCGGGCAGCCAGACGCGGAAGGTGCTGCCGCTGCCTTCGACGCTCTCGATCGTCAACTGGCCGCGATGGCGATTGACGATGTGCTTGACGATCGCGAGGCCGAGCCCGGTGCCGCCGATGGACCGCGAGCGGCCCTTGTCCACGCGGTAGAACCGTTCGGTCAGGCGCGGCAGGTGCTGGCGCGGAATGCCGGGGCCGTCATCCGTCACCGCGAAGCTCGCTCCTGTGCCCTGCGCCTCGGCCGAGAGCCGGACGGTGCCGTTCTCGCGCCCGTATTTCACGGCGTTGTCGAGAAGATTCTGCACCACCTGGGCGAGCTGGTCGGCATCCGCGATGACGGGCGGAAGCTCGGGCGCGATGGCGAGGTGAAGCTGCATGCGGCGTTCGGCGAGCCGCGGCTCGAACCCCGCCGCGATACGCGGCAGCAGGCTCGAAAGATCGACGGCGCCGGCGGGCAGCTGATGCTCGACGAGCTCGATGCGTGAAAGCGAGAGAAGATCGTCGATCAGCCGCTGCATGCGCGCGGCTTCCCCGGCCATGATGCCGAGGAAGCGGCGCTGGGCCGGCGGATCGTCGGCGGCGGGGCCGCGCAGCGTGTCGATGAAGCCGATCAGGCTCGCGAGCGGCGTGCGCAGCTCATGGCTGGCATTGGCGACGAAGTCCGCGCGCATGCGCTCGACCGCGTGCTCGCGCGTGCGGTCCGAAAGGACGAGCACGATACGGTCCGCGCGAGGGTCCGCGCGAGGGTCCTCGGGGCGGCCGGCGGGCGGCACCGCGAGCGGCAGGATGCTCGCGCGCACCGTGCGCTCCACCGGCACCGGGATGGTGACGTCGGCGGTCTCGGCCGCGCCCGAGGCGAGCGCCCGGCCGATCGCGCCACGCAGCTCGGGGTGGCGGAGGACGGCCGGAATCTCGGCGCCGAAGGCGGCGCGGGCCGCCGCGTTCGCCCGGATGACGCCCTGCCCGGCATCGAGGATCAGGAGCGCATCCGGCAGGCGCTCGACGATCGCCTCGTCGCTGCCGCGACGCTCGGCGAGCCGGGCGGCTTCCGCCGCACCCCGGCGGGCAAGATGGGCGAGCCCCGCGGCGATCGGCCTGAAGACGGGGAGAAAGGGCTGCGGCTCACCCGGACGGAGGGAGGCGCCGGTCCCCAGCCGGTCGAGGATCGCGGCGAGGCGATCGAGATCGGCCTGCACGAGCCAGGACGCGATCCCCGCGATGACGACCAGGAAGGCGACGGCGACGAGAAAGGGGACGAGGGCGAGGTTTCGAGTGAGGGTCAGCGCCGCGAGAATCGCGAGCGGCGGGCCGCCGAAACAGAGCGCAAGCCACACGCTCTCAGGTGCCGGTCCCGGCGAGCGTCGTCGGCGCCGGGTCGAGCACCGTCGCTTCCCCGCCGGGGCCGATCGCGAAGACCGCGAGCCCGCGGACGACCCGCCCGTCGGGCCGCAGCGCCAGCAGGCCGTCGGCGCCGCTGAAGCCGGAGGGACTGGTGAGGGCGTTCGCGGAGTAGCCCGGCCCTTGCGCGAGCGCGCGGGCGAGCGCCGCGGCATCGAAGGCGAGGTCGGCGAGGGCCGGCGGGGGGTTGCCATACTTGGCGGCATAGGCATCCGCGAATTGCTGACGGGAGGCCGGATCGGGAGCGGCGTACCAGGCGCCGCCGAGCGGGGCGCCGCGGCGCACGGCCGGATCCTGCCAGAGGATCGGCCCGACGATCTGCACCGGGCCGGGATTGACATCGTAATAGGGGAGGAAGGCCGCGATCTCCTGCAAGTCGGTGCCGGTGGCGGCGAGGAGAAGCGCATCGAACGGCGGCGGGGGGACCGGCTCACGCATCAGCTCCGCCATGCGCGCGCGGCCGGCGGCATTGTCGAGCGCGCGCGCGGCGCGGATCTCCGCATCGATCGGCCCGCGGCGGTCGGCATAGTCCGAGACCGCGCGGACCGCGTCGTTGATCGCGCCGATGCCTTCCGAATAGCTTTGGATGGAGGGCGGCGGATCGCCGGCGGCCGAGGCCGCCGATTGCAGGGCCGCCTGCATGGCGGACCCGAAATCATTCTCCGGCAGCAGCGCGGCGATCCGTGTCTTGCCGCCGGATTGCAACGCGGCGACGAGGCGGCGCACCTGTTGGGCGGGGGTGATGCCGAGCACCCAGACGCCGGGACGGGCCTGGGATTCGTCATTGGTGAAGGCGAGCATCGGGATGTTCGCCTTGAGGGCGACGGGTGCCGCGGCTGCCGTGTCTCCGGAGGTGAGGGGACCGAGGATGAGGCCCGCGCCGTAGCTCACGGCCTCGTTCGCCGCCGTGACGGCGCCGGAGGGCGTGCCGCCCGTGTCGAACGCCTTGTAGGGCGGCGAGCCGGGCGTATCGAGCACGAGCTCCGCCGCCTGCAGCATCGATTGGCCGATGGGCGCGAGCGGTCCGCTCAGCGGCAACAGGATGGACAGTTTGCGGCTCTCCGGCGCAATGGAGCTTCCGCCGCGCGAATAGAGGCCGGTCGGCTGGCCGGATGTGCCGGGGGTGATGAAGCCGGTCGGCGCGCAGGCGGAAAGCCCGAGGGCGGAAAGCAGGACCAGCAATGTCCGACGAACCATGCGTCTCATCCTCCAGACCGCCGGACGCGAGCATACGGGCAGGTCTTGTGCTGGTTTCCACGCCGATCGGCAACCTTGGCGATATGACCGAGCGCGGGATCGCAGCGCTCAGGGTCGCCGACCTCGTGCTCTGCGAGGATACACGCGTGACCCGGCGGCTCGCGGGCGCGTTCGGGATCAGCGCGCGACTCTCGGCACTGCACGAGTATAACGAGGAGCAAAGGATTCCGGAGGTGCTGGCCGCGCTCGCCAGGGGCTTGCGGGTGGCGCTGGTCTCCGACGCGGGCACGCCCGTCCTTTCCGACCCCGGCTTCCGGCTGGTGCGCGCGGCGGTGGCGGCGGGGCTCGCGGTCTCCGCGGTGCCGGGGCCGAGCGCCGCGGTCATGGCGCTCACGATCTCGGGCCTGCCGCCCTCGCCCTTTCTCTTCCTCGGCTTCCCTCCCGCGCGCGGCGGGCCGCGGCGGGCGGCCTTCACGCGGATCGCGGCGCTGGAGCGCGCCGGGCTGCGGGCCACGCTCATCTGGCACGAGGCCCCGCACCGGCTGGCGGCGACGCTCGCCGATCTGGCAGGGATCTTCGGCGCGCGCGAGGCAGCCGTCGCGAGGGAGCTCACCAAGCGGTTCGAGGAGGTGCGACGAGGCACGCTCGCGGAGCTCGCGGAGCATTATCGGGAGGCGAAGGCGCTGGGGGAGATCACGCTCGTGGTGGGACCGGCGGCGGCGATGGAAGCGCCGGAAGAGAAAATCGAGGGGCTGCTCAAGGCGCTGCTCGGGCGCGGGATGAGCCTCAAGGAGGCGGTGGCAAGCGTGGCCGGCGAGACGGGCGCCAAGCGGCGGGAGGTCTATGCCCGCGCGCTCGCGCTCAAGCACGCATGACGAACGCGGCAGCGAAGGAGGAGCGGCCCGCGCGTGTCGAGGCGGCGGTCGGGCTGCTCGCCTTCGGCGCGGGGGCCATGGATGCGCTGAGCTTCGTGGCACTCGGGCAGGTGTTCACCTCGGCGATGACCGGCAATGCGGTGCTGCTGGGGCTTTCGATCGGCCAGGGACGATTGGCGGCGGCCAGCCGCTCGGTGGCGGCGCTCGCCGGCTTCCTTGCCGGCGCGTCCGTTGCCTGCCGGCCGCTGATCGGGGTCTCGCGCGGCGCCTGGTCGCGCGGCGTGATCGCCGGCTTCGCGATCGAGGCGGGTTTTCTCGCCCTGTTCGCGGGGCTGCTGGCTGCGCTGGGGCGGGGGGGCGATGCCCTGCCGATCGTTCTGATCCTGCTCGCGGCCGCAGGAATGGGCGCCCAAAGCGTGCTCGCGCGGCATCTCAACATGCCCGGCATCATCACGACGGTGTTCACGGGCACCCTGGTGGATATCGTGGCGACGCTCGCGGGCCTCGATTCCCAAACCGGCGAAGGACGAACCGTGCCCTATCGCACGGGGCGGGAGATCGCGGCGTTCGTTCTGTACACGGCCGGGGCGGCGGCCGGGGGCGGGATCGCGCTGCTCGGCGCCTGGATCGCGGGCCTGATCCCGCTGGCCGCGGTGCTTTGCGCGCTTGCGATCCGGCCCGCCATTCCCCAGCCGGCCGCGCGCGAATGACCGGCCGGCTCAGCGCGCCGGCTCAGCGCGCCGGCTCAGCGCGCCGGCTCAGCCCCCCGGCTCAGCCCGCCGGCTCAGCCCCTTGAGGGGCGCGGCGCCGCGCGGCGATCGAGCCAGAGCAGGAGAAAGCCAACGAGCGGCACCACGATGTCCATGTAGAAGATGATTCCGGCATTGCCGGGGGCGTAATTGTGGGCCGCGATCATCTGGTGCACGTGACCGACCGCCGCGCCGAGCAGAAAGATGGCCGGGCCCACCACCGCGGCGAGACGAAGCTCGAACCCGCGCCAGGCGGCGAGAAACCCCACCACCGCGAAGCCGAGGCTCGCCACGCCGACCTCGAACTGAAACGGGCTCACCGCCCAGCCGATGAACGAAGCCGCCATCCGGCCGAAGAAGACATGGATGACGGAATTGTAAAGAAAGCTGAGACCGATCGAGAAAAACACATACCAGGACAGAAGCTTTTCGACGACGAGCGCGCCCGTCGCGGATTCTTTCGCGCGCGCGGCGGCGATGATCGCGACGATGAAGCCGAGGACGAGGGCGGTGAGCGGAAAATTCGAGAGGACGAAGACGATGACCGCCTCGATCACGCCTGCCATGCGCGCGTTTCCTCTCCCTTCCCTGGTTTTTCTCCGTCCGGAGATGGACAGCGTTTGCGTAATCCCGCCCGTTCCCGGATGCAAATGCCGGTCCGGCTGATCTAATGTCCTGCCCTCGGAGTTCGTCGCCTTTCGCGACGAACGGAGAGGATAAGCAGGCCACGGAAAATAAAGAGCGAGTGCCCCGATTCCGTCCCCATTCCGATGCACAATGGATTTCGGAATCTGGACACGAGCATCACGGGCCGGCCGAGCGAGGAGCGCATGGGAGAGTCCAAGCCGAACGGGGCGGCGAAGCTGCCCGTGGAGCGTCTCTATCGCCCCGCCGATCTTTCCGGGCTCGGCTTCGCGACCATCGAGGAGCTCGAGCCGCAGGCGGACCTGCTCGGCCAGGAAAGGGCGAGCGAGGCGAGACGCTTCGCGGCCGCGATCCGCGAGCGTGGCTTCAACCCTTCCGCGATCGGCGCGCGTGAGGCGCCGGTGCGCGAGGCGGTCGGCGGAAGCGTTCGACACCTGGCCCAAGGAGCAGCGCCGCGCGCGCCCGTTCTGGTGGTGGGCGACGGGCCGGAGGAAAAAGAAGGGCCGGGAGAAAAGACGGACACGGATTGACAGACATGCCGGTGACCAATGCCGAGATCGAAGCCGAGCTCGAGAAGCTTGCCGATCTGCTCGAGATCGACGGGGCGAATACGTTCCGCGTGCGGGCCTATCGGCAGGCGGCGCGGCTGGTCGGCGCGCTTGGCCGGAATATCGCGGAGATGGTGGCGGCGGGCGAGACGCTGGAAGGCGAGCCCGGGATCGGCGCCGACCTCGCCGGCAAGATCGCAGCCCTCGCGCGCGGCGAGACGCTGCCGCTCCTTGCCGAGCTGACGGCGAAAAATCCGGTGGGCATCACCGCCCTGCTCGACCTGCCGGGTCTCGGCCCGAAGCGGGTGCATCAGCTTCGCGACGCGCTCGGGATCGATTCGATCGCCAAGCTCAAGGCGGCGGTCGATGCCGGCAAGCTTTCGTCCGTGCCGGGCTTCGGCGGCGGAATCATCGACCGGCTCAGGCAGGCGCTCGCGAAAGGCGCGGGCGCCAAGCCCCGCATGCCGCTCGCGACGGCGGACCAGATCGCGGCGCCATTGCTTGCGATGGTGCGCAGGGCGAAAGGCGTGACGGCGGCGGAGATCGCGGGAAGCTGCCGGCGGCGGCGGGAGACGGTCGGCGATCTCGATATCATCGCCTGCGCCGCGGATCCGGCGCCGGTGATGGCGGCCTTCACCCGCTATGAGGATGTCAAGGACGTGCTGGAGCAGGGCAGCACGCGCGCGAGCGTGGTGCTGCGTTCCGATCTGCAGGTCGATCTCCGCGTCGTCGGCGAGGAAAGCTACGGCTCGGCGCTTCTTTATTTCACCGGATCGAAGCCGCACAGCATCGCGCTTCGGCAGATCGCGCTCGACCGCAAGCTCAAGCTCAACGAATACGGGCTGTTCCGAGGCACGCGGCGCGTGGCCGGGAAAACCGAGGAGGGGGTCTACGAAAAGCTCGGCCTGCCGCTCATCCCGCCGGAGCTGCGCGAGTCTGAGGGCGAGATCGAGGCCGCGCGGGCGGACCGATTGCCGCGTCTCGTCACGGTCGAGGACATGCGCGGCGACCTGCACAGCCATACCGACGCGACGGACGGGCGCGCGCCGCTCGCGGCGATGGCCGAGGCGGCGAGGAGCCGTGGCTATGCCTATTACGCCGTGACCGACCACAGCCGGCGGATGACGATGGCGCACGGGCTCGACCCGAAGCGGCTCGGCCGGCAGATCGACGCGATCGCGCGGCTCAACCGCGAGCTCGACGGGTTCACGGTGCTCGCGGGGATCGAGGTGGATATCCTGGAGGACGGCAGGCTCGACCTGCCGGACGATATCCTCCGCCGGCTCGATATCGTGGTGGGCTCGATCCATACGAGCTTCAACCTGCCCGCGCAGAAACAGACCGAACGGCTGTTGCGGGCGATGGACAACAAGCTGCTCAGCATCGTCGGCCACCCGACGGGACGGCTGATCAACCAGCGCGATCCCTATGCGATCGACATGGAGCGCGTCATCCGCGGCGCCGGGGAACGCGGCTGCCATCTCGAAGTGAATGCGAATCCGGAACGGCTTGATCTCGATTCGCATCATGCCCGCTTCGCCAAGGAGATCGGCGTCACGATCGCGATCTCGACCGATTCGCACGATCCTTCGCACTTCGCCTTCATGCGCTACGGCGTGGACCAGGCGCGGCGCGGCTGGATCGAGGCGAAGGACGTGATCAACACCCGCCCGCTTGGGGAGCTGCGCAAACTGCTCAAGCGGACGTAGATTGCAAGTCAATCGATAAAGACCCGGGCTGCGCCCGAACGCGCTAGGCTGAAAATCTGATCAACATATTGATGAGTATGTAGTGTTGTGATTCGCTGACATCGATTGCGGGAGATCGATATGAGCGAATTGGAGTGGCTGAGCGACGAGGCATGGGCGGCGCTTGAGCCGCATTTGCCGAAGCCCATCGGCCGAGCGTCTCGCTCATCATCGACAACCAAGCTCCGGTCGCCCCGCTCAAGATACTTCGCCAAACTGTTCAGTTCATCGCGACGCGCGCTGAGTGTCGCAAGCGCGTCTGCGGCCACGTCGTCTTTGTCACCGGGATCGACAGCGTCTTCCTCATCGATCGCGGCCAGGTATTGCACGACGCGGGCGTCGATTTTTTTGATCTCCTCCGTGATCCGACGCCTGTCAAGAACCCTGTTCTGACTTGCGGCCGAGCGGAACTTTGCGCCATCGATCGATACGAGCCGGGCGGCAAACAGCCCTTGGTCACGGCAAAAGAGGACGAAAGCGCGGCAGGCATCAACGATGGCGGTACCGTTGTCGCGTCGGAAATCGGCGACCGTCTTGTGGTCAGGTACAAGGCGTCGAAGCAGCCACATGACCTCGACGTTGCGTTTGCATTCACGTTCCAGTCGCCGCGACGATCGGACCTTGTTGAGATAACCGTAAATGTAAAGCTTCAGAAGATCGCGTGGATCGTATCCGGGTCTGCCGGTCGAGGCAGGGGCCGCCCGGCCGAAGCCCAAAGTGCAAAAGTCCAACGTATCGACGAAAGCATCAACGACGCGAACCGGCGCGTCCCGTCCCACATAGTCACCAATAGCCGGCGGCAGTAAGCATGGCTGAAATCTGTCGTCGCCCTCGAGATATCCCATGGAAAATCCCGTTTTTGCTTTCGAGAGAGAGGATAAACGACCTTGCGGTGTTGGCAGAGGCCTATTCCCACCGCCCATGCACGATCTTCAAGCTATTTGTACGGGAAGATTCTGGCACCGGACAATTGTTTGGTCGCTTGATGAGGTAGAGATATGCTGGTGCTCTCTCAGATCGACGCCGCAATCAATGTAAACCGCGCGGATTTGCTGAGGACTTTTGATAGCTGGGCTTCGGAAAAGTTTTTGAGACGGGACAGGAAAAGACAGTGCCGATGCCAAATCGATTGAAGCGAGGCGTCTAATCTTCCACTTTCTGGCTGATGTAATCCGGATACCAGCCCGTGAATTTCACCGCACCGACCAGCGCGGCCACGATCGCCAAGATGCCCAGGCGATGAGGGACATTCGGCATAAAGAGCAGCGCCAGTTCTGCGGCGACCATGACAGCGAAGGCAAGCGCCCATACGCCCGTGATCACGTAGTTCGTCCGTAGAAACTCAGGGCGGGTTTGGTACTCGGCGGGAACCTGCTCACGCGCATATTGCAGGGTAAAGGGACGGCCGATCGCCATCGAGATCAGCACGACGGCCAAAAGGCCCGCGTCGACGCACAACCGGACGCCGATGACGGACCAGGTCGGCGTGCCGAACAGGGCGTAGAGGGCTAGGGCACAGAACAGGGTTGCCGTGCCAATCTCCAGAATCTTGGGAGAGCGGCCTGCCGCCATCACATCGCGGACGATCAACGCGATCGAAACGAGGGCGCCAACGACAACGCCCTCGGTCGACCCCACAAGTCGATCAATAACGGCGAAAGCAATGAATGGCGCGAAGGCTAGCAAAATGCCCATGTCGCGATACCTTGATGTTCTCGGTGTGAGGTGGCCCCGCGATTGGACAGCCGATTCAGGCGAATCCAGGCGCGGTACAGAAATCAAAACGTTTGGCGCTTACTGAGGGAAATGCTCGACGTGCGTCTCGGCGGTGCGGCTGAAATAAAGCGCCCGTCGGCCAGTGAATGAAACCATGTACCCTGCGCAGCCCGCCGTCTTGGCCTTCGCGCAAAACCCCTTGTAGGTGTAACCGGGGGCCAGCGTCTGGGCCTCGCGGATGGCGGCCTTCAGCGCCGCCGGATCGAATGTGTCGCTGACGGCCAGATCGGAGCCTTGGGTCGTCAGTTCGATGCTTTCGCCGCTCGGCAGATAGTAGGTGGCCGTCGCGCGGCGATAGTCGACCGTGTAGCCCTCGAAGCCGCCGTCCATCAGCGCCCCGATGATCTCGGGGAACGTCATCGAGTTTTCTTCGGCTGCCTCCAGGCATTTGCGGGCGAGCGTCGTCTGCTGCGCGTTCACAACGTGGTCCTTTTGCGATGAGCATGTGTTGTCGAAGCTTCAGCGGAACGGGCACCCCTGCAGTTGGTCGGCGATCCCGTCGCTCGCACTTCCAAGGAAATCAAGCCTTCGGAATCCAGTTGCCGTGGAGGCCCTGCGGCACGCGTTGCGGCAAGCGGATCACGGCGACCGGGTCGGCGTCGACATGCGCCGCGTCGAGCAGCACCAGGTCGCTGGTCCGGCTCTCCTGATCGAAGGCATAGATGGCGAGATAGCCGTCGTCCTCGCCTTTCGTGCCACGCGGGATGAAGACGGCCTCGCCGGCGATCCTGTTGCCGAAGTCGTGGCGGACGACATCACTGGTCTCGGTGTTCACCCTCATCATGGTGTTGAAGGTGGCGGATGGCGGGTTGGTCAGCCGCAGCGTGTCCGTCAGCGTCGGCAGGTAGACGAACCGCGTCGGCAGCGAGTCAAGCGTGTCGTTGACGCGCGGGAATTCGGTGACCATCCCCGCCACCTGCGCGTCGCTGACCTTGCGGGCGGCGAGGTCGATCGTCATCCGATGCAGCGTCGGCGGCTTTTGCGTCTGCTGGGCGTAGCCGAGCGCCAGGCTCTCGTGCCGCACATAGTCGATGAAGATGTCGCCGCCGCGCTCGAAGGCGTTGGCGAAATGGAAGACGAAGAACGCATCGGCGTCGAGCCATTGCGTCATGTTGCCGTCGAGCGCGATCAGGCCGATGCGCGTGCCCATGCCCGGCCGCCATTGCAGGAAGGATTGCCCCTGCTGGGCCGCCGCGCTGTCGAACACGGCCGGGCAGACGAGCAGCACGATGTAGCGTTCGGTGAGCACGAAGTCGTGGATCATGGTCGGCGCGGCGAGCGCGACCGGAAAGCTGTTCACCAGACGGCCCGACGCGTCGATCTGGTGGATCTGGACGGTCGGCTGCGCATGCGAATAGTCGATCGCGAACAGCGCCCCGGTCTTCGGATGGCGGCGATTATGCGCGCCGAGCCTCAGCGGCTTGTCGGTGCCCGCCTTCCATTCGCCGATGGTGTCGAGATCCCGGGTGATTTCGAAGCCCGTCGTCGACTCGTTGAGCGCGAGCAGATGACCGCCATGTTCGATGATGTTGATGAAGGCGCCGTTCTTGAACGGCCCCTGCGGATCTCCGGGATGCAGCAGCTTCGGATCGATCGGCACCGGATGCGCGAAACTGCCGTAGATCGCGTGCCCGGCGCGGCGCTCGGCCGCGAGGCTCGGCGTCTGCACGAAGCGGTTGCGGTAGCGGGTGCGGCCATTGTCGAAATAGACCGCGTGGATCATGCCGTCGCCGTCCATGGGATAGGTGAAGGCGATAGGTTTGTAGAGCGGGTTGGGGCCGTTGCGCATATAGGCGCCGCTCAGCTCCGGCGGGATCCGGCCTGCGATCACAGGCAGGTCGGCGGCATCGATCTCGGGACCGATCGGCGCGTAATTGCCGCTGAGATGCGGATCGTCGGAGGTCCAGGTGATATTCGCCGTCTCCAGCGCCATCGCCGGCTCGATGCCCGGCCCCAGAACCGCCGCTGCCGCGCCGGCCGCCATAAAATGATGGAAGTGTCGCCGTGTGATGCCGTCAACCATCGTCGTTCTCCAATCCGTCAAAGGTTTTCCCGGTTCGGTCATGCCGTGATCAGCGCGGCTCTCGGGCTTGCGCTGCTGCGGCTCAGCCGCAGCAGCGCAAATCCGAACAGCGGGATGAAGACGTCGGTCCAGAAGATGATACCGGCATTGCCCGGCGCGAAATTATGCGCGGTGATCATCTGATAAAGATGGCCGACCGCCGCCCCCAGCGTGAAGATGCTGGGGCCGAGCACCGCCGCGAGGCGCAAATCGTAACTCCGGAAAGCCGCCAGCAGCCCGACCGCGGCGAAGCCCAGGCTCGCGGTGCCAACCTCGAACTGGAACGGGCTGTCGGCCCAGCCGATGAAGGCGGCGGACATCCTCCCGAAGAAGACATGCATGACAAAATTGTAGAAATTGTCGATACCGATGCTAAAGAACACGTACCAGGCAAGCAACTTCTCGACGATGAGCGGACAGTCGACCGGGGACCCCGACCGCGCAATCGCAGCCAGCGAGACAAACAGCCCGAGCACGAAGAAGCTCAGCGAATAGTTCGACATCACGAAGGTGATGGTTGCTTTGATCAGATCGGCCAGCATGATGCTCTACCTTCCGAACGATGGCGTCGCGTTGCGGGCTTGAGGGGCGACCGCACGACCGCGGCTGGATCGGAATCCAAGACCATCGGCGCGGCTATGCGATCGCTTCGTCTTTACGTCGGCCCGACGAATAGATACCATCGGTTTCCATTTAATAGAAACCATCGGTATCTATGTCAAGATCTCAATTGCGGCGAACTTCGATGGGTCCGGTCCGTAACCCGGAAAGCGACCGGGCCATCCTGGAAGCTGCGCGAACCCTATTGGAAGAAGAGGGTTACGCAGCGTTTTCGCTGTCGGAGGTCGCCCGACGGGCGCATGCCTCAAAGCCGACGCTCTACCGGCGATGGCCGAACAAAGCTGCGCTGATTTTCGAGCTCTATCAGACCGGGCCCGGCGAACAGTTGAGCGCACCGCTACGAGGCGGGCTGATCGAGGATATGGTCGCGATCGTACTGGCTGTGTGGCGGCTCTGGCGGGAAACGCCAGCGGGACTGGCACTGCGCGGGCTCATCGCCGAAGCACAGAGCGAGGCATCCGCGATCGAGACGCTGCGTCAGATCTACTCGCCCTCCGTGCCGAAGATCGCGAGGGCCAGGATCGAACAGGCCATTGCAAATGACAAACTCGAGCCAAACTTCGATACGGATACGGCGCTGATCCTCATCATGGCATTCACCTGGTCGCAGCTCCTCACGAACCAGATCGACGACGAAGCAGCAGTCGAGCCCATCATCAGACTGATATTCAGCCGCCACCTGCGGTGAGACGACGGCGATTCGCAAGAAGGGGTGGCGCCCCATCATGAGGCGCTGATGTTTTCACAGAGCCAGTCTGGCGCCGCCAGTACAACACGACGCGCCCACATTCCACGTTGGGCTAACGCACCCCTACGGAGGTCCTGACGATCACCGCCGCGCCGGCACAGACTGCTATCCGTAACCCGGAAATTTCTAGCTCACATCCAAATAATTCAGAGACACGCTCACTGCGTGATATCAGTGTGTCTACCGGCAGAATCGCAGAGCGATTCGCCACAGCCACGAAATTGGATGAGAAATCGAATCTACAACGTTATGATCAAAAATCATCGTGCTCTAGAGCGAGAATTCAATTCGCCGCGGCCACCCTGGGTGGTTTTGCAACGGTCTGCTTCCGGGCCGGGATGGTCGGGAGTTACGCAAATCCGGACCTATAGGAGCGGTAATAAGGGTGCCATCTCAGTGTACGCTTCGCTCTTGAGTTGTCGATCCGGAACGATGGCAAATGGGAGAGCTCGCCCGGTGTAGGATCCAGCCCGTTCTCCTGGTGTGCGAGATATGTGAGAAGCTCACGATAAGTCACCGGCTTGTCATCCACTATAGAGAGAATGGTATGAGGTGGAGCGTGTTCCGCAGCAAGAGCAAAAGCCTCTGCCAGATCCGCAACATGAATGAGAGAGATATAGTCGGAGCCGCTCCCAGGCATGCGCAGTTGCCCCGCTCGCGCCAGCTCTCGCCAGTGCTCATCTCGTCCCGTCCGAGGTCCATAAAGCGCGCCGTCGCGCAGGATGGTCCAGTCCAGTCCTGACTCGATGACGTGATGCTCCATGTCAATCGCTGATGCCGTCACTTCGTTAGGCGGCAGGAGAGGAGCCGTCTCGTCCACCAAACCGTCGGTGCCACCGACAAGGAAAGCAAGGCTCTGCTGGACGTAACGCCTGATTCCCGCTTGTTTGCAAGCAGCAATGAGATTGGCCGTGCCTTCACGACGGATACGGTCGTTCGCCGACCAATCAACTGATTGGCCCGGACGAGGGACGGTCGTGGCGAGATGCAGCGCGACCGTGCATCCCTTGATCGCCGATGGAAGAGCGACCGGGTCGAGAATATCTCCTATTGCAGCATCGATTCCGATACGGCGCATAACATCAACTTCGCCGTCCCTACGCACGATCGCTCGTACTTCATGGCCACGCTCGACCAGACGAGGCAGGACGTGACGCCCGAGTACGCCCGTTGCACCGAGAATAGCGGCGCGCGCAGTCATTCTTGAGCGGGAGGCAGTATGCCGATCTGCCGCATCAAGGTGGAAAGATCGTAGTAAAATCGTTCACCGGCCATGAGCCCATCACGGAACGGTATCACGACGGCAAGCGGAAACCTGATCGGTCTGCCAGTTGCAGGATGCCCCAGAAACGACCCCTTGTGAATGCCGTTGTACCAGGTTTCGGCAATCATAAAGGCTCCGTCTTCAGACCAGTGTCGACGTTCGCCCTTGACTGTGAGATCGAACGCGTCCCACCAGGTTCGATAATAGATTTCGGCCTCCGCACGGCCACGATAGGTCCTTTCGAGGGGAAGATCTTCGAACAGGCAATCAGGATGAAGTTCCGCGAGCGTCTCCGTCATGCGGTGTTCGTTCTCCGCTGCCAAATGACGATTGACCACCGCTTCCAGTGATTTGTCCATGTTTCCCCCGAAACTCCCCAGATGGATCTCAATCCGAGCAGCTTACTTGCGATGATAGCTGCAGGCTGGCGCTCGCGGCAAAGGATTTGTCGGTCGAGCCACGTCTGGAGCTGCCTTTGCCGCATGACGGTGGGCCAGTTCAGCGTCACCGGACCGGAACAGCAGAGATCGCTGCTAAGGCGTGAGACCATATTCTCTCATGGAATGCCGATGAATGTATTTCGTTGACCGGTATGGGCGCGAAACTACCCGAACCAGGCTCAGCCCTTAGTGTCTGACTCGGAATGCGACGTTGTCTATCAGGCTCTTGCAAGGGTTCTGGTCAGCCTGCGGACGTGAGCGATCAGCGTCCAGGCAGTTGCGCTGGCGATGGTTGCTTCGAAGTCCTTGGC
>Ga0335072_10000342_pt1 | contig 97873 bp, 94 predicted proteins | sample Lox_Sample_21_FD_206725 | JGI IMG/M metagenome (GOLD analysis project Ga0335072, IMG submission 206725) | Soil microbial communities from Loxahatchee National Wildlife Refuge, Florida, United States - Lox_Sample_2.1 | ecosystem: Environmental > Terrestrial > Soil > Wetlands | place: USA...
CGAGTCACTCTCATACACTGCACTGCCCATCAATTGCTAGTAAATCTGGTGGCTGGGGCGGTTTTGGTGATGTTTGCCCCGCAGGGCCAAGGAGGCGTTGGCCCTCCTGTCCAAATGGGCCGCCGCACAAGGTGCCCGCAATTGCGCCAAACAAGGATGCCGTAGCCTCCACGTTCCTTGATCCCCAAATGCCATGTTTTTTGGAAAAGGGAAGACGCGCTCCGCACGGGAGGAACAAAAGATTTGCCCCTGCACTCCCCCAGGCGGGGGCATCCGAGATCGCCGATCAATATACATTCTTTCAAAAGTCACGTACCAACCACTTCCCCAAAGGTACAACGAGGCTAGGTCGGGGTCCGTGAACAGAGCGTGTTTCTTTTTCCTATAAGAACATCGCCAAAGTGGGCAGTTAGGGTGCATTAGAGGCTGCTAGGTAAAGTGCCAGCTACTTCCTACCTGCCCCGCGGTTTTCTCTAGGGCCGAACGGCGTTTTAACTTACAGTAGCGCTGACATTGATTGCACAATAATTAGATTCTGACAACTCCCTTACGGGATATCTGATGCCTTCCCTGCCTCTCAAAAGTAACAGTGAGCCTGCGTGAAGTCGATGACCTGTGTTGCCCATCGAATGGAACAGCAACCTCCGTTTTATTATGTGACAGCCAGTGCCGTCCAATATCAAGCTTATGAACCCTCAATGCGTTTGATCTACCTTGTCCGCTCCATACCTGTCCCTCCGCCGGAAAAGGCCAGGGTGTTGAAGCCACAAGTCATACATGTGCATCGAGAAGACGGCGCCACAGAGTTTGCAACCCAAAAACAGGACTGGAAGTGCTCCGACGAGAAACATCGATACATTCCATGTGGTGGACCAGAAGAAGCTGGAGTAGGATCATAGAATGGCTCCCCAGTACATCGCCATGCCTCTGCTCACAAAATATCAGCCATTGGATGAATGCGCCTCTGTTGGGTACGACGCTGGTCATTGCTAGAGATAATCGGGCAGCTTGTTGAGTACTACATCGGGCGGGCGCTGGTCGCTAATCAAAAGATTCAGGCAAGGTGGCGAGCCGTATTTGAGTTGGAGGCTTGTTATGTTGAGAAGGAGGAATCACTTCAATCCATACCAGCAGCTTGTACTTCGATGGCCAGCACGCCTCTCCATCCAACATCCACACCTCTCAGACGCAACAGCGGCTTGAAGATGGAATCATGTGGTCCATCCATCCATCCGAAGCACTGCTCCACATCGATTCCCCAATGGACCTCAATAAACGCCAAGGACCAACCATGAGTCCACTCGCAGAAGGTGGGGAGCATGAGCAAGAAGGGCGAATCCTGTACAATGACGAAAAGTTCTTCTTAATGTATGTCCAAGTATGATACGTCAGTGCCGAGATGATTCTCCCTTCGACACGGAGCGTAAGATCCACATGGTACCTAGGAAAGGCGCTGAGCTGCTGCAATTCACCAGGTTTCGTGAGCGGACGCAGGCATGTTCCGGGTCAATGTATCAAAAGTCTGAGACTTGGATGGAATGAGAGCAGCATTTGCCGTAAACATGTTTGAGTCATTCACGAGGGACAAAATGCGTTTCAGACGGGACTCTCTTCATATAGACTAGGCGCAAAGGAGATGTAATAGGGCGCGCTTTGTTTTTGGGGAAGATATTGCGGAGGCCTTGAGCATTCAGACAGATGCTTGGCACACTCTTGGAGAGATCGACAAAGGACATGGAGATTGCAAGGCTACTGGTTCAATTTGTGTGCCTACTTAAAACACATAGAAGCGGACACGCTCGCTATATACTCATGATACATTTCCTGCCACCGAAAAAAAGTCCCAGATCCGCCATTCAAACTCGCCAACAAAGCCTTTCTTTTCAGTCTCAGGTAGGCAACTTAGATACCTACATGTTCATCATCACAGCCGCACCACCGAAGAGAGCCGCAACGCCCACAGCGCCGGTCTTCATGGGCATGGCAATACCACTCTTGGTTGAGCTGGAGCCAGCACCAGAGGCGCCAGCACCGCTGGCAGTAGCGGTGGAGCTCGCGATAGCCAAAGATGGAGTGGGGATGCCGCTGGTGAATGGAACGTTGGAGGCACTGCTGGCGCCAGAGAAGGCAGGCTTTTGCGTGCTGGCAGACACATTTGGCGTGGCGTCCGGGTTCAGGGGGTTCAGTACGCTAAGTGTGATTAGTGACGTCTTTGCATAGAGAGACTGGAAAATGGTTGGCTTACTTGTCAATCACGTGGACCACGCCTTCTTTGATAAGCACATTGGGAGTCACAACCTTCGCGCTGTTGACGAAGATATTGTCGCCGTCAAGGGTCACGTGGATAGTGCCTTTGGCCAAAGTTGTGAGGTTCGTGCCATTCGTGAGCATAGTGGAGTACACGACGGCGTCCTCCACGATGTGGTAGCCGAGTATGCCTTGGAGTTGCTCCATGGATACGCTGGCCAGAGCTGAGCCGATTGCCTGGAAGGCCGCGTTGTTGGGGATGAAGGCTGTAAGGTTGGCTGGGAGAGGTCCACTATCAAGACCAGACTTTGCAATAGCCCCGAGAGCGGAGGTATCATCAAGCTCATCGAGGGTGGTGGAAATGTTTTGTGGAAGAGTGAGGAAGCTGTCAATGACTTGAATGACGCCACCAGTGAAATTCACGTTCTAACTTCGATCAGCAGAGCCTGGGCGGACAGAGAGCATGAAGCATACAGCTTGAGTGACGGTAGCTTTCTGGAGCAGGCCAGAGTAGAAATCCACCTTCTTGTCGGACACGACAGCCTCGACGACTTGGCCAGAGGTCAAGTTTGTATATGCGGGTTCCACCAAAGCAGTGCGGATGAAGGCTGGCTTGCTTGTGAAGTCGGTCGAGAAGTAGGTGCCCTCAAGGACATGATAGGTGAAAAGGGCGGTGATCAGTGACTTGTCCAAAGCATTGATCTGGCCTACACCTGGACTAGAAACAACCTTGGTGAAGGCCTCATTGTTGGGAGCAAGGAGCGTAATATTGGTTAAACTGGACAACGTTTCGACGACTTCGGGGTACATTCCGAGATATTGTGTCAGGTTCGAAAGGTTGGGATTGCTGATAATGGCAGCTGTAAAGTTCATTGACTGCGCAGCAGCCAGCGAGGCAAAAGTCGCCAGCGAAAGAAGCTTGGAGTGCATATTGGCTTGTATAGCGAATGGGCTGCCTCCGTGGAAAGATCACACGTAAGGAGAGTACCAGAAGTGGAATTGGAAGGAATGTGAGTATGTACTGAAGGAAAGCTGCGCGCAAAGCGAACGATGCGACGGTAGCCAGAGTGGCGGTATTTCAGGCCCTGCCTCGCGAGGCCTTCTGGCCCCTGACCGACAAACTTGTCCATCGCGACAACAGGGAAAGCTTGACCAAATTGTTAGGAAGACTAAATCGAGGAGAACTGAATTCCCCCTCGAACTCGATCCACTTGTCTCTTTACGGTAAGCGTGGCACGTTTGACGTGCGAATAGCAGTCTAGGGACCGGGAGCGTTATTTTCGGCCAGGGATCTATGGCGGGGGGGAAGGGACAAGCGCAACTTCATTTGCGAGCCACTCGAGGACAAGGTGGGTTTCAGGGAATTACATCAACGAATCAATCCAAGCGGGAATAAAATTGTGGCGTCTATCACAGTAACTCCTGGGTGTGTGGATCGCCAGTTGTTGCCCGCGAAGACTTTCTCTTTGGTCCTCCAGAGGTTTCCCTACATTTTCACGAGAATCTCCCGATTCTGTGGGACTGTCAAGTGGCTGTCTATACCACCACCCTCCTCTTTCACTGAAATGTCCGATACAATGGTGCCGATCCTTTAGGCCTGTTCAGATCGGTGAGTGCATCAATGATTCGTCATGTCAAGGACAGCAAGGTGTTTACACTTTCAGATGCTCGTTGCCCACCGAGGCTGAAGTTGTACTTAGTGAGCGAGCTTAGTCGTAGTTGAAAACTGGGGGTGCATTGGTGGCATAATCGTGCAAGGATCCTGCCGAAGTTCTCCCCCCCGCGTCGGAGCACCATCTCGGTTGGTGGACGTCGCTTTTCCGGACAAGCTTGCGATCACACTTCGAAGCCTTTGCACGAATATGGTTCGTTGATTGGCATGGCATTGTAGCGCGCAAAAAGGAAAGGAGATTGGAGGCAGAGCATTAGCACGTTGCTAGTCCTCCAAACAGCCCCTGCCCATCATCTGTCAACCTGTCTCAGCAGGCGTAGGACTCTATCGTTATGAACATAGAAAATTGTCGATGGTCAGATGAACTTTGGTGTATTTCGGCATTTCAGCATCTTTTACCTCTCAAAGCGAACAAAGTGTGCTTCCAATGCACTGCTTTGTTCCAAGAAACGTGGCGTGCCAAAGCAACGCATAACCTGAAAGAGCTACCTGCCGATACCCTCCCTGCTCACTTACCAAGTGAACATTAAATCCAGCCCCTCAAAGATCTAGCCCCCTTGTCCCAGGCAACACCAGGAAGGACTACATAGAACACGAGATCGTAGCGCCCAAGAACACGAACGCTAGCCTATCGCGAAGGTTGAATTGACCTGTATTGATCGCATACGGAATACGAACAGCACGTGTAACTTTGATAAGATACACACGCTCGTCGAGGTCGCGAGCGCCTTTCCACCACTCTTAAAGCACTGCATCCCGGGATGAGCCAATGTTCAAGGTGTAGCAGATTTGGTTAAAGGTCATCCTGGGGCCTAGTGTCCCAGCAACTAATTGCAAATGCGATATCACTCTAACAATTGTAGATTGGGGCTGCTTCGAAGTCGGATCGTCAGTACGGCCAAGTGCGTAAGAACTGCCGCTAATAAGTACTGATCTGTGCGCAGGGCTCCATGGCTTCGGGAGACTCAGGAGGAGCATCAAGAAACTCACCAGACATTTAGTTTCCGACAGCGGACGCCCTAGAATCAGGTCGTGGGCCCAGCCACACAGCGAGTGAAGCGCCACAGGGCTGAAATCTCGATCAGCGATACTACCAGCAGCTAGTCCTGACCTAGGTTTCTGCGCAACCAGGGGAGCGCAGTCTCAAGCCCTCAAGCAAGCTTGGAACCATTCGCTTATGACAGAAACATTCTTACATCTATGCATTCTGTCAATCTCCTTTGACACCAGTTCTCAGTGACGACACCGAGCATTGCGCAGACCGTGGCTGTTCAAATCAGGGACGATCTAGCGAGATTCCATAGCGGGGAAGCTGTGGTTCGCATTTGGCCCACAAATGGAACGACTAGGCCTACACCCTCCATCAGGGTCAATTGCAGGCGTGCTTTACTTAGAGACCGGTGAAATCTTAATGCAGCCAATACCTGAGCTGCAATCCACATTGGATTGTCGTATCAATACTTGAGTTGGTTATTATGTGGCGTTTACAAAGTTAAGGCTTGCAATTGGACGAGATGGAGGGTGTATTGTGAAGTTGGTCGAAGCTGATCTTTTGGCGGATAATGTGAAGTGAGTTCCTATGTACCTTCGAATTGTTGGTAGATAACATGACATGCCACCCTCCCAATTTGCTTCAAACCGTCCCATACAACTTTTGCTCTTGTCAAAGTATTTCCATCACACCCGCGACCGTCACAAATCCCTCACTCCAGTACAAAGACTCCGCGATCTTCTTGCTCCAACAACCGACCTCTAGACCTCAAATACACCTGTACTCCGCCTCTGCGCCAAGATGATTATCGCTAGCGGAATCCGTTATATTCGGAGAGCGAACAAGAAACGCCAGGAGAAGATGGATGCTGAACAGGCCCAAAGCGGACATTCGTACTCGAATCAGGGTTCCGCTCAGTATGGGAAGGGACAACAAGCCAGCCACCAGGGTCAATCCGAGCAATCATACTCGAACCAGGGCTCTGTCCGGTATGGCTAGGATCAGTATCAGGCACCTCCACACAAGCCGTGGGAGCCGTCAAGTGACGCAGCTGGTGTAAAGCAATGAGGCCCTGCCAAGTATCTCGACAAACCCTGAGTGATAGATGAACGTTGGGTGGTGGCGTTTGGATTTAACAGCACGTTGGTCGATATTGCGTCTGATAGAGGGTCAACGTATCTCGCGTTTGCAAAGCACACATCTCTCGCCAGCGCGGGCCTTATAACTTGCTTACGCCATCCCCGTAGTTGACAGCACAAGCAAGGTAACCCGCCATTCAATCGCCCTCCTTGAGCAAGCGTCTAGCTGCATCAACAGGCCAACGCGTAGAATCCCAGGCAATTCTCAACGGACTTCGCTCGTCTGCTTCTTCGCCCCGTCCATTTAGTACTAAGTACCAGCCATTGATTCCACTCCATGCAAGGCAGAGAGAGATGCTCAATAGGTATGCAAGGGCGGTCCGTCGCAAAATGAGAGCCAAAGTCGAGTATTTGCGATCGGCATTGGGACCGGGGCTAGCCCCGTCCCTGTTGCCTCTAGGGATCGATTCCGTTGGAGCCGCAGGCCGGTTTTGCGAATAGTCCCTTTTCATAATATCTGAGCAGTGGAATTGAGCTCGAAGAATGAGGCGTCGAGATGTCGGTCGAAGGTTAGGAGCAGATGATATCCAGCGCGGCCTAAGCATGGCGGACGAAGATTTCGCACCCTTTCAAGAGACAGCGAACGACTCTTTGTAATACTAGCATAAGCATCTGAAGAGCTATGATACGGAAGAGGTTCGTGCTGAGGATCCTAAAGCAACACCGATGGTGAAATTAGAATTAATGGCTGGGGAGTCGGACGTGATAGCGCGAATGTCCCCGTCGGGGCCTTCAACGTAACTTATCCCTCCACAACACACCTTCAATGCGACATCCAAGACAGGTTTCACCACCAATAGTGGCAAATGATAATCAAACTTTGCATTAGTCTGATTGCAGTGAAGAGAGCTTTTGTTAGTCTAAGTTTTGGTTGTCAGACGGCATCGTGGGTTGTATAATTGTGAAAATTTGCCGACCCTCTTAATACCTCGCAGTCATTTAATACACTCCTCTGCTCCCTTTACCTTAGACAATTCTACCGGATGTCAACCTCTTCGGACATGAAGAAGACATTCTACTCCACGCCAAACCACCCTTACGAGAAGCGGTATGGATACTATCGTGCAGTTCGAAAAGGACCTTTCATCGCAGTTGCCGGCACCACACCCTATGACGCAGAAACCCAGAAGCTTCTACATCCAGGGGATGCCGGTAAGCAAGCCGCTGCCATATTTACAGAGATCATCAAAGCTATCAAAGCGGTTGGTTCCAAAGGAGCAGAGGATGTCATAAGAGTCAGAGTGTTCCTGGCGGTGCGCAGTTCTCAAACACTTCCATCTCACCTCGCTGACATCATCGTCCAGAATATGGAAGATATAGAGGCCGTCGGAAATGCTTTCTCGGCTGTGTTCGCCAAGGACGGAGGAGAGATGGGCGTTGCCATGACCGCGGTCATCACTGGCTTCGTCGATTCCGACATGCTTGTTGAGATCGAAGCAGACGCAGTAGTCGACTAAATGTAATGCTATCGGGTCTTCTTTTACCATTTCTTCTCCGTGGCCTGAAATCTGCCCCTTTTCAAATGACCATGTCTGGGCATCTGTGAAGCTTCTGTCTACCAAAATATGTTTGAGGTAGAAAGCTCTATGATACCTGCCAAACCTTGCTAGTTCTGCAACGGAGGCCGCCAGACTTTCATATCGTTCCTGTGGGACACCAACGAAGTTGCAAATGAGTACTTCTCCTCTAGTTGTTTGGTTGCAAGAGTGAACGAAGAAGATATCGGTCCCGTGTTGGGGGCACAGTATTAAGGAATGGCATGCGCGCCTATCAGAGAGCTCTGATACACGCTCGAAAATGACCCTTGAAGATTACGTCCGGAACCGCAAGCTTGATCCAAGTGAAGAATATTTCCCCTGCCTTGCATGGCCTGTGCCTTGACAGAGCTCATGGCCAACCGTTCAATGGAGAGTGCTTCTCGGCGCCTGCACGTAGGCTGCAGAAGGTGACATGGCGTCGAGAGACACTCTGCGTGCCTACACTTTACGGAAGTTTCCTGAAGAAGGGTTGACACCGGCTAGAAAACGCACTGCTCAGGTGTGGCCTTTTTTTGCGTTCCACCCAAGATTGGGTTGATGATCCGTAACGCGAGTTGACCCGGCAAAATGCAGGACGGTTTTGGCAAATCGTTTGGCAAAGCATTCATCCGCTACTGGAACCAGGCGACCTTGGCAATCTATAGTCACAGCGAATAGAGCCTCATAGCAAAATCTGCATAGACACAAGAACTGTTTCGTTTCCCTTTATTTACTGTAGCTGTTTCTCATACTCCAAAACCGCCGGCAATCTCACCGACCCAACCCTGAGCTTACTGAAATCTCTCTCAAATCCTTCCTCCACGTCCGGCCACGGCCCCATCGGTGTGATGTGCTTCGGATTGATATCGTCATGACTCTTCGTGTAGTTCTCCTTGATATGCTTGAAATCCGTCGTCTCTCTGAACCCCTTGACATTCCAATACAGGTTTTTGAGATAGTTGTTTAAAAGGGGGTAATCGTGCCGGATGGTGCCGAGATTGCACTTGAAATGCTGGACGTAGATTGTGTCGAACCGGATCAGTGTCGTGTATGCGCGGATGTCAACTTCGGTCAGCTCTGCACCGAGCACATACGGGCCACCGCTGTCGGCGAGCAGCTTCTCCAGTTTGTTGAGGGCCGCGAAAACGGGAATGACATTTCTATCGTATGTTTCTTGGTCTGGTGCGAAGCCGGCTTTGTAGACGCCTGTGTTGAGGTCGCGCTGCATCCAGTTGCATATTGTGTCAATCCGAGATCGGAGATTCTCGGGGTAGAATGTCACCGCTGCCTCTTTCTCCGGGAGCAGAGAGTTAAAAGCTGTTTGCAAGTCACGGAGGAGTTCGGCGCTCTCGTTGTTGACGATCGTGCCGGACTTCTTGTCCCAGAGCACCGGGACGCTGTAGCGGCCCTTATACTCCTTGTCCGCTTTGAAGTAGACTTCATGGAGGTACGAGCTGCCGAAGAGGTGGTCGACGGTCGCCTCGGGGTACTCGTCGTTGCTCTTTGGGAATTGCCATCCGGGCCAGCCGCGTTCGTCGCCTTTGGGGTATGGCTTGACGATCGAGATGGGGATTAGGTCTTGCAGGCCTTTCAGGTGGCGGGCGAGATTGGCGCGGTGAGCGAAGGGGCAGAATAAGCCAATGTACAAATGGTACCGATCTGCCTCAGGCGCGAATGGTCCGTCCACGGAGATTTTGCCATGCCATGAGGTCGCGCTACCGCTAATATGCTCGGCCATGGTGGTCTTGTTTGGTCGTACGGAAGTCATCGGCTTGTAGAATTGCCGACGTTGGATGGAAGTGGCAAAGCGGGTTGCGCAGTTAGCCCAACACTGGATCTTGGAATTCAGGAAACGTGGCACACTCATGCAATTGGCTTGGTTAGGAGGCAATACCCACTATCGATCTTCCACGTTCTTGGAGCCTTGGATGTTTGTCGGCGGGTTAATTATGATACAGAACACGATCCCTCGCAGAGAAGTATGATGTCGCGAGGCATCTACAATAGAATTCCTTTGTTGGTGAGAAATGAGGTGAAGACAAGGTCGCTAGATGTGTTACATAGCAGCAAAGTGTTGTGCCACCGTTCTAGAGCACTACAATTTGTGTTCCCAGGATGTATTTTCTCGTAGGATCCCTTTTTATTACGCTCATTCATCTTCCACAAGTCTGAAAGCATCGTTGCCAAATCTCGACACATATTGTAGTAAAGCCGAGCTCGTGTTGCTCACGATGCATGGGAAAGCGTTTTCTATCACATGGGCAAAAACAGCGATCGTCTCTGCCTCTGCTCTAAGTGGATATTGCAAAGTGCGGAGGTCATTGTTGACCGCCCTTTCATCCACTATTTGATCAGTGGGTCTCATCAGTGCAGCGGATGCGTCATCGGGATCTCAACGCGACTAAGCTCTCCAGCTACAATCTTGCAACTTTGATCTGCTTTTTGTGACAATCAAAAATGGAGTCGCAGCACAATCAATTGCTCGGCATTGTCTTCCGGGCAAACCTCAATTGGTGATTTGTCAAAAGAGCACGGGCCACCAAATGTAGCTAAAATGCTGCAGACTGTGATTCCCATGCTGCATAAATGGCAAACTGCCACTTCTGCAGTGCTTGCGCCAACTGGACAAATGGTACTAGACAAGGGCGACGGGCCCGCGAGAGAGATGCGGCAAAATTGTCGTCTTCCCAGTGCGAAAAGCTCACCAAAACGGACTACTATCCTTGAAGGTTGCTCGATGAGTCCCTAGCATCGATTCCCCTCAAAGATTCCTTTCCTTATGGTGTTGGAGATGATGCTTTCCAAGTCGCCAGCAGAGCATGTGGGAAGTCAATTTAATCACCAGTCGGGCTACGTCACATCGTTAGGGAAAGTGCTAATGCAAGGCACGCTTGGCCGGTGCAAATTGTCACGAGGACCCAGAATGCGCCTTTCCCTTATCGACAACTTCGCGGCGGAGGAAAGCGAATAATCAGCGCACTTCCGGGCGACCCTCAACCACGGATAATAAGGATTCTTTACCCTTCTCGTGCTCCCTCCCCTCTAGAAGTTTCCAACTGTTCGCTCCAACGAGGCTCGAGAACTCGTCTACAAAAATTTCCCATCCTATCTCTCCGACAAGGATCACTCCAGGAGTGATCCCCCCCATCGCCAACACGTTTTCCAATCTTCTTCCTTCGTAAGTTCACTTCCCAATTTCGTCCCCGTGCATTATGCAATCCGCCGTGCTGCTTCGTGGTTGAATTCACACAATGGCTCCATTCCAAATCCGCCTATCTTCAATATCTCTCTAATATGGAATTTTCTCCCAGGTCGCACCACCCGTTCAACGGTAACCGGCGCTCCGCCGCCCGAGGAGGACCATCAGTCTCTCCACGTTCTCGATAATTCTTCTGTCATCATCTCGACTCTATATTCAGCTCAACAATCCCGTTAAGAACTCATTGTTGATCTAAGATGGCACCACACGCGGACACCGGGGTCGGGTACATGAACGGGTACAGCATGAACGACAACACGACATTCAATGCTCCAAAGGAGCTCTTCACTGTCAAGTCTCCAGACGTCACCTATACGACCAGCGAGATCAAGAGCAAATATGTCTACCGCACCACTGCCGTTACCAAGTCCCCCAGCGGCCAATATGTGGCATCCCCAAAGGAGACGGTCTACCACTTCAAGGTGGACAGGAAGGTGGGCAAGACAGGAATGATGCTGGTCGGCTGGGGTGGTAACAATGGCTCTACCGTCACCGCTGGCATCCTTGCCAACCGCCGTGGCCTCTCCTGGGACACTCGCGAAGGACCTCGAGCAGCCAACTACTACGGCTCGGTCGTCATGGGATCCACCATCAAGCTCGGCACAGATACAAGCACTGGGGAGGAGGTCAATGTTCCCTTCCATAACTTGTTACCAATGGTCCACCCCAATGACCTGGTCATCGGCGGCTGGGATATCAACCGCATGAATATTGCGCAAGCAATGGATCGTGCACAGGTTTTGGAGCCGGCGCTCAAGGAAATGGTGCGGAAGGAGATGGCCGTGATGCATCCCTTGCCTAGCATCTACTATCCCGACTTCATTGCTGCAAACCAGGAGGACCGAGCAGATAATGTGTTGGAGGGCAACAAGGCATGCGAGGCCCATGTTGAGCAAATTCGCAAGGACATTCGGTAAGCGAGCCCACTTAAAGAGACACTCGTCCAGTTCTGCTGACATGGGGGTAAAGCACCTTCAAAGCCAAGAATGACCTTGACAAAGTCATTGTTCTTTGGACTGCAAATACAGAACGCTATGCCGACATCATTCCTGGAGTGAATGACACTGCCGACAATTTGCTTGCGGCAATCAAAGCAGGACATGAGGAGATCTCTCCATCCACCATCTTCTCTGTTGCCTGCACTCTAGAGAATGCTCCCTTCATTAACGGTTCTCCGCAGAATACCTTCGTCCCCGGCGCCATAGAGCTTGCTGAGAGGCATGGCTCGTTCATTGGCGGGGATGATTTCAAGTCAGGTCAGACCAAAATGAAATCTGCTCTTGTTGACTTCTTGATCAATGCTGGCATCAAATTGACATCCATTGCAAGCTATAACCATCTCGGGAACAACGACGGCAAGAATCTCAGCTCCCAGAAGCAGTTCCGCTCCAAAGAGATCTCAAAGACCAATGTGGTCGATGATATGGTTGCTGCCAACACCGTGCTGTACAAGAAAGGCGAACACCCAGATCACACCGTCGTAATCAAGTACATGCCAGCCGTCGGAGACAATAAACGTGCTCTGGACGAGTACTATGCTGAGATCTTCATGGGCGGCCACCAGACTATCAGCCTGTTCAACGTGTGCGAGGACTCTTTGCTTGCTTCTCCATTGATCATTGATCTTGTCGTCCTTGCGGAAATGATGACTCGGATTTCTTGGAAGGCTGACACAGATGAAACTCACTCCAAGGACTACAAGGGCTTCCACAGTGTGCTCAGCATTCTCAGCTACATGTTGAAGGTAAGGCTCTCCAATTGCACAATATCGCTTTCGACTAAACTTTTGCGCAGGCACCTTTGACCCCCCCCGGCACTCCCGTTGTTAACGCCCTAGCTAAGCAGCGTAGCGCTTTGATCAACATCTTCCGTGCTTGTGTCGGTCTGCAACCTGAGTCCGACATGACCCTCGAACACAAGCTCTTTTGACCGCTATGAAGCTGGCGGATGATGCAAGTAATGTGGGCTAGTCATTTCATACCCTGGGGTGGCGAGACTGCTCTACAAGCATTGGGATGCCAAGGAAGATTGCCTTTACTAACTGCACAGAAGTCACAATTGTTTAGACTGACCCTTAGACGCTCCTTAGACAGAAGCAAAATACTAAAGCTGCACAGCACGTCCTCTCGCTTCAATTGATCTTTATCCTGTATGCTCATCATCGCGCCATTATTGAATTGGTATCAACGTTGCCATTGTCACTCAGTTCTTATTCTCGTCCCTAAATGCTTGTGATATCGATGTATGGAAGTCCTACACGGTCTCTCTAATGGCTCCCACTCTATGTTCTTGTTCTTTAGACCATCATGCGTTAGTATTTTGGCGTCCTTCATACTACTCTCACTTCGGATACTCGGCCTCCAGATTCTATCTCGTCAAGCACTGGCGTTTGACTCTGTCTTTACTCGTTCGTAAACTAGGATTGACTTTTTCTTGGCACTCAAAGTCATGCGTCAGTGCCGGCCTACTGGAGCACTCCTGGCCACGATATGACACTTGATTTAATTGCACTCCGATTCTGACATGATGCCGCCGCTTTATGAAGAAGTCAGTATCGGTCAGCTGGCACCTGGACTTAGGAGGGTGAGCTTTACCGGACGAGTTGTCAACATGGGTGACCACAGCGTCGAGAGCAAGATGCCTCAAGCTGCCAAAGGGTGCCTGAGGCTTTTGGTCAAAGGTGACCGCGCTGTAGTTCTCGTTAGTACTTCTGCACCAATAGTTGTGGGAGGACTACGTTGAATGTTGTTTGTGCAGGTCAAACTATGGTATACGAATTCCTACCAATTCCGCTTAGGGAGCCTCCTCACCATCTCGACAACGCATATCTCATCCACGCCCTCCTCAAATACCAATGGCGCCCAACCTAGCACCTCACCGACGGAAATCTTTACGAGCATCTTCCCTGAGCGTGACACCGGATGTAACATCGAAGATTGCGTTGACACAGCCAACAGAACACCAATTTGCCACCTAAATGGCCAAAACCTTGCGGGGTTGATGACTCTGGAGGTCATCACGGGCAGTGTTGGGGACGAACTTCCCGACGCGAAAGTTCTGGTTTGTGTGATCGCTGTCGGAGAACCGGAAGCCTGTATGTTAAACCATCCTCTGAGGTCGCGAACAAAACCGAGGAACATATCCCCCCGAGAGTCTTCATCGCGAGTTGCCAAAGATTGCGTCGACGGCCTTGACCTTTCCTGCAGCACATAAATTCTCTAACATTGATCGCAGTGGCCTCTACGAGCAACGCGCCGATGACTTCTGTTTCGGTCGGCATATGCGATCAATTCTGCCACGCAACTCTGACGCTCTACCAGCCTTTGGTTTCCTCTGCACAGAAATGGGAAACCTTCAAGACCATCCTTCTGATCTCCTCGGCAAAATTGCTTCGAGGTGGCAGAATCACGACGACGGAGCGAACGCAGATTGAAGTCGACCCTAAGATGACTGAAGCGGCGTCGCTGCGAAGATGGGTGCAGCAGGACAACTACCCCATCAATGAAGCCTTCCCCACCACTTTATTCGATGCTGACGCCGTCGAGACCAGTCCTCTACGACTGCAATTCACGCTAGCCAGTCTCCACTCCTTCATTGACGCAGCGCCCGCACAGGTCTACTCTGGCTACCTATCAGTTATCCTAGCGGAACTACGCTTTGTATCACTTTACAAGAAACAGCAAATATTCTCGATGGAATGCTGCAGCATGCCTATCAGTGGAAATAACTTGAAGGGCATTTGTCGCCAATGCAGGACAGAGCGACAGCTTAGGGTCAACCCGAACATGGTCGGCGAAATCGCGGACGAGATGGGAGCGATCTACAGCGGCTGCAAGCCCATTTCGACATTGAGTAGTCCTCACGGGTCTCAGAGCAGCAGAAGGTACAGCAAAATGTTGTGGTCGGACGAAGCGTGGACGAATCTATTGGGGAGGACGCCAGAGGAGTTTGCAGAGTGGCTTGGACAAGGGCAGATGGAACTTTTACAGGCGCTCCAAGACAGACTGTCATATATGAGGGTCATCATGATGGTAGGCTGGACAGGTGAGTATGGCGGGGGCCGACTAGCGATACTCAAGATTGTACAGTAGAAGTGCAGGAGATTCTTGGGGGACTTGCAACTCTGTCAGGTTGCGCGCGTTGTCAAAGTTCTCTCATTTCCACGGGACTGGTCGAATCATTTCAAACATGGGTGTGAATTGCACAAGGGACAGTATTGCTTGGGCGAACTTATTACCAAGACAAAGATCATGAGTGCAAAGTAGACTTTGATTGCAATAGCAGCACTCTGGAGCGATTATAGGCTCGATGCAAAAGACATTATGAGATGTAGAATCAGTACGATCCAGGCAGTTCTAGAAATTTGATTACAGAGGGGGCATGGCGTGGAGTGGTGGTGTTTGGTTGGAGGTGCTGAGAGGCCCTGACCGGCACGACAGCGGCATGACGAAAACTGTTGGAAAAAGCTTCCTACGGGCGTACTGTACCTGCCAAGCGTCACCTGCCCTCGAATTCCGTTGGCTTCCACGATCCGTGCAATCGACATCATTCCCCCTGCAAACCGGACGTGAGGCCGGCAGACAGCGAGGGATAACGCTGCTACCTATCAGCAAAAGATAAGGAGCAAACACCAACCTATGTCTAACATATCATCATCCAGGTTCCTGCTTCGCCGAAAACAGCGAGTTGACCTATTTTCTTCTCAAGGTGCTCAAAACTCTAATCGGCCTCTCTTCCCCACATCAAATAGTCCATATGGCTCACGCGGGCGACGGGCCAATGCTCATGAAAAGGCCTCAATTGGGGAAGAGATGTTCAGAGGCATTACGCCGGTCATGTTATTTACCGACTCATTTATCTGATTGATGACTGTGTAGTGGTTGTGGTTTTGTCGTTTACCCATTGACTGCGGGTCAGCTCACCCTTCACTACCGACGCCAGCCTAAAGGGAAATCATCTGGCACTTCCTGCTATGCCACTAACGACGCTCTGAACGGCCTTTGCTGATCTAGATCTTCTAGCACAGCTATTTAGCACAACATTGTTACCCAAGCTTCGCGACCCTCAACACTGCCTTCCAGCCGATCTTCTACCAACTAGCCTACCATGGCTGCGGTCCACGATGCCCTCCACCTGACGTTACGACAATCCAGTCAACAGACCATACAGCCAGCATGTGTTACTGGAAATAACTACGACGGCCGCATCGGTCTCCGTGTGGCCGCCATTTTCATAATATGGCTCGGGTCGACGGTCGGCTCCGTCTTCCCAGTCTATGCAAACCGACACAAAGGAGTAAAGATGCCGGAATGGACCTTTTTCGTTGCAAAATACTTTGGCTCCGGCGTCATCGTTGCAACCGCCTTCATCCATCTCCTAGGGCCGGCAGAAGATGCGCTACGAAATCCCTGCCTTACTGGACCGATCACAAGCTATTCTTGGGCAGAAGGGATAATACTCATGACAATATTCGTCTTATTCTTTGTCGAGCTAATGGTGACGCGATATGGCAATTTCGAGCACGATCATGAGCATGAGCACGAGCACGACGAACATCCCAATGCTGAACTTGATACGCTGAAGGAAGAGGAGATATCAACGATGAGCGAAAAACCAGCTTTTCTGGCTGTTGACCTCACTGCATCAATGCGCACCCGATCTCGCAGTACACATGCTCCAGGTGAGGACCACCTGGGCCACGCTCGCGAACACACTGATATCGAAGAAATCGACAATCCTTTCTCCCTGGAAGACTACAAAGCGCAGATGACCGCCATCTTCATCCTTGAGTTTGGCATTATATTTCACAGCGTTTTCATTGGTCTCACACTTGCTGTCGTAGGCCAGGAATTTAATACCCTCTTCGTCGTCCTGATCTTCCACCAGACATTCGAAGGCCTGGGTCTTGGCTCCCGACTCGCTGTGACGCCCTGGCCGAAGAGGAAGAGATGGACGCCATACGTGCTAGCTTTGGCATATGGCTTCAGTACACCAATTGCGATTGCCGTTGGACTGGGGGTGAGAAAGACGTACCCGCCTGGAAGCCAGACGACATTGATCGTGAATGGCGTATTCGACTCGATATCCGCCGGCATCCTCATCTACACCGGTTTGGTGGAGCTGATGGCACATGAATTTATGTTCAGTAGCTCAATGCGGAAAGCAGAGCTGAAAGTTGTACTTAGCGCATTTGGACTTATGTGTTTGGGCGCATGCCTAATGGCTTTATTAGGCAAGTGGGCATGAAGATGGAACAAGATGTGTACCCGGTGGCTACGACCCTCACTTTGGTGCTTGGATGAGAGAGGGAAAGGTAAGTTGTACATACCCACCTACGACGCTTCAATGGTATGCGGCTCGCCGGCGCGCAGGTTGATGTAAACTGGAAAATCTCACGACTGGGGGAAATTTTGTACGTATGTAACCTCTCTGGCGGACGACCAAAAAGCGTTTGCGGCTTTCTTATGGGCATTGTAAATAGATGGGGCGGATCTGATGTGCGAGGAGAGGAAATGGAGTCAACGTTCTAATGACGAATGTCACTAATGGACAAGGACCATTCCATCAATTTTGAAAGTAGAAAAGTTCATTGAATAGGCGGGTCGACAGAGTCGATTGAAATCTATTCCATAACGAAAGACCTATTAGGTCAAAACGTCCGTGTCTGTCTGTGTCCGCATCATGCCTGCCCGAGTCTCGAAGCACTGCAGACACTCCTCCTACAACGCAAAAGGCTGCACTGCACACACGTAGCCAGCTCGCCTTTAGGATTGTGAGACACATACGCGGTGCGGTAATTCAGCACTCGACTCGCAACCCGGTCGGATAAAGCAATAGCTAAGGCAAGACGGGGAGGACGCCGAGGTCGTTCAGCTTTTCTGCTCTATCTGGCCACCTACACACGACACAGTAACTAGATAAAGCCATACCCAAACCAAAACCAAAACCGGCAGAGCATAGGAGGGTTCGGTCAATCTGCCACAAAAATGTTGGAGTAGAGCTATGTGCTTTCAATAAGCTGGCTGAGCCCCCAATGATTCTTTAGACAAGCAAGCAGTCAACCAAACCTCTCACTTTCTCCTCCCTTAATTGCCGTCTATACCTGGCCCTCTCCGCTCCACACCTAACCAGACAGATGCAATGCCAATCTATCTCTACCCCCCAAAACCACTCATTTGCCTTTGAACGCCATTCCCTCAACATACGGCTCGATCTCTAAAGCGTAAATTGCAAAACCTCCATGCCCACCCCAACAACCAATACTCTCACAACCTCCTGGCCTTCCAGCAGAGGCGGCTTCGTCTCTTGGTCATTCACGCCATTGCTATCAATCTGCTGCTCAGGCAGTACTTCCATAGCTCCCACATCTGCCACGGTCGTCTCCATGTTTGCGAGCAAGTGGACGTCTGCGTACATCGTATAGTTAGCTGAAGGACGTCGATGTCTCGAGAAACTCATTCCTGACTGCAATTTGTCGGAGAGAATACTTACCCAATGCACTCATAGCATCACCACCAATACTGCTGTTACAACGCAAGAGCCCTATCCTTTCGATGTAGACGCTCACGGACCACAGTTTCACGTATTGGTCATTGCCCGTGGAGAGGAATTGGATGCGGAATTCTTCCGAAAGTGAAAACGAAAGCTTGCATAGGCGCACTGCTGTGATGGCTGCTGCATGGGCTTTTGGTATTAGAAGAGTCTGAAAGGACGTGATAGGCTGACTAGATGTGGCGTCGCCACTAGATGTGTGCGTGCGCATCAGCGTGAGTCCGAGAGCATTGTCGTCACCACCCGTAATGACGATCTGGTCCTTTTGGCCTGATTTTGATGGTAGACTGACTGTGAACATGACTTTAATGCTGTTTTGGTGAACACGGTGTCGGTGAGGCTCCAAACTGCGTCTCCCCCGAGTTGGTGACTCGCAGAACACCGGTAGCCAATAGCGTTCGCCTGGAACGGACCAGAGAGCAAGATGGCCGTCTGTGCTTGCAGTGAGTATTCCGGATTCAGCGCAGTCGTTGATTTGAGTAAGACAGTTATCCTGGTAGAAGAAGCAATGCAGTAACTCACATGTCGATTTGGAAGGTGGCATGCCGGTGGTGTAGCGAAAGAACTTGATCATGGAATTTGAGTAGACAGCAGCGACAACGAAATATCCTGACCCTCGGCTGCGCACGCTTAAGTCTGTTATTCTCAGGTCTGAGTTGCTCGTTTCCTTCGGGAAGGTGCAGTCCAATAGCACACCGAGGTTGACGCCTGGCACACCATGCCGTATCCGCCAAGCGTAGAGTTCTTCACAGCCGCCGGAGCTGAAAAGGTAGCTGCCGCAGGAGGAAAAGAACAGACTTTGCAATCCTGTTGTGTGCTTTTTCTCGGTCCGAAGACAAACCATCTTGCTACGCGCGTGTGTCTCCTTACTTGCTCCGATTACGAAGAATCGGATCGCTGTGTCTTCGGCTCCGGTGGCTATCAATATGCCATTGCGAATACCATGGTAGAGGTTTCGGTAAGGCAACGGAGAGACTGCGAGTGCTTTGATCTCACGACCATGGCCGCCTTGCTGGATTGTAAAATGGTCTGGCTGACCTATGGACACAATATTGAGGGATCCAGCCTGAGTCCAGGCAAATGGCCCATGGTGTGGGAGATTCAATTTCCCCACTGGGACAGCCGGAGTATATGTATTGTATCCCCAGGGTCGATGTTCGTTGCCACATTCTGTAGAAAATACTAGGGACTGATGGGATTCGTTCCAGACAACGAATTTCTTCGCGTTGAATCCGTATAGAATTAGATCCCCAGATTTGGAGCGTCCGCTACCTTCAAAGTTGCGACACCAGAAATCCAACCGGGATTTCCCCAATGGCGGAAACTCTTTGGACGACCTAAAGATTGGCCCTCGTCCTTGAGCGCAGTAGGACCCCTCGATGGCCGATGCGAAGAGAGAAGTTGAACAGTCGAGAGTCTCAAAGACAAGTGTGGTTTCATTCAGCGGCAAGGGCTCAGAATGCGATGCTAACAAGCGAACTGAATGCACAGCATACGTCCCATTGCGGCCTGTGGTTAGGAAAAAGTCCATCTCCTCAGGATATTCGGTGGTCTTGATGCAACTGATGGACGTTACCGTATCGTCACCATGAACATGGCGATAGCAGTGGGGCGAGAGATATGAATTTTCCATCTTGTCCAGCGGTTTGTAAATAGCAATGGCCGATTGCCGGGAACCAAGCACAAGAGCGCCGGTTGAGTTTAGCACGCGAGCGCTTTTCGGAGTGAAGGCTTCAGGTAAGTCAATACTGTAATCTTTGGCATCAATCTCCCAAGGAGGTGAGGAAACGCCCTGGCCAGCTTCCTCAGATGAGTTTAAATGCACTCTGCCCTCGACATCTCTGCAAAGCTGGATCCACACCGCCTTGGCCATCTTAGTGCCTTCGCAGAAAACAACAACACAATAAACGCGCGTCAACAATGTGGCTGATGATTGTTTCATAGCGGAAAGGCCAGAGACGTCTGTAGATGCAGCAATGGTCAACCATGAAATCGACATATTGAGCGCAGCCACGAAAGTCACGGTTCCTTCGTTCGCAGGGAGGAGGAGGAACAGGTTTCCATCGCTAGTGCCCAAGAAAGCCAAGTGGTCTTCGGAGTTACTCAAGACTGGTCTCGAGTTGAAAATATTGCCATGCTTTACTGTAGACCATTTTGATGACAGGGGCAGCGCGAAAGCTCCAGTGGAGTTGTCGTATGAGTCAATTAGATGGTCATCCGTTGATGCTGTCTCTTCTTGGAGAATCCTGAGTAGATAGCCAGAGTCCGTCAGGGCGAACAGGCAAGAAGATGAGACCTGAATGCACCGCAGAGTTAGCGATTACTTTTGATAGACTGGGCTTCGCAAAAAGGTTAGAGAAGGAGTGATGGAGGATGTCGGTCTCTCGAAGAATCCGAGCACCTATTCCTCGTTGCATGTTGCGGGGGGAACTTACAAACACGTATTGCTTAATTGAAGGAGATTTGGCTTCAGAGCCGCGTTTGGCCGCAAGACCAATACCAAGCTCAGAGAAAAGCGGTACGAATGATGATTGATAATGGTCGAATCGAGAGCCTGCAACTTTTGGGAGTAGTTGAGCAGCCGTTGAAGCATCGACGCCGCCGGAGGGAGGCTTTGTTGGGACAGATCGTGACACAATGGCCCCATCAGCACCACCTGTAATCACCTGATACCCTCCCAAGTGGCCTTCTGCTACGGCCCAGATGTTTTTGCCCGAATGATAGCGATCATTTACTAGCTGCATCAATCCTTTTCGTCCTATTTGCCAGATCTGGCAAAACGCATCCTCGCCAATAGAAACAAGGCCCAGAACGTCGGTCGCCTATACGCAACTTACAGTTAGCGGAGCGTCAAGCGAGCTTGAGAGGTTATCGATTTCTCGAGAACCTTGAATAAACACCGCGAAGCACAAGTCGTGGACGGAACTCACTATTGTGATGAATTTTACACCCCAGGCACGAGAGGTATGTCTCCATCTTTCAACCATTTCCCCGCATTCATTGTTCAGCCGCACAGGTTGAGTGTGGTTGGTGTCAAGGGGCTGTGGAACCAACAACTCGGACAGATCCACGCCTATTCGTATCCCACGGTCGTCGCTGCAACTTGCCAACCACTCATCGAATTGGTCGACACCGAAAATAGCTCCTTTATGTCCAGTGCCGATTTCTACGAGTTTGTGCGTGTTGCCATGGTTGTGAGAGGCCGAGATGAACCAAACCAAAAATTTGCCGAATACGGTTCCGGCAACAACCTGGAAGGTTCCTGGTCGGACAGACTGGACTCGAGCTGAGTAAAGCAACGGTTCCTCGCCAGTAGAGATGCGACTTATAGTGGGAGATACGTGAAGGAGATCTGTTCGGAGACAAAGGGATAGACTGCTTCGCCCAAAACGCAACAGCAATAATTCATTGTGCGCTGTTACTAGACAGGCTTGAACATCTGCCGAGGAGGCATCGCAAGCGAAAGATGCATCCAGTATCCGGTCGGGAACATTAATTGTTTCTCCGATCTCCAGTCCTCTGATAATCAGCTTTTGGCTGGGCCCTGAATGCGGCCGAAATGGCAGCAGGCGGTGCTCATCAAAATTAAGTCTCGCAAAGCATAACGAAGAAGCGCCCCAGATGAGGAGGGGTCTCGCTCTGGTATGTGCGGACGAGTAGTCGCAGGCCACGCCATGGATGGTAGACGACGCGAACACACGTTGGCAAGACAGGGTCTCTCCGCTTTCGACGTCGATAACGCTCAGGAAAGGTCCTTGAGCGGAGAAAAGCAACAAGTTGTGTGTCAGGCGGAGCGTTTGAAGTGCGGTTACTGGGAGACAGGAATGCGTGGTTTGGAAGGGTTGATTCATGGTTGTGGGAGTAGCTAGAAAACGAGCTAGGCTATAACTAGGTCGATAATAAAGAGGCTACGTTGTGGCAAAAAAGTAAATGTGATCAAGCTTCTGGCTCTCACCTTGCTAGAGCTGTGATAAGAACATGACATGGACCAGGCTGCAGCTTTGTCAGCCATTTTTCTTTACTTCTATCCCTAGTGAAAGTGCAGCATCACTCTCCTGACTTCGGTGGCACGTAGAACGCGTGCCGCCTCCCACGAAACGAAAAGTCGCGACGAATTGAGCGCGACCTACAAATGGATTAAATCTCGTGCCATTTTTTACTCACTTCCTGATAATCGATCAATCTTCATTTCTGCATCAGGCACTCCGTCTCGAAGACTTCTCTGAGTTCATGCCTACTGGGCTCTTCTGAGTTACTCCAAACTCCGCACAAAGATCGGCATTCAGCCGCGACATCGTGTGAGCCTTTCTGTTCAAAATGCAGAACGGAACTATCGTGATCAGCGACGATGAGGAGGTGAGTCTAGGGCTTTCTGGCGACATCACTGGACCATTTTGACAAATCAGAAGCCTACAGTTCCAAGAAGGAAAAAGCTTTTCACCAATGATGATGAGGTGAGGTCTACCTGTCCGACGACTCTACTCGACTTTGTTAATGGACCATTAGTCTACCCTCTTAAGAGAAAACACGTCACGGCGAATGTCTAGAAGAGATTTTGTTGATCTTACTAGCGACGAGACAACAGACATTGCCCCACCAAGAAAACAATCACTCGGGCGTCCAGCATCTACTCCGCTGACGGATCGCGGTAAACCCTCACCGCATGTTAGAGTCGAAGAACAGGCCCCCCGAACCAGGGCTCCTCAAATGCACTCTCAAAAGTCCGCCCCGGTTTTGACACGAGACAAGTCGCCTCTCAGGAAATCAAAGGCAATCCATGACACATCTTCGTCCAATCACGATCCCGCAACTTCAGGTACTTCTATCGCAAAATCCCATATCAACAACTCGCGCGTGCTTGAGGCAGGTGGAGACGTTCTCAGACACGGGACATCCAAACATGATTTGGCCCAATCAGGAGCTTTGAATTCCTCATCACCACTACGTTCGTCTCTCTCAATGGATACCGCCAAAGACGGTCTTTCGCACTTGCCGGGTGACAATTTTGCAAGAACAAGTGTGCATCCTCGTCTGATTTTGCGTGGTCCAAGCGGGGATGCGCCTCTACCAACGAAAGGTTACGGTACACGCAGTGCCGGTTTCAGGTCCTCAGACGCTCGTGAAGCTGAGGAAGGTAGCTCTTCAGACTCGCGATCTATATCTAGGCGAGGCCCAACAAGCAATCCGATCAATCTATTAAACCGCGAGCTCGGAGGAGAGTCGAAGCGCCGAATCAATCGGTCGCGGCTAGGAGTGAGCTTTTCTGGGCAGCTACATATCGACGGCGAAGATAGTGACAGCGACAATGCTGCCCGCGCCATGAGACACAGCATTAATGCAGTATTTGGACCCCTTACGAAGAAGTCAGAAGAGTCGGAAATCAGCGAAGAAGAAATTACACCGAAGACGAGAGTGGCTTCCCACAAAAAAGCCAATGCAGCTACCGGGCCCCGGCGACAACGGTCGGAAGGACGACATTCAAGCGGGAATGATGACTTGCAAGAGGCAGCTTCTGCACAGCTTCTGAACGATGTGCTCGAGCTTCCTGCCAAGCCAGACCCACCCCGATTAGGGCTTGGAAAGCTACTCTTTCCGTCAGGCGAGCTCGGCAACGATGTGACAGTCGATGAGCCCCACCTGGGATTGAAAACACCTCAAAAAGATGAAAGGACTCAGAAGGCTCAAAGAACACCAAACTCGACGATGGAGCCCACGAATACGGAGACGCTCGGAGAACAAGCTCAAGGCAGTCTCAGTGAGGATGATCCGCCATTACAGCAAACCAAACTCGTCTCAGATGATGCAATAAATTCAAATCCTGTGTTATCGAAAAGATCGGTACCCTTGGGAATTGAGTCATTAACAGCAATGCTCAAGAGACATGAAATCGCTATGTGGAATGATCAAGCCTATCTAATCAAGCCCGCACTGCGTCAGGCGAAGCTTGATTGCATCCGGGCGGCTCAACCAAAGCTTGACCGAAGCCTGCCCGATCCATTTTCAGGTATTTTGGGGGACTCTTTCCTACCTACAGAGAAGGTGCAGATAGATGCCAAGAATCTGAGTCGCAGCAAGCTTCAATCACGCGTTTTTAACAGCGCTTATACTCAACACAACGATGGCCTCATTTATTTCGACAACATCCAATACGCGTCAACCATTTCTGCCTTACCCAAGTACAAAAGCATTGTCCGACTTGGCCCAAATATCTTGGCAAAGAACGATAGAGCCCTCAAATACATGCCCTATTTCACGAGCGAGGAAGATCCTCAAAGTCGCCAGAAAAAGGAGCTACTCGATGAGCTCCAGAAACGTTATGACGATCGGGTCGAGACGCTTCCAGCACAAAGAAAGTGCAGCGAGCTAGCAGAGTTCTGGCGTGAGTGTGTTGAAGACTTCCTCTCCGAGATAGAAATCGGAGTCCGGGAAGTTGCCTTTTTTGTGCTCTATGATTCTACCAGGCCCACTTACAAATCCTCTGCGGCATCGCATGAGATTTGCCCATCCTGCAAAACATCCTGTCCTCGTGAAGATTGGGATGACCTGCTAGGATGTATGGGGACCGATGCACTTCCACAGCCAGAGGAACGAAAGCTAGCTTTGGCAGGGCTAGCGTGTCAAGTATTCCTCGACGTGGCCAAATTCAGCATTTGGCATATCGCTTTCACAGCTCCACGCCTTAGGCAGCTTCTTCAGAGCCTCAAGCGGAATGCGGCCGACTTGGTGAAGCCACGTACTCTATGCTTGATATGCTGCCTTCATGATTGCCCCACCCATGGAGCATATCTGGAGCGCGCTCCAGGGTCGGAGAGTGGATCTGACAGCTCGGAGGATTCCGAAAACGATGGTGAGCTTGGTCATAATATCAGACAAAGAGTCACACTTTCCGGAAACGGGGCAGAATCTACCGGTGATCACAAATGTGGTGTTTACTGCTTTGGTCCGGAGATCGAGTCTCAGGACATACTTGGGTTGCATCCAGATGGCGAAGTCAAAGGTGTCTTCAATACTGCTGCCCTGGAAGATCTCTCCGAAGGATTTGAAGATAACCAACTTTGCAGCGATGACTGCTTCTGGGCCGTAGACAAACGAAACCATGCATCCACGAGGACTGCTCCAGGGCTCAGCTTGAGCTCATCCGCCGAGAAGATGTCTATGTATCAGACAATTCTGCCCAACTTCCGGAATAACCGACGGGGCCCTTGCATGATCGCACTGGGTCTTGGTCGTGTGTCCTGTCTCGACGTCTTCCGACAAATGCGGTCAGACGCAAGTGCAGTCCAAAAGCACACGTGCACCTTGGACACACCGGCAGCAGCGGACGGGAAGAGAAGTCAGAACTTCGACCACGAGGGCGAAAATTCCAACACACATCACTTAGACAACCGGATTCCTTTTATACCGTGCTCCCATGCCGGACCTTGTGACAAGGACTCTGGATGCTCGTGCCACAGCAATAGAACTTCTTGCGAGCGGATGTGTGGCTGCGCCAAAACTTGCGGAAGAAGATATCAAGGCTGTACTTGTGGAGCTAAGAACAATAGTGTGTGTTTTCAGGATCAGCGATGTCTGTGCTGGCGGCTTAACAGAGAATGTGATCCATGGCTCTGTGGCACATGCGGCGTTCTCGAAGTCCTCGATCCCGTTAATCGCTACAACGAGGAGATTCAGAGCAGTCATTGCAAGAACGCAAAGCTGCAGCGTGACGTCCCGAGACGTACGCTCAAAGGTAAAAGTGATGTTCAGGGCTGGGGTCTATTTGCTGGTGAGGACATGAAGAAGCACGAATACATTGGTGAATACAAAGGAGAGGTTGTTGGGGAGCAAGAGAGCAACCGACGTGGAGCCGTCTATCATCATCGCGGCTTGGAGTATCTATTCAACCTCAACAAAGGCCAGGAGATTGACTCAAGCCGGGCTGGCAACAAGATGCGCTTCATCAACAATTCATGCAAGCCTCACATCATCAACGTCGAGGCCAAGAAAATGTTTTGCAATGGCGTCCAGAGGATTATGTTGTTCTCGAAGAAGCATATCGATGCTGGAGAAGAACTCTTTTTCAACTATGGATACCCCAAGTCAGTAACCAAGAATTTCTGGGAGCGAGACGAAGGGCCGGGACAAGGCGGTGAGGAAGATGAGCCGGTTCGAGAGGAAGCAGCGGGCGGAGGTCCTCCTACTACCCGAGGCCCAGGAAGACCTCGCAAAAAGGGCGTGGGGCGGCGGATCAGTTCCAAGAAACAGTCCAGGAGTGGAGGAAGATGGGTGAAGTCGGCCCTTGAAGTCGAGTCACCAAAGGATGTGGCTGATAGTGATGAAGAAGCACATTCGTTTCGAACCGAGAACAACGGAGGGTCATTGCGGTCATCTAGTCGGAGGAAGCGAAAAAGAAGTGAAGGCGGGCATGAAGTCGGCCAGTGGGGGATTCCTGCGGACGAACCTGATGTTGTAGAGGGGCACGGAGATGGTAATGAAGCGGCGGGCTCGTCCCGTCAAAGCGCGCCAGAAATTGCTGAGTCTGGGGACGATGAGTTCGAAGATGATCTGGCATCACAGGAAAGCTCTTCTACTGACGATTCAGATGAGGAGGATGACTTGGAAGAGGAAGAGGAAGAGGACGCAACCTCGGATTCTGAAGTAGTGAGACAGCGCAGGATCTCCGCAGGTGATACGCGATATGGAGGGAAGTCGCAACGACTTGGATGGGCTACAAGGAGACTAAAGGCAGCACAGGCAGCGGAAATAGCTTCGGCACCGCGGCCGAAGAAGACAAGGGGCAAGCGATCAGCTCGAGGTAGCTGGTTGGGAACTGGTGGACGGCCGCCTAAAAAACGGGGGAAATAGTGCTTTGGCTCGTCTTGTCACATCATAGCACCATGGACTGGTCCTGCTGCTTTTACGAACTGTGTCAAAGGAATCCAAGCAAAAGAAGATGCACTATGGTCTGGTACGCTTTGTGCTTTGGCTGCTATATGTGCCAACCCCTGACTAGTGATTGCTGTATGGGAAGCCCTGCAGCAGTATCGATTGCGGCATGACGAGCAGCATCAATGCCTTGGCCATTGTGTGGAGCAAGTTCTGCGGATCAGCACGGGCTAGAAGCAAGATCCAGAGGGCAGTCAGTGCAGTAGAAATGACGTTAGTAGCTGCAAGCTGGAAGCTTAGATTGATCACCCAAGCGTTGCTTACCCCGAACCATTGGAGCTTACGCCACACGTCGAGCAATACAAGAGGAGCAACGCCGTCCGCCCTCCCCACACTCTCGTCATAGCTATTCTACTTTCCCATCGCGATAAATACTCTGCTCACCGGTGAGCGAATATCCGCTGTATCAAACGGTAAGCAAGTTTCTGTGGCTGCGAAGTGGCGTGTCGTATACGACATTCCAAGCTGCTTAGAACTCCCAACTATGCAGCTTCGCCTTGCGGGTGTTCCGGAGCGAGCATGCGACGTCACCAGCCCCGCCAAGCACACCTCCTTCCTCGCATGTTTTCTCCCGGCCTTTCCACAGGCCCTTTCCCACTCATCCTAACCTGAAAGCTGATTAAGACAGCCGCAGTACATTTGCTGCTCTGCCCTACACATTCACCCAACCTTCTACCATCGATCTTTGCTTGAAAGCGCACACACGCCGTGTTCAGCTTTATCCAGCTCCGACCACAAGATCACCCCTCTCTCCTCGGATAAGCTCAGCACTTCTTCACGATGCATCGCACATACTCCATGCGCCAGTCGCGCGCTCCTACTGCTTCACAGATCGAGAACCCACCACCGCAGACCTCCTCTACCAAGAACCGCCTGTTTGGCAAGGGCTCTCTCGGTAAGTTCAGCTTGGCTTGTCGATGGCGAGGTTTCAGAATAGCACCCGACCAGTATCCTACCTTATTTCACAAGACCTGCGCCTTATGTGAGCTCTGCTAGCTGTGGCGAAGAACATATAGCTACCTTGGAGCTATAGCGAGCCTCCCTGGCATGAAGGCACAATCTGCGCAGGCAGTCATACCCATGTTGAACTGTCAGAACCGTCAGAACCCAAGCATTTCACCGAAGCCAATGCATTGAAATTATTCGCCTGCGAGCTTTTACTGACACCACTGACCGTTTAGGACATGCCTTCCGCAAGTCAACCGCAGGCGCCTTTGGCCCAGAGTTGGCCAAGAAGCTCTCACAGCTGGTGAAAATGGAAAAGAACGTCATGCGCAGCATGGAACTCGTTGGGAGAGAGAGAATGGAAGTTGCTGTAAGTCTAGCAGCAAATACTTATGAGGAGTATCAAAAAGCCCCGGTAATACTGACACTAACATCCGCTCTATAGCAACAACTTTCAATCTGGGGAGAAGCATGTGATGATGATGTCAGCGATGTTACCGACAAGCTTGGTGTCCTCATCTACGAAATTGGCGAGCTTGAAGACCAATTCGTCGACCGCTACGATCAATACCGCGTTACCATCAAATCAATCCGCAACATCGAAGCCTCCGTCCAGCCATCGCGAGACCGCAAGCAAAAGATCACAGACCAGATTGCACAGCTGAAATACAAAGAGCCAAACAGCCCCCGCATTGTTGTCTTGGAGCAAGAGCTTGTTCGAGCTGAAGCTGAGTCGCTTGTCGCAGAGGCACAATTGTCCAACATCACCCGCGAGAAGCTCAAGGCTGCCTTCACATACCAATTCGATGCCCTTCGTGAGCACTGCGAAAAGCTTGCCATCATCGCAGGCTACGGCAAACATCTCCTAGAACTTGTCGACGACACACCAGTTACGCCTGGCGAGACCCGCGAGGCATACGACGGCTATGAGGCGTCCAAGGCGATCATCCAGGATTGCGAAGATGCACTTACCAACTGGGTCACTAAAAATGCTTCAGTCAAGTCAAACCTGTCGACTCGCTCGAGAACCCTCAGCCAGCGACGCAAGGCTAAGATTGCGAATCGCGAAGGCCATGACCTTACTGGTCAAGACCAACCAATGAAGAGCGACAGAGACTCGTGGGTCGCGGCCGGCCAACATAGCGAGACCTATGTCAATCAGGAGGAGGAAGAAGAAGAGGAGGAAGAGGAGGAGGAAGAGGCTGCGGCGAATGGTGAGACGAGAGGTCGGGAGCAGGAACCTGTTGCAACATAAAGAAGGACTGGAAGTCAAGAAGGTTGCAGTTGGAGCAAAAGCTGAAGCCCGAGATTAAGTGAATGATGGGAATGATGGCAGTAATGACACATACAGTTGGTGTGCTATTAATACCCTTACCGTTGGCGTCTGTCTACCTAACAGGGCAGAAGACACGCTTCGATTTTCATGTCTGAGGTCTTGTCTATTTTGTGCACAATCCTGTAGAGAGAGGTGAGTAGTAATGGAGGTGACTCTGGAAAGCGCAACCCTAGTATACATATGCTTGATGAATGAACAATAATACCAATCAGTCGTCTTTCACAATACTTTCTCTTCACTCATGTCCAGCGGTCAGCCGTGACGTCGAATACAGGGACAATGTTATGCGAATTCCCTCGACTTTGTGGCCTCATCCGTGGTGGGCGGCTTCTCGTTCCGCAGACCAGAAATGAGGTCGCTGGGTCCAAGCAACGCGTTCGTCTCCTATCAAGCATCCTAAATACATAGAGACAACAACAGAATTCGAAAGAAGGCGTAGATGAAACAATTCTTGTATGAAGCTGACAGCGGCGCCGAAATCGACACCACAATTCTAAGTCGTTCTTTATCATTTCCAGTAAAGAGACAAGTTACAACGAGTACATTCCATTGCTGTCCAACGGGTGTTCGTCGTTGAATTGTCCACATATTGCTGTCCAGTCACAATCCTCTGGCATATTTCCATTTTCCATATTTTGATGAAATACATCATTGCGGTCACTGAAAGGGTCATTTGAAGAGCAAGCACCATTCCATAGGCTCTGATCTCCGAGTATGTCACCGTTATCACAATTGGGTGCTTGATTAATGCTCCCGTATCCTGAATCTGTGTGCGGCCTCGAAGGGGGTGGATCATTAGGCATGGTGTATTCCGTGTCTAAAGGCAAAGTCTCGTCTGCGAGATTCAACGGTTTGATATAGAAGAAGGGTAGAGCTTCGATCTGAAGAAGCCCAGCGTCATCCTGGTTTGCCGACCTGTGGTGTAAGAAGTCCCGAGCTACTCGAACTTGACAGTCTCGTACGATCCCAGCGAGAGCGCGTCGCAGACTTTCCTCTATTGGCTGAGTCTGTTCTGCAACAGCGGTCTCCAGAGCTTCCTCCACGAGACGAGGTAGGTGCGCACGCGCATATTCTTCGTACGCTTGCCACGTTGGTGAAGCATTTGCATCTCTACCTTCGAGTACCACGTCTTCGTCGTAATCTGTTGCTTTGATTAGAACTGACATGGCTTTCGATGGGCCGAGGACACTTGGAAGAATTCGACTTACAGGGGCTTGGGATGTGAACGCTATCGGGGAACAACAGTCCATAGATATATCTCCACGTGTCTTCATCGGTTTGCCCCGCGAATGCTTTCTTTCTGTTCTTGAGCTTTGTGACTACTTCACGCGGGATCCACCTCAAAGGCTGCGGAAGTATCTGACACTGCAAGTTTGCTCGAGCGTGCTCTCCGAGCTCAGCCTCGGTTTTCATTACTGTCCAACATCTTGGGCAATGTATGGGCGTCTGGTGAGTGCGATATAAGTGCTCCCTGCCATTATTAGGTCACGGATCAGTCAAGTCCATATAAAGCGCTTACTTCATTCTCCCAATAGTTGGTCTGCCGGGAGGGCCACAAGAACGATATTTTAGGGCAAGATCCGAACTGCCATTCCGATCACTGTATGTTGACATATCAAACTTGTGAAATGGACATGCAAAGTACCGAATTTCTGCCAAGGGTAGGTCACTCGAGAAGGACTCTTTGCTCGGTCGTCGTTTGCGTTTGTGCTCTCTCTCGTCGCTAGGATCCTCATCATTCCGATCACATTTCCTGCGCCTGACAGACGATCCGTTTTCGTAAGAGTTGTTTGTGCTAATCGATGTTTGTGTATCGTTAGAGGAGGAAGACTCCTCGGATTTCTGTCCACGCTGGCGTGGACTACAGCTGAGTTGGAAAAAAAAGGACGAACAAACTTCGTCCATTAGTCGCGAAATCAGGTCTTTTTGTGAACAAGACAGAATAGATCTTTTCGTCGTGCTCTCGTATCCGCCGTCGGATTCGGGTTCAAGAGAAGTCTCGTCCACTGACAGTGGTGATGGTCTTCCTTCTAACAGCTTGTCATTATCCTCATCGCCATCTACCGCGCCTGACACCGAATGGGTACCTTGTTGTCGGCGGTTTACACGTGGGGGTTCCAAGCTTTGGCCGTGCCTCTGAGCATGGACATGAAACTGATCAGTCTCACTTCCTTTACTCGTTGAGGCCAGGATAAATGAAGACTCGGAGTCGGAACAAGTCCTTGCAGAAGGCAAAGTCGCGCTGGCCTTAGACCTGGGCCGGATGTGAGAGACTGAGTCGTATCTCGTCGCAACGTCCCAGAGCCTGACCGTCTTGTCGTAGGATGCCGACGCCAGCAGCTTGCCGTCTGGCGAGAATGCCACGGCGTTGACCGCGTCCGAATGGCCCTTGAATGTCTGTAATGAAGCCCTTCTGGCTGTGTCCCAGAGCCTGACCGTGTGGTCGTAGGATGCCGACGCCAGCAGCTTGCCGTCTGGCGAGAATGCCACAGCGTTTGCCCAATTTGAATGGCCCTTGAGCGTCTTTAACAAAGCCCCCGTGGCGGCGTCCCAGAGCCTGACCGTGTGGTCGTAGGATGCCGAAGCCAGCAGCTTGCCATCCAGCGAGAATGCCACGGCGTTGACCGTGGCCGAATGGCCCTCGAGCGTCTGCAACGAAGCCCCCGTAGCTGTGTCCCAAAGCCTGACCGTGAGGTCGTAGGATGCCGACGCCAGCAGCTTGCCGTCCGGCGAGAATGCCACGGCTTTGACCTTGGCCGAATGGCCCTCGAGCGTCTGCAACGAAGCCCCCGTAGCTGTGTCCCAGAGCCTGACCGTCTTGTCGTAGGATGCCGACGCCAGCAGCTTGCCGTCTGGCGAGAATGCCACGGCGTTGACCGCGTCCGAATGGCCCTCGAATGTCTGTAATGAAGCCCTTCTGGCTGTGTCCCAGAGCCTGACCGTGAGGTCGTAGGATGCCGACGCCAGCAGCTTGCCGTCTGGCGAGAATACTACGGCGTAGACCGGGTCCGAATGGCCCTTGAGCGTCCGCAACCAAGCCCCCGTGGCTGCATTCCAGAGCCTGACCGTGTGGTCGTAGGATGCCGACGCCAGCAGCTTGCCGTCCGGCGAGAATGCCACGTCGTTGACCATGCCCGAATGGCCCTTGAGCGTTCGCAACGAAGCCCCCGTGGCTGCGTCCCAGAGCCTGTCCTTGTTGTCGTAGGATGCCGACGCCAGCGGCTTGCCGTCCGGCGAGAATGCCATGGCACTCACCCAACCTGAATGGCTCTCGAGCGTGCGACGCGCCGCTACTGTCGCAACGTCCCAGAGCTTGACCATCTCTTCATGCGTACCTTTCCTCTTCGCTGTGTAGGCTTTCATGTTGTCTTCTATTACAACTCTCTCTAGGTCACCTTGACCGACAGGTGAGGAAGGGGAAGACGGTAATAGAAGGCTCCCAATGTCCATTGACGAGGAAATGGAGTTAGAAGCAGGGTTGCTCCATTGGCCGCATCTGGAGGAAGAGGACGAGTCCCATCGCTCCAAGCTGGGCAGTGATGGAGCTGGCGAGATTAGACTTAACGGGTGAGCTGTTCGAGTCGTTTTCTTGCCTTGCTAGCCTTAGTATACGGTGAGTGTGTGAGACTCCTTGTGTCTTCCTAGGATCATGGCTGTAGGAATGTGGCGCTGAAGGGTGAAGGCATTGACACATCCGGTATAGACAAACGGTCGCTCATCTCTTTATGTGAGCCGCAGATTGTTTGTCTGTGTAATACGCTTCAGACATAAACAGCGCTTTGGGCATAGATTACACTTCAAGGTTCTGGGATGGTTCTGCACCCGGCTACTAGTCGCGGAGGCTGGAGGAGTAGGGCGTCTCGTATGAGCTAGATCAAAGACGTAATTCCGCGAAGGTAAGGATGAACTTGATGAGCGACGGTCCTTGTCAGTGGTCGTGTCACTGTAATAGCTAGAATCGACGCTAAGATCGCTTGATACTCTTCTCTAATTTCCCACCGCCATCTAACTAGGAGGTATTGTACTCGCGGTGGTGGATATGCTGCCTTGCGCATGAAAAGTCAGCGGGCGCTGCTTGTGGAGTTCAACTGCTGTACCTGCTGATGAAGCGCTGAGGAAGCGCCGAGATTCGATACTCCGACCGCCTTCAGTATCGGCGAGTGGGTGGATGCAAGTATGCAGACTGTTCAATACAGTCAACAGAGTCAGATAAGAAGAACGAGGTCAGAAGATCGAGTCAATGACATGAATAAGTTAGAGTGGGGTTGCAAACGCTGAGAGTATAAGGCAGAGATCTTCTGTAGAGTTTCACATCAAAGCGAGCGCATGGAAGAAAACAGTAAAGAACAGAAGGAAAAGCACAAGAGGAAAAGAAGCGGCATCATTAGCGGTCGTAATGAGTTTGAGAGAGAGGTCCGACGCAAATGCGCGAAACAACGATCAGCTACGGCCATATCACATCCCTCGCTGCAGCTAACAGGACACAGCCACATGCCAAGGCTTCAAGTAGAAGCCCACAAGGACGCGGGCAAATGTCATAAACACAATATTGCCTTTTCTGGAACAAATCTTGGCTTAAATGTAGCAACTGAGGCACTACCATTACCTCGGTGGCCAGATATACAGTGTACGGGCCCGTATGAAGAAAACAACGGAGGTGAGCTCTTGGACAAGCCCACCGCAAGTGTCGAGCTGGTGGATATATTTTCTGCGCAAGCGCGTTCGCATTTGATTATGCTCCTTCCTTTTGATTTCATTGCTCCAGTGCTGTCTAGATTAATGTATTTTGCATACACTCAAGCATCTAGGTGGCCCATCGTAAGTGCGTGAAGTCTATGGCTGACACACGGAGTGACACTTCTACACAAGTCGTAGAATGTTACGCTAATTTGCCTGGCACAAAATACTACTTTCCGTACATAAGGGCCGATTTTAAAGCAGTACTCTCAAGGGGGACGGTAAGGAATGTGAAGATGGTGGATGGATCGTCTTGGGGTGGAGTAATATGTTGATGATGGGGCCAGCCACAAGGACCCAAACCGAACGGCTAATTACCACCAGCGATTCCCGGATAAAGAGAGAATATGTACTTAGAAATTATTCGTTCGCGTGTCAGTATTAAGGGGGGCGCCTTAGGAGACAAAAATGACCGCCCTCGCAGACTCCAACCTCAGGTTTGTTCAAGCCAGCGTATTACAGCATACAGATTTCATCGTGATTTCCCCTAACGACCTTAACGACGATCCGTAATATCATGGTGAAGAATCTCTTCCTCATACTGCGGCAGAGCACCGTATTCATAAGGCAGCCGAACAACCTGCGACCCAACCGTAATGCTCAGCGAAGGAATCTCTCTTGGATCGTGCACTTTTCCATGTGGCTGCAACAAAACGTCAGCTAGCAATCTCACGAAGCTTTTCCTTTCCATTCAAGAGTCCCGCTCCCGCCTTCAAAACTTATACCCGGGATTTCCAGGAGGATACTCACATCCAAAACTCTCCAATGCAGATTTCTCCTCAAAAATTGCTTCACCTCTGCCACCTCTAGACTCTTCAGTTTCATGCCGCCAATCTCCTCCTGGCTCCTCCAGTACGCGACTAGCGGGGTAGTTAGCGGGATGACGTCCGAGTCCAGGAGCGCGTCCTCGTTCTGCCGGCGGCAGTTTTCGCAGTTCTCGAGGCTGTGGGATGCGAAGATGGCGTCGATACCGACGAGACGGGCGTCGTGATGCCAGGTACAGGGGTCGTCGGAGAAGTCGCCGAGGAAGAGGAGGATTTGGAAGGAGCCGTTGAGAGCGAATCTAGGTGGGAGGGCAGGGCTGTTAGCATGGACCTAGGGAGTGGACAGTGGGGAGAAGGTTCAGAGAAGGGTTACTTTTCGACCTTGATTGTGACGTTCCAGTGGGTTAATCTCTGGTCTTTGATCAGTCCTTTCAGGTGCTGGTAGCGCCTGTGGGGTCCGCTGGGCTCGCTTCGTTTGAAGCACTTGCCCAAGAGCCGTGGGATCGCACCCACTGACTTGGCAATGCTCCTTCCGTAGACAAATCTCTCCTTGGGTATGTCGATCAGGGGCCCTCTTCCGTCAATCTGCAACTTCTCGGGAAATAATTCTACACCTTTTAAGTCCTCCGTATTAAAGATTGTTTCCAGCGGAGGCGGATCTCCAGAAATGGTCGTCCACTCGTAGTTGTCAATGGCCCACTGTCGCAACTCATCTGGATGAGAATTCGTCTTGACGAGTTCGGGATACGTGTAGCCCAATGTCGTACAGTAACGGAGGTCGTTGGATGTCCAGTAAATCGGTCTGCCGTCTTCGTAGCGGCTCTTCCGGAAGGGCACGAGCGGTGTTTCGGGCGTTTCGTTGGTGCCGACAGGGATAATGTAGTTTCCGCCTCCACCATATGCGTCTGGGAGAAGTCGTTGGTGCCAGTGCCAGAGCTCGTCATTAGGATTGAGAGCTTCCCAGATTGCGAAGATGCGGTCAATATTGCTAGATATTTGCCGCGTAAGCGTTTTTCTACATGGAAGAGTGGATAGACTGGCTAACTTACGTATGGTGAAGCCAGAAGAGTGGATCAAAGGCAGCAAATTCGTTCAGCGCCATGTGACCATGCCTGTTTCCTTCACCGGTACCAGTCATGACATGGAGGTCATTGTGAAGGCCTTCGAGGGAGTTCTCCTGGTTTAGCGATATTTCCTTATCGTGTTGAACGAAGGCACTATTCGCCATCTGCGTATAGCTCATCGGCGGCCCATTAAGGATCCTATAGAGCTTTCCTCCCAGTGGTACTGCGGGGCCGTTCGTCTGGCTCACAGCATTTGTCAACGTGTTGTTGATGTACTGGTGATCCATCGTGCCTGCCGGCGACAAACCTCGAATGGTGTGGAGTGTCATGGTTGGTGTTTGGAACTGGACACCCTATTGAGTACGGGGATTTGGGGAAATTGGACGAGGACCACTGACCACATCCCTGAACATGCTTTCCCACGAGAAGCGGAGGTCATCATCCCATTTGGCTCGGTCCAGATTAAAAATGTAGCCATATAGCGGGTTCTCCAGGAGAACAGGCTCGTTTGGCTGTTCTGGCTTTCTGACCTTGACTCGAAGGATCATCATTATGATGGGGACTCCGCATTTGAAGATCGGGTAGCCATATCGATTGGTGACCCGCCGACGCGGTATAGTAGGATCCCCTACGTTGGATATCAATTCAGTGTACGCCGCTGGCTACTGCCACGATAGTGCACTCACAGTAAGGCAATCCGAAGCTCGTGGTTGCTTCCAGGTATTGCTGTCGGTACGGCTCTGGATATGCCTCTGCAATCTCAACCATCTTGAGATAGATCGTCTGCTCAAGCATTGCCAGATATGCGCCTGGAGAATTCGTCAGTATTGCGACACTAGAGAGACAGTTCCCAGGGTGTGGGAGCTCACGATGCCATGTCGGGAAGAGATTTGAGCTATGCGAACAATACCCAGAAGCGGGATTGGGTTGATGTTGTAGTCTGCCATCTACTATTTCCAAATCTTTCCTTATAATCGTAGTCTCATCGGGATGAACACCATCCCACGGAATGAAGGGCTTGCCATGGATGCCTCGAAAAGTCAGCACCTCGGTTGCACCAATTTCCCATTCCGTGCCCACTCACCTGCTATCTGGAAGTACGAGAACCTCTCCTTCCACGTGTCTACTTTCTGTAAATCATGGAGCGCTAATATGTACAAATTTGCCATCTCCTTCCTTTTGATGAATTCATCTATTTCGAGCCGAGTCCGCAGAGTGCCATTGTCGTGTATGACGCCAGCTGTCAGCCCATCCTCATGAGCTGGTCGGAGGTTGCTGACATGAACAGCCATGACGGACTGATAGGTGGCCGGGAGATTCTGGTCCCAAGCTTCGAGGCGCGCGAGGAAGCGCACTAGGCGTGTTCGTTGATAGAAGAAAGTGAAGGGAGATATTTGGACATTAGAATTTTTGAACAGCACCAGATATTGACACGATTGTTGGCTAGGAATACAGCTCCGGCCAAACCTACATTGGGGCCTTTACAGTGGATGAGAAGCCAGGTTGAGCAGGAGCCACATGCTCTAAGGTGCGTCTCCCATCTCAAAGAAAAGGACAGTGCTCATGTTGAGGCTACGCCCGTCAGCAGCTAGGACCCCGCTGATTTGGCACCAATCGCAGAAGGATGATCCACGAGCTTCGTCCAACCTCGCGTAAACCCGTTTTCGCGGGGCATGTGATGCACTCTTGTCATCCCGGGAGAGCTTTTCGATCCGGAGAAGATGGCAAGCGGACCACCGGACTACGTCAGAGAGCTGAAGCCTCCATGCAAGCCACCTCGTTTTATGCAAGGTGGTCAAGGTGTCATGTCGGTCAGAACCAATTTAGTCATGGGGCACAGTACCGTTTGCTCTATTCTGGTCCGGGTTGCTTGACCGCCTAGCGAAAGTGTGGGCGGCCTGGCCCATTACCCAGGCATTGTGGCGTCGCGCTGAGCACCTGAGGTGCGGGGTTACAGTGACACATTCAACGGAGAAACAAAAGCCAGCTAGGATGCCTTTTCCCGGACTGGCTTAGGAAAGTAACACTTTTGTCGGCCATTCTCGAGCTTGACACCTCAGCTCAAGGTACTCCAATGAGACAGCTCGCAAAAACTCTCACGGCTTCTTCCACCACATCCCACCTTATCTCATCGGACGCTCTGCTTTAGCCCTTCTGCAGCTGCCGCCTTAGTGGCCCTGCTGGCTGGCTGGAAGACGATCCTGCAGTGAGATTAACCGAGTGTCGCGAGCTTCTCTCGGCTTCTCACCGTTCCTCGGTCGAGACTAAGGTGGGTAGCCAGCCTGCCAGCGTGACCGTTTTCCCGGCATGAGGCTCGATCGGTAATATGTTGGTGGGCGTCTTCCAAGCAGCTCCCCGCGCGGGCTGCCATCATGTAGGCTGGTTTCGCATGTGCTCTCTTTCTTCCTTTCACCTTCGTTGCCGCTTCTTCAGTCGTTTTCGCTCCTCTGTGCCTCGGCCAGTGCCGCAGATCTAAAGATGAAGTTCTTGCTTTTAGTCACATTATTCAGTCGCTTTGTCGCTGGCGCAAGAAACCTCGAGCGCGGCGATGAAGGCGGAGGTAAGACGTCGCCTGCTCAGTGGTACACACCCACTCTCCCTCCTTGGACGCCGTCGTCAAGCTCGCCGCATTCGAAACCAACATGCCCCTCGCAAACAACATTGACAGTTACCTCGACTGTATATAAGGGCTCGACTACCACTACGACTACAACGGTCGGTACGCCAATCTGCGGAGGTGGCACAACATATATGAATTTTACAACCACCTACATCACCTCTGGATGCTGCGATTGCAGCAAGCCGTCAGTCTCAAAAACTACGACCACGACCACAACCACAACCACAACTTGTTCTAGACCAAGTACATGTCCTCCATGTACTCCTTCAACCACGACTACCACGACCACGACCACAAGCTACCCAACTTGTCCTATATCACCTACATGTTCCTTGTGTACTCCTTCAACCACGACTACTACGACAACCTCGTGCTGTGGCATAACCTGTCCTACCGCTGTATGCGAGACCATCCTTTCCGGCGTCTCCTATCGCCGCTCCGAGGCCTACGGCCAACTCCAAGTAATCTCGACCCACACCGAGTATGCGCTGCCGATTCTGATATTGCTGATCATATTCAGCTTGCTGACGCTGCTGGCGCTCGCGTGGCTAATATGGGCGATGTGGCCGAAGCGGAAGAAGGGGACATGTATGGCGTGTGGGAGGCCCGTTAGGGAGTGTATTTGTGGGACGTGAGGGGGGTTATATTCGGATGAGAGGGGAGGAATGACGGGGGTTAGGGCAGGGGCTTTGATTGGCACAGTTGGCGTCTTGGCGTGAAAGGGGATCGAGCAGTGGAGAATCTAATGAGAACCGATCCTTAATATCAGATGTCATGAGATATGGATTTTGAAATGGCTGTACATACCTTAGCACGATGAAGTATAGTGGCATTTTGGGGGTGCTTACTGCCAGTCATAATGATGTCCCTACAATACCCATACTGACCCGTAATTTCTGATTCTTTCTGGGTAATCACCGTTCTCAAGACCACAATCCGTGTGTCATGAGAGTTTATTCGCCTCATTCTCACTCCACCCTAAAGTCCTTCTCGCGCTGGGAGATGATCACAGCACAACCCGCCTTGTGGACACCCGCCACCTTTCTCCGCAGCATCCGTCGTCGTCGCGCCGCCGCCTATCCCTCTTTCCTCGTCCTTCCGAGACCCGGCGCCAGCATGGGCAAGGTACAACTTTGTCACATATATAATTTGGCGACCTGGCGAAATGAGCCGCGGCATAGCGAGCAGATAGAGCCACTCCCTCCTGCATAGCGATCAAATAGATGCACAGTCTCCGGATGCAATGACACCGACTTCGTGAATACTGTCGAAGTAGTTGTTGAAGAAGCCACAATACCTCCCAGCCATCACGCACTTGTCCGCAAATCTTTAGAGAGAATCACATATCTTGGCTGCTTCACCGTCCCATTCCGCAGCTTCCGCGGTCCCGGACTGAACTCATCTTCTCGATACCCAATGCTCTCATACATCTTTACAGCCCTCGCATTGGCCTTGAAGACCGTCAACATCGACTTCTCCATCCCAACTCTCCTCCCTACTCCTTCCACTATGGCCATAAGCTTCTTTCCGATGCCTTTGCCTTGCCAAGGCGAGTTGAGGTGTATCTCGTAGCAGTAGACCACCTGTTTCCCGTCCTCGTACGTGATCATGAAGGAGACGAAACCGGCAACCTTGGGCTCCACTATCGAAGGGTTTGTGTTATTTTCAATGAGGATCAGATATCGCATGTCAGGCAGGTGCATTTCCTTGCGCTTCTTGTACACGGACCATTTCATTTCGGAATTGCGGTAGTCCTCGGCGCTGGTAGATTCAATGAGCTGTAGACATTGTTCGAGAAGCCCTTCGTTCTCGGCTGTGAGTGAATCACAGGTGCCGATGAGTGTAACGCGAAGGCTTCGTTCTTCTGGACTTGCATTGTTCGACGTAATGGCTGCTATGTCGTCTTGTGCGAGGTACTTCTGGAAGAAGTCGGATGCGGTTAGGCTGTTCACGCTCTCTACAAGCTTGAGAGGCATTTCTGAGGCTTGGTTGATTCAAATTTCGCTTTTTTGGCGCAGACCGCTGAGATGGTTCCCACAACGCCGATAGCGCCCCTGAAACGGGCCAGGCTTTGCGGAGAATGAATATACTTTCTCTGTAGAAATTTGCTGGAAGCGATTTTCCGTCCTATCTCCCTATAGCGTCTTGTTTGCGGTCAAAAGCGAACAGAGACAGTCCCATTAGTTTGTCGTCGACACGCGTTTGGCGTCGGTACGCGCTTGGCACCGACACGCGTTTGGCGCATTGACAGAGGTCTCTACGTTAAGATGAGAGTCACTTTTGACACAAGATCAGAGGCATCGCGCGACCTCTACAGTCAAAAAGGGCATCGTTGCCTCTAGAAGTTGTTTTTAGGACAATGCGCTCTTGAGACGTGACATCCAGATCCGTCGCTCAAACTCCAGGTCAAGGTCGATGCTAATCCCTATTTTGCCAAGACCTATTTCCAAGACTAAACGACATCCCGCTTGAGTGCTTTGAGCTTCTGCGCATCTACCTCCTTAATCGCAATGCATTTCGGAAGTTTAAGCATCTCTCAGTGCTCTTGAGCCGATGCCAAACTCGTCTACGTCATTGTTGTGGAAATTACCATGGTCTTGATTGATCTGACGTTGAATCACTTCTTTCAGTTGTTCAGTGCCATTTTTGGGCTCATGTTAACACAAGGATGCTTTCCGATATTTTCTGCAACCTTAGGCTTGAAGTTCAAAGCAGTAATAATACATTGGCGTTCAGCAATTATGCAATCAATTGGTGAACGTCCACGCCTTCTATGAGGCCATATTACTGCCCGAATGAGCTGGTGAAGTACCTCTGTTGGGCGAATTCGAACATTCGAATACCGGTCAATATACTTGGCACGTAAGGAGTGGCACACTACTAACAACCCGCATTTCTAGTCTCACTGAAGATGGAGGCACGTTGGTGCTTGGCAGTCATAAGTCGCTGGTCAACACCCCTTGTCCGGCACTGCCCCGCAGAAGGCCTGACGTGGCAGACATAGAAACGTGAGGCTCAATCTCTCTTCTATTCTTTCAGCCAGGACCATTCATTTCTTTCTTCTCTGAATCTCAAATCCGAGCGCTCTCAGCTCTGCTCTGCAGAACCTGACGCCGACATGAGGTGAAGGGAGTGTTTTGACTGCCTATGAAATGGCGGATGTCGCTTTCGGTGTCGTCGGCGTTGTAGGCGTAGCCTTGGATGCCTCGACCACGACTTATAATTTCATATCAAGTATTGCAGGTGCTCCGAAGGCTATCAAAACGTTAGCATATCACATCAAAACCCTGAAGTCATTTCTTGAGCCCCTTTACGAGCTAATTTCGAAGCCGGTGATCCGCGACAGAGCTCAGAATGTCAGATTCATTCCAAGTGTCCAAAATGCAGTACCTGGCTGTGAGGGTGTGCTGAAAAGTCTAGAGGATGAAGTGAAGCAATATGTGAGGTATGTGGCAGGGTCGTCGACGCCCTCCTGGGGGGGATGGGGATCATGGCGACGAGTGAAGTATGCCTTCAACAAGAGCTCGATGATAGAGCTCGAGGCCAGCTTGCTCGGAAGGATGTCAGCTTTGCACATGGCATTGGCGCCAATGGATCTGTGAGTCAGAGCCACAGCCAGGACCGCCATATTAATGTGCTAAATGCGTGGTAGCTCGTGGACGAGAGATCTGACGAAGGAGGATCGTGAGACGATAGCTACTCTGCAGCGCAGAGCGAGCAGCCTTGACACAATGTCGGTCAGCCGGAGAGGATCAAAATTGAGTCTCGCGTCTCAACAATCCGTTTCGAGCTGGGCTGGCATCGATGATTTTGACTCGACGACTGGGAACCCTTCGCCAGAGACGGAAGTTGGCCAAAGCGAAGTCAGTCAAAGTGAAACCTCTGAGGAACTACAGAACATATCCGAAGAGGAGGACGATCCTTTCAGGAAGAAGGCCGTTGTTTGGTCTGGAGAACATCAGCTTCCTGTCGTTGCAGTCATCGACACTGGTAGCCACGTCAGTATCATCGATAAAAAGATAGTCACTGACTTGGATGCTCCTATCAACCGTCTGACAACACCTCCCATCGATCTGTTCTTACTCGGCGGTAATCGGTTGAGGACTGAAGGGACTGTCATTCTCGTCTTGAGATTTACAGATAGCCCCGAGTATACTGAAGCCAGGTTCCACGTCGTGTCCCATGGATTAACCTTTGATCTTCTGCTGGGAACGGACTGGCTCAAGGCGACAAGGATGTACTTGGATGCAAGACAAGGGAGGTAGGACTGTCTTCCAGAAATTTCTTCGTGCTAGAAGCTGTTCCACATGTTGCGAATAGGCCGCGTTTCGGTTGCTATTCGCAGGTTCGTACGCTCGTACACTCGTATACCTCAGCTGGACAGGAACCAGGTACAGCTGGGCAGGGACCAACTATATCGCACGAGACAGGCTCTTGACTGACAGGGTTTCTTACGTGTATAAGTATTTGCTCGTCCCTCAAGTAGAATAGATAGCAATAAGCAGTACTTCCACAACCAGTATATGCATACCAGTCTGCTGCGCGCAATACCACAATCGTAGTGTGTCCTCCTTGAGCCGCCTACCACAGTGGTGTCTAGCCCTTGAAGTCTCTCGAGCCAGCTTCCAATCTACTATGCTTTGTCTCAAGCTTGTTTCATCTGTGGCATTTACCCAATATCGATGAGTAGTCATCTCCATGATCTCGGACTTGTGTTAGACTCAATTGCCTCTTGCCTATGCCGATAATGCCGATAATGCTGACGATACGTTGACAATGGGGATGATTAATGGGTGATAGCCAGCTCTGCATTTGATGTCGTTCAGCGGTCCGTCCAATCAAGGCGTCTGGCTCCATTTGAGGTTCTAGACCCAAACACTGACCCAACGGCTTAGATTCCGGCGATGCCACATTGAGTTTCGAAAGCTCTTCTAAAATGTGGTCACCTGTACCGATGTGCCGTGTCGTCTGATGCAATACCAGGACATCGATGTTCTTGTGTATTCTCTCTAACGCCTGCTGGACTTTGTCTTCCTCACCAGGCTTTTTAGCGCCTTCAAGACCCGATCTAGCTTTGTGGTACCAGCGACGGGGAGGATGCGAGACAGACATATCTGTATAACGGAGGCTTGAAAGGAAGTGCCGTCCACAACGGCTTTCAGTGCTTGCGTCATATCGTAAGGGAAGCGGCCTGCCTGTGCCTGAGTTCGGATGTGTTGAAGTGTCGCGGTTAGCAGAGGCAGCTGAGTCGACAAAGAACGAAACGATTCAGGAATCTCCGAGGTTCTAGAGGTAAACCCGTTCAGTTGGGACACTACTTTGGCACCGAGGTTAATGAGGGATGCGATAGAGGCGACGAGCGCGATGGCGGCAGCTGCTTCAGCGATGTGTCACATCGACCCTCACTGGCGCGCCAATGATCTGGGATATAACGGCATTTTCTGACACTTGCACGACGCAGACAAGTAGCTGGCATTGGACGTTTTCGAGGACAGAGGAAGGCTATACAAGGCGAAATCAAGTGATTGACAGGAGAGCGTCACGCATTGAGCCTGCAGCTGCATGCGAAGACGAAATGAGGATCGTATCATATTTCCGCTTCTTACATGCCAAGATGTTCAGCTGCGTACTCGGCCGTTCAAGCCCGTTCACCAGAAGTACATTGCAAACCCAGTCAGGGCGCTCAAAAACCGTGGTCTTCAGCACAGACTTGCGTGGGCAGTATTGACAATACAGCTGATGTGGGAGTAGATTGCCGTTTCATGGTAGCCAGTGTCACAGGCATCAAGAACTGACTGAAATGATTGCGTAACAAATCTGCCAGAATCATGGTAATTTTATCACAACCAATGTCACGGCCAGGTAACAGATGACTTCAGAACACCAAGATATGCTTCACTTATCGAATAGATTCTTGGGTAGAGAGCTAGTGGCCTAAAAGTTAGAGGTACCTTGACCATATTTCATTACGCAGATCTTTCGGGATGTCGTCTAAGCTGTTTGGAGAATTCATTGCGCGCTTTTTGGAGCTTGGTTCCTCACCGCCAAAATTCTGCCGTTTGTCATGTGTGGAATTTGCCAATTGGTGTCCGACGCAACAACCAGAAATGTTCACGTCATCTCCTCCAAACACAATTTCGCTATCGAACCCCGTTTTAATAGTCCTACGCCATAAACCCAATGCGTAACACCCTCCGCCTCTTCGCAACAGTCTCTTCATCACTAAGCGCCCGCTCTCTTCGTGCACGCGAAGCACGAAAACCACCACTCAATCTCGATCACTTCCTTCAGCGACAAAGGGTCATTTCACTATGGCGCTCGGTAGTCCGCGCACTATACAAGATCCCCAAGGTGCATCGTGACGAGCCGATGCGATATGCGCGGAATGAGTTTGAAAGACACAAGAAAGTCTCGGATCTATCGCAGATCAGGTACTTGATCTCGACAGGGAAGACGGAGTTTGATAGCATGCAGAGATATATTGATGAGCTGGCTGCGAAATAAACAGGAGCTTTGGGATTTACGGGGAAGGAACCCTATGTCAGAGGCGGCCCTTGTCTGGGTTTTCGCAGAGGCGACCTGTGATCCAGTCACGGTGGAGCGACAAAGTGGGGCAGTCTGTGGTATCTAGTCGCCAGGTCCTGCTAGGACCAAAAACAGGCTCCAGAGGCTTGTCTCTGCGCGGGAGAATAGGCAAACTGGAGCTTACAAAGGCTATATCGAGCCAGGACAGCCGGGAGGGTTTGTTGAGCTCTACAAGTTGCTAGAGTGTGCCTGCACGTCAACATCTGTCAACCCTTCCAGAGGGGAGAAGGTACGTGAGTCGCACCGAAGGAATTCTGAGTGGGCGGGACTACTCGTATGGAGCAAACAATGGCAGCCTCCGAGCGAGGGTAATGAAAGATCGAAAGGAGGTGGGAACAAAATGCAAGCTCCATGTTGGAATTAGAGCCCAAAATATACAAGCCGGCCATTAGAGCGATCCCTGGCTCCTGACCCAACATAAGTCATGACCTCTTCTGCTACAGCCTGTTTGGCACTTCATATCCTCCGCCATGCTCGCCTCGTCCTCACAGCCCACATGCCAGGTCCCCATCCACTCCACGTCACTTGTTCCAACACACTCTTATTTCTAAAACTCTCAACGGCTTCTTTTGTTCCTTCCTCCGCCTCCTTCGCCCTTTGCGCCACATTCTCAAACCTCTCTCTCCACTCTCTGTCCTCATTGTCTCTGGCCTCCAACTCCTTCAGCCACTTCTCTCTCTTCTCTGCAGCTTTCTTATCCTCAACTGCTGCTTCGAACCGCTTCCGCTTCAACCTATCGTCTTTGTAGAATATGCTGCCCGCGACCAGCGCAATCAAAGTGAAGCCTTGTGCATATATACGGGCCCGGAACATGCGATTCGTCTGGTGGTGGTCACCCTGCCGGATCGACTTTGTTGCTTGATACAGAGCATAGACTGTGGCGGCGCAGCCAATGGGGATGAGGGGCTCTTCTTTTACTCTGCGCCATAGCTTCCCAAGGCGCTTTTCTTCGAAGAATTCGCTGCGAAATTACATTAGTGAGATGGCACGTGAGATGTCCGTCTGTAGAACTTACGGATTATCATCAAAAGAAGATGGTACATTTTCTGATAATGATGGTGGTGGACGGGCTTCTGAGCTCGACATGGTTCACGCTAATGGTGACAAATACCACAAAAGCTTTGAGGCCGATATGAATACTTCAATCGCCCGGAAGGAGCAGGGTTGGAAGCTTTAGTAAGTTGTTAAAGGTCGTGACGTTGATTGCATCCAGCAACCCTGCGAAATTGTACGTAGAAAGACGAGAGAATGCCTGTCGATCGAGACGGGGTGATGCTGTCAAGGTTTACTGAATCGTACATTCACAAAACTGCGGCACAAGCTAGAGGGCGGCGTCAGCATTGAGCTCACGAGGTATTCTTCCCCATCTTTCTACGCCGAAAAGGGCCACCGGAGAAGATTTGGGCTAATTTAGCGGCCGAGATCTGGGAGATGGCTCGGGCGTCGGGTGTTGGTGGGCGGTGTAAGCAAAAAGTTTCGAAACTAAATTTCCTAGGTTGAACCGCTCGCTGTACAACATCCCACGTTTGTATTTGCCCTGAAGGGAGACTGCAAAGACTCACTTCGATCCCTGCAGGTCTTTTGTATTTGCCAAAGACTACACCATTTTTCCGTAATTCAGCATGGAGGAACCTCCCTCTACGCCTCCTGCTACCAATGGCACACGCACACCACAAACTCCCAGACACCACAGCCTCTCAATGACCGAGTATGCTGCGAACCCTACACCTCCTTCGGAGCGGGTAGGCAGACCAGCTGCGCTTGCCGATATCCCAGAAGACTATAGACTACCAAATGGATATCCTGACTACCTACGACTCATCCTCACATCTCGCGTCTACGATGTCGTGGAAGAAACACCCGTCTCACATGCCATCAACCTTTCCAATCGCCTCGAGTGTCGTGTCCTACTCAAGCGTGAGGATCTACTTCCTGTCTTCTCCTTCAAGCTTCGAGGAGCTTACAACAAGATGGCGCATCTCAGCAGTAGCCAACGATGGAAAGGCGTTATAGCGTGTTCGGCGGGGAACCATGCCCAAGGCGTCGCATACTCGGCGCGACATCTGAAGATACCGGCAACGATTGTCATGCCAGCCGGTACACCTGCGATTAAGCATAAGAATGTCAGCAGGCTAGGAGGTGCTGTCGTGCTGCATGGGCAGGACTTCGACGCTGCGAAGGAGGAGTGCCATCGATTGGAAAAGCTGCACGACTTGACAAATATCGCTCCATTTGATGACCCCTACGTCATCGCTGGCCAAGGAACAATCGGGCTAGAGCTGTTACGCCAAACATCGTTACCCAAATTAGAAGCCATTTTCTGCTGCGTGGGAGGTGGTGGGCTCATCGCGGGAATAGGGGTGTATGTTAAGCGGATAGCTCCACAAGTCAAGATCATAGGGGTGGAAGCTGCGGACGCTAGTGCGATGGCTAAGTCATTTCAACTGAGGAAACGGGTTCTGCTCAATGAAGTTGGACTCTTCGCAGATGGCGCAGCAGTCAAGAGCGTTGGAGAGGAGACCTTCCGACTGTGCATGGAAGTAGTGGACGAAATCATCACAGTCAGCACGGATGAGATCTGTGCAGCTATCCAAGATGTCTTCGAAGACACGCGGTCGATATTGGAGCCGGCGGGTGCCCTGGCGTTGGCAGGACTGAAGATTTGGGCATCGCAACACCCATCACCGGACCAGAAACGAGAGCTGGTCGCGGTCGCGAGCGGTGCGAACATGAATTTCGATCGACTGCGGTTCGTGGCGGAGCGCGCTGCACTGGGTGAGCAGAAGGAAGCGCTTTTGGCAGTAACCATCCCAGAGCGGCCAGGCTCATTCGCTCAGCTCGTTGAGTCAGTCTTGCCGCAAGCAGTTACCGAATTCAGCTACCGCTATTCTTCTGCATGCCCACAGCAAACCCATATCCTCATGGGCATCTCCGTCGCTGGGTCAACCTCGCGGAAAGCCGATCTCGAATCGTTATTCTTACGACTCTCCAGCGAGGGCATGACTGCCACTGACATTTCGGACGACGAGCTCGCCAAAACTCATATCCGGTACCTTGTCGGGGGCCGCTCAAATGTCGCAGACGAAAAGCTCTATACATTCGAGTTCCCGGAGCGGCCTGGCGCTCTTGCCAAATTCTTGACCACAATGCGACCTGGACAGAATATCTCCCTGTTCCATTATCGGAATTACGGAGGCGATGTGGGACGTGTGTTGGCTGGAATCCAATGTCCAGAGTCGGAAAAGAGTGAACTGGAGGGGTTTTTGAGGGAGCTTGGATATCCATTCAAGGAAGTCTCGGATAGTCCAACATACAAGATGTTTTTGAGGGAATAGAGAAACAGTCATTTATGAGCGAGGCGTTAGAGGCGCCATATAGATACGAGAAGCCTGAAGAAGCCTGCAAAGGCCTTGGATAACTAGACCTTTGAGTAGTCCACATGCTGCCCTAACTTTAGTGTACACGATTGAATGATCTAACACGCTTTGTTCCCTCATGTTCCTCCGGCGAACTCTAGTATCAAAAGTTTTGATTTTGTGTAGAGCATGGAGCTTTGAGACTGTGTTGCCTGTGGCACTTGGACAACCCTTGACGCTTAACGATTCGAGGCTTGGCACTCGAGGCACCTCGTCTGTCCACTTCAATGTTTGACACAAGCATCCATCTCTCAGCAAGATTGTGTTTAACTCTAGAGCTTCTGTCATTTTGGCGAATGTTCCTAGTCCGGGTTCATAGGACCATTGATTCATGTATACTCTGAGACCAGAGATTCACACAAGCAGACGTCGCGATGTCTGCTTCAGAAGACTCGGAAGTCGACGAGAGCCTTGACTCCTCGCCAAGCTTCACTTCTTACCAACCTGCACAAGGTCAGAGTTTTGCTCCAGCTTTAGATCAATCCTCGACTCCCAGTCAATCGGACAATCGATCAGAACTTCTGGCAGATGTTGACAACGACCATGATTCTGATGCCAGTTTTATCCTACCCAGTAACGAGCAGCAGGACCTGCCTGCTGAACGAGCACGTGATCATGAGCAGCTTGATGATCTAGCAGACCCGTTTGCTGCAGAGCAAAGTTATTACACTCGGCCGAACCGGTACTACGGCCCGGCTTCAACATGGCGAAGCTGGACAAAAGACGATCGAGATGTTGCAGAATCACTCGCGGAGGACAGAGCGCGAAATCTGAGCATTCATTTATACAATGCTCACGCTCTACGAGTGCAGGCTCGGAAGCTTAAAGCGACAGCAGGTCGCAAACGGAGGCGCGGCACAAGTGAAATAGACGATAACCAGGCCGACATTTTCGGAATTCCAAAAGTCTGGACAGCGTGGCCTATGCCGCCGCACGAGGTACCCCGCGGTCCTTTTCATCCTGTTGACCCTCGTCCGAGCAAAGAACTCGAGGAGTGCTTGATCAGCACGACTACGAAAGCGGCCAGGGAGCGCTGGAATAGTAGAGACTGGCAGGAAGAGAAAATTAAGCAGCAGGCTTCGACCGAAGAGCCTAGCGATCAGACTACAGCTGCTTCCGGTTTACTAGGTTTTGAGGAGTCCACAGAATTTGCCTCACGGGCCTTCTCCGACGACGAATCATCCCCCACGATCTCGGATGATTCATCTAACAGCGACTTGTATGGAATAGACCCCAGTGCAAAGCCAACAATACTCGCCGACGATGATAGGGCTCGACATCTACTCCTTCCATCAACGCGACATATCCTTAGCAAGCTTGATCATCTACTCATGGCTCTTCATCACGCTCGTCATGCTTATGCGGAGCCTGTACTCGCCGTTGACGATGATATGAAAGCGAGTTCCGCCACTGATTGCGAGCCACAGAGCTCTGGCTCCGGCTCCCCCCAAAAGCGCCATCAACATTCACGTGCACAACGCGCATCATCTGTTTCTACAGTAGCTACAGACGCATCTATCGTCTCCTCAGCGTCGGGAAGAAAGAAAGGCGTCTGGAAAGCAGGCTCGAAACGCTATAATCGAAAATTCAAAGGACTAGAGTTGCGAGATTGGAGCGATGTTCTTGGGATGGCTTCGTTGACTGGCTGGAATGAGGACGTTGTGGCCAGGGCGGGTAAGAAATGCGCTGAACTTTTTGGAGAGAACATGTTGTTTAGGAAATTTCATGAGGGCGGACACGAGGAGAAGTCATACTTTACCGAAGTGCTTGCAACTGGCGATGAGCCGTCGGAAGATGGCGAAGCAAACGGCGGCCGAGCTTCTCGGGCGAGTAAAACTGAAGATGATGAAGACCCGGATACGAGAGAAGAGACAGGTCTGAAGTATCCCTGTCCCATTGATTCTTGTCCTCGGCATAAAATGCCCTTCAACACAAAAGGAAACTTGACGCAACACATGAGCCGATATCACGCTGCATCCGAGGACCTAGACGACAAAGACAACGTTATTGAACCTGCTTTGCGGGATAGAGGGCAAGTCTTCTGTCCTGTTCAGACTTGTCTTAGAAGCCGCCAGCCATTTACAAAAGGGTCAAAGCTTTACCTTCACGTGCGAAAAATGCATCCAGAAGTCAATGTGGAAGATCTCAAGAAGCTTGAATCGCAACGAAGGGGTGAGACCCGTGGTAGATGGACAGGCGATAAGAGGAAGAAGAACCCATACGAGCGCGGTTGACTTTCAATTGGTTCAGCGGGCGACTGGCTAAGCCGAAGTACGCTTTGAGAAGGGTTTCGGTGGACATGCCGCCCGGAATGAAAGCGCCATTGGCAAGTCTGCTACTGGCACCACGAAGTTTTGCCTAACCCCTAGTCAACAAAAGATCTACATTTTCGCTATGAGATATGGCTGCAAATCTGACTCGAGTAAGCGTCCACATGCTTCCAGCTTCTTTTCCGTAGGAAATGTCTTTGTGACTTGTCACTGACCTGCATTCGGCAGCCGGCGCTAGTTCTTTTCAAGACAATATGATTGTCTGCTGGTTGAAGAACAAAGCCAGTGTGGCAGGCGCCACATTCCTCATTTCCGCGTCCGGACCAATGTCCATTCATTCGCCGCTCTCGTCGCTTTTATGATGTTTCCTTTGTGATGTCGTCCAGTGCAGCAACTACAGGCAGAATGGCGGCACAGATGTCTTTTGCAATGGATATCTTCTTTCTCCCACGCTTTGTGTTCACCACTCTACCATCTCGCACTCAGCTCGAAATCTACAGTCACTTCTCGTCTGAACGTGCAACTCTGAAGCCTCCCCTCTAGATGGCGGAGAAGCGTAAGGCTTCGCCGAAAGCTGGCCCGCACAATGGACAGCGCAGAATCAAACGCAGAGAGATGGCCTCGGTTGAGAGAGGGTCAAAGGGAGGGTCGCCGCAGGCCCCGACTCTTCCTCCGAGTCAACCACTAACGGTCAGCAAATCACCAATGAGCAGCATATCACCGAAGGTCACTATACCAGAGCAACCTAACAAGTCTCTTAACCTATCACCATGTCCTATGGAACTGCTTCATGGTCCGCGTACTGCAGTAAAAGCTGTCCAGATTTTTGACCGTATTATTGCGTACTATCAGCGACAAATAGTAACGACGACAAAGGCACAAACCTCGGACATCTTTCGTGATCTCTACACTCTCAAGCTCTGCATAGCGCAGCTGTTCTCGGACAGTATTGCACTTAAAATCCCAATCGCACAGCTTCTTGGCAAGGAGAAGTTGCAAGCCTACCGGGCGTGGGGTCTCAGATTTGAAGCTATATGGGCAGCTCCAGCCATTTCAGCAATCCAGCAGAGATTCCAGAACATGAGAAACTTCATTGATAACCAACCTCTTGGTCGCACTGAACTAAATTGCTTCGAATTCGCCAAAGATCTTGAGTCCCTTGCAATGAAGTGGGATTGTCCGGAGCACGCTTCACTTGCAGATTGGAATTATTTGGCACCAAGACTCGTGAGTGCAGCATCTGCTGCGAAAGCGGCAGACGATTTCGAACAAGAATACCTGGCCTTTCAGAATCGTGCATACGCCGGCGCCGAATTGACTCATTTATGGTTGCTTGTCTGGCGAACCCTAAAAGCTGTGCGGTTTCCTCTAGCAAAAGAGCCAGAAGATGCCTTGTTGCCCGGAGAAGAGTCGAAAGTCTCCAAAATCGACGCTTTCGCAATTGAGAGGACCTTCTTTGGGTGTGCTGAAAATCCGTCATCCAATCAAGTACATCTCTCGAATTTCGTACATACAGGGGATGCAAATAACCCACAATGGATTGAGGAGTTTGTCAGCAAGTACTGTAAGCACATCGCGAAATGCCACGACGAAAAGGAGAAGTACTATTGGCAGTTCAGCACGATGGGCCCAAGCCCAATACCTAAAGTTGTTATCTCTACACTTCAGGCTTCGAACGAGCAAACGGCCGTGCACCCCGAATGGAACATGTTGCTACATCGTGTCGTCCTGAGGCTGAATCATCTACTTGGTGATCAGAAAGTATTGAAAAGATGGTGGCTCGACAAGCAAACTCACAGCCTGGCCTACCTTGATGTCCAGAAGTGCTCCACAGGTATCCTCGAGACAGCCCAGTGTCGCTCAATAGGTGGCGCTTGCACTACTATGGGCGGAAGCGGGACCAAAGGAAGCGGCAACGGTGCTCCCGATGGGCCCTCAGGTCACCCCGTTCTGCGCAGCTCCAATAGTTTAGTTCTTGGTAATGCTTCATGCGGAGCTGCTGGCAACGGCGGCCAAGATGGAGAAGGCTCCGGCGACGGCAATGGCGGAGACAGGGAGAGCCAAGGCAGAACTAGGGAATCCTCGACGTCTTCTGCTAGCTCACCTTCTGCAAGCTCATCGTCCGCAAACGACGATGATCAAGAGAACAAGACTCCCCTAGCAGGTGCACTGCCACTAGCGACAAAAGCTCAGCTTGATACATTTGCCAGAAATTCGGCCTCCCCCAGATCTCCTCAAATCTCACCGTTGGGTCCTGGAGATGACGAGGCAGCTGCAGCTGAGGTTAGAAGGTTCTTTGACCTTTTCACCACCGCCGTTCCCGGCAAATCCATCGCATCGTCTGTCAGTCCTGAAAACTCGTCAAATCAGGAAAATGTCGTCCCACCTGTTGACGCTGGGCGCCTACCGAGAAAGGTCATGCCAAGTGCTTTCCCCTGGGTCAATTATCCCCTGGGAGAGACACGTGCCAGTGAAAGAGCTATGGGCATGCAAATTGCAAGGGAGATGCGTGAGCGTGGGGTTATGACATCCGGACCCCACGTGGAGGATGTGCAAAATATTGTTCCACGACCGCTTCGCTTATCCCCAAATCGTGGAGACGCAGATGAAAACCCAGCAGGTAAGATACATTTCAGGCTTTGTCAATAAATGTCACATTTCGACCAATTTTGTCACTTGTTTTCAACTACGTCATGATGCTAACGTTTCTGCAGGTTCAAGTTCCCGAGGTATTGTGAGACGAGCTCTGAGTGTTCTAGGCAGTTTTGTAACGAGGCCTGTTCCCTCTGTGAGGCCAGAACCGCTTCCTTCGCTGCCACCGCGGGGGAGTCCAAGAAGACCCACAACCATGTCCCCTCTGAGAGCGAACAGGGATAGCGCCTCTGGCGTTCGGCGAGCCAGAGATCGAGCCCAACGCATCCCGGGCTCCCGATTGAATCGGTCTCCATGTTGGGGCAGGCCATTTGGCAGGCCCGATCGCAGCCCCCAACCAATCATTTCACCCTTGGCAGCCCAGCGATCTTGGGTTCGCAATACCAACGAGAATATGCCGTGGGACAGCCCCAATCAGGCGCCGAGTCTAGGACCCAGTTCACCTCAAATGCCATCAGCTGGAGCGGGAGAGCGACGACTCTGGAGTGCCACACGGCCAGCAGTGCCGACAAACACAAGCAGAGGACCTCCGTCGCACTCGGATGGAATGTACATTGACCGCAACACTATCAGAAGTCCCACTTCTCCAACTCCACTAAGTGGACGAGGTCAACGTACGAGGGTCACCAATCATAATATCACGGCCGCGACCCTGCAGGGAAACCCCGAGCAAGGTGTCAGCCCTCCCACGTTCATCGAGCATGCAGGGGATGGCCCAATTGTGGGGCCTCGAGCTGATCCCAACGGGCTGCCGACTGACCTCCCCGCGTGGCAATGGATGCCACAAGATAACGTCGAACATCGTCTGTTTGTGGAAGATGACCGCTCTCGCGTCAACCGAGGGGACATCGCGAGACTCATTGCTCATAGACTGTACAACCAACTCGTTGATTCAAATGTCGGCGAGGGAGCCATGATGGATCTCTACCAGCTGCTTCGTAACCGATATGAGTGGGGCTTGACACATGACTATCGCTTTAAGCAATATATCCCTGGCTACTACCGCCAACCTGTTCCGGCTAGAACTCCCCCTTTGCAAAGATATCGTCCTTATTATGGGGGACCCGGAACTGTGCCAGGATATCTGAATCTTGGACAGCCTGATGGTAATGTCGATCTTGGAATGCGGCCTGAATCTGGTGGGATGTATTGTGGAGCATCGGCTAGTGCCGAAGAAAGTCCATTTTTTGTGGATTCAAGGCCAGACCCGAATCTGTTGAATAGAGCTAAACGGCCACCATCCTGGGGCTCATGGAACGGTGGTGCGAACGGTGGGAACCAGAATTTCGACCTATATGTGTCTCCTAGCAATGGCAGTGACCAGCGTCCTTCAGTTGGGCAAACACCGCGAAGTTCCATCGATGCGCGTAGGGAACCTCTCGGGGAAAGATGTGGTGAAAATCAAGCAGGTGGTGGCAGCAGTATCTCCACATTGGAGCTTCCCAGTCCCCTGAATCAGGGGCAATGTACTACTCAGCAGAAGGTCTTTCCCGGCAGTAGCAGTGGATTTCGGCAAGAAAATGGTAGCGACAATGAACCCCCGCCAGGGGCACCTTGCCCCAACGGTCCTGGAGGTCCTCCAAACACAGGATGGGGACGCAGAACGTCCGGTGGCAGCAGCCTGGGCGGGATGGGATCGCAAAAGACCCTGAAATGGCCTTCATGTTCACATGACGGCTCACAGCTAGCAGCGTCAGGCTCACTGGCACCCAGCTCCTTTGCTTCGCAGGCATCTGGCTCATCTACCTCACGGGGGAGGAGCTCACAGGCAACCGGGATGCATGCATCCTGCTCATGTGCATTTGGCAACCAGACCACTGACAATCAAAAAACACCCACTCGAGAGCAATACACGCAGATGACCGCCCAACAGCTGCGAGACGAGATTATTGCTCGTGGCGGGGACCCACCGAACCCCAGGCAACGAAAAGAGGACTTGGTCCAGGCATTGTTGGGCTATGATGGAGATGGAGTCTATGGAAATGGAGCGCAGCCGAGGCGCCGCGCACCAGCTATCCCTCCTCATCCAACTCTATCTCCAAGGGCGCTTCGACCAAGGGATAACGGGAAGGCGGTGAGGAAGTAGAGGCTGGAGGGAGTTGTAAAACAGGGGCGTTGGATTTGGATATAGCGTAAGTAACGTTAATTAGTGAATTCTGATGTCATTTCACCAAGTTTACGTTGACAATCTTTTTGGATGTGTTGCCATCTACATCTGAGAGCAGCAGGTTGCGCCGAGCGGCCTTTGGCGAAGCTGCGTCGATTTGATTTGTCCTTACCGAATGTCAAAGGATCTTGAATCCGTTTCGGGTCTGACAGAAGGCGATGCAGCCCGTGATGCCGCCAACACCAGTGCCGCCGACAGTAATTGTCAAGGATAACGCTGAATATCTCATGTGGCCGTTAGAAGAATCATTTACCCTCTTGTCTTCTCAATTTTCATCTCATCAGCATAATCAGCGAAGATAACTAGTCACTTAGTGGGGAGCGGTAAGACGGTAAGAGTCGGCATATATTCTTAAATGCAAGGGAAATTCTTTCAAGGATACGCAATTGGGCGCTAGAAGTCTGTGAAGTGATTCTGGACTTCCCGATTATGGGTACTCGAGGGCCGTGAAACCAAAGGTGACAAATGAGTTTTGCCAAAAATTGACCCTTCTTTTTTGAACGATGGCGATCAAACTGTTCACCAGCAAGAGCGGTTCATCTCCGAGGCACAAAGGGGCAAGCCGCAATCAAGCGAATCACTAGCAACTATGGGCAACCCACATTACAGCAAGGAACGAGCCCGTTTGCCGCTTCACGTGTTAATGAACACTGTGGTATTTAACGCGAGCCGCCTCTGCGGCGAACCATTTCCAAGCCGTAATATTCGCATATATCCATCTTGCGGCCTCAGTTTCTCCCCGCGCGTCTCTACGACCTAAAGAAAACACTTCGAAGATTTGAGCAGCTATGCCGCTCAATATGCTCTTTTCCACACTGTTCCTCATGGCTTTGCTCCACACACCTCTTGGCCTAGCAAGACTAAGCCTACTGCCTGTGAACACTACCATTGACCTCCCCATCTCCACGAGTACCGGGTTCGACGACACTTTTCCAAAGCGACAAACATCACTTCCTTGGAACGACAAAACCTACAAGACGATCAACATCTTCAAGGGAGGCCTGAACGGCCCTCCAGACTACGACTGCGGCGGGGAAGCCGACGTTTGGGAGAACTGGCTTGATGGAGTGCACATCGAGATCAAAGAGTCAGGGGTGAATTGCATAGACACAGACTGCAACACCAACTTTCAGGTCTGCAATAGCGTTAAGAAACCTCAAAAGAGAGTCTGCACTTATAACACACAACTGACTCCGAGCTACATGACTGATGGGCGCTGCGCTTGGGATGTTCCAGGCACGGAGACAATTTACATTTGGGCTTAGACACAGCTCGTTTCATGCCCGACTGGTCTCAATTACCTCTTCCGTCACTGGCTGCCGGAGAAGTACGACTCGTGGGAGGGACGGCTTGTTGAAAGGGGGCTGCCACGACCGGGTAATGTCATGGGGGAAACGGGCCTATAGGCATCAGCGCCTGGTTCCTGATATCTGTCAGATTATGTACATCGAGATGAGAGTTCGACATCTACGCGGAGCATGCACAATTCATGTGGATTCGTGATTTCCTGTTCATGGGAAGACCAGATAGCTTGCGATAGAAAGCAATTCACACGAATTGACAGAAGGGGTCTTTGAAGATAGATATTAGCGTTTTGGCCTACGCCAATGAAGCAATCCACAGGCCGATTCATTACTAGAGTATGGAAGAATGAGCTACAGCCAAGTGAAGTACTGGCGAATTGAAGTCCTTGCAAAGCGGAAGAAGGAACTGATGCCGACATCAATCTCATCTGTAGTACCCTAGTTCCACAGCACAACGCATTAGCAGATCTACCCCTTCCCGCCAAACCGTTGAAGACAGCCCTCGCAACCGAAGCCGCCAACTCTACTCCTGAAGCCATCATGCATCTCAACACGCTTTTCTCTCCGCTCTGCTTCACCACCTTCCTCCACATGTCTCTCAGCCTAGCCATCCCAGCGAAACGCCAGTCAACAACTCCCTCGTCAACTATAGGTCCGGCATCGTGGGCCAAACGAACCCGCCCAAAAGAAGACGGCCTACTACTGTGCAGGACATACCAGCACGCCCCAAACCTACGGCTGCGGTAAGCCGTGCACAAAATGGTCCGGCTCGGTTGGCGGCGCCTATGTCGCCCTGGACACACCAGTACAGAGGTTTTTTTGGTGTGCCCCTATTTCCAGACCAGCTTCGTTGTCTGCCATGGAGAAGAGAGTTGTGCTGATTTGATACTCCCAGGTACAAATTGCCTTAATGCAGACTGCCAGACCAATTTCATCGTCTGCGACTGAGACCTTTCCTGCCACGATCAAAATACCTTCTCACCCGCGATCCTGCCCGAGGGGCGATGCGCCTACAATACCACCGGCACCGAAAGCGTACAGATGTGGGTATAAAAGCGGGTCAAATGATACGTGAGTGGCTCTGCAGCGCTTCATCTGGTGGTGTGGAGGGGCGCTCGTGCAATGGATGGCTCATGCAACGGATAGATGGTGTGAGGGGGGGCTACCAGCATGGCAAATTCCAGAGAACGCTGACAGTACGCATTTATGGCACAGCTGCCTGGCTCTTGAGGCTTCCTAGGTCATGTACGTAGGAATGAGCTCTTGAAGTTGGCATAACTCATACACAATTCGAGCGAACTGGAGCTTTCTCTTCCACTGGAATACCGGGGCCATGGTGTCTACGAAATCGGATGGTAATGCTCGGGCCACCTTTATGTCAGCAAAAGAACAGGTTGAGTATGCAAAGTTCATGCAAGTTTCTCGGATTGTGGTGGAGCAAGTTATGTTGTGACGGCGTGGGAAAGCACGCCGGGGGCAGAGCGAATCTCTGCTGTGTGCTCTTAAAATCCTGGAACACACAATAATTTCGTATCGTCAGCCTCTCGATATATCTCGTGATCCGTTAAATACACCCAGGCATGGCCATACTCGAGCACTATGACACTTTAGCGTCCTTATAATGTACGTAGAATTTAGGAAAAGGATATTTTCCAAGGGGCACTCTGACGGACGGGCCCTCGCTTAGGTTAGACGCCTTCCCCGCAAATAGTTAGCGCAGCACTAAAGCTCAAATGTGGAAAAAAGATCTTGGCGTTGCGCTGACGCTCCTTTTCGCGGCGGACAGCTCCTTGAGCAGACATGTTTCCAGAGGCTCAGTGCAGCGTTGCAACTTGCCATGCTGTATAGAAGCTATAACCCTCTTACCAGTGCGACTAAGGTGATTACGGCACTACAAAAGATGAGGGAAGAATCTCAGCTTAATGACAAATGATGCCTGCTCCCGCATCCTTGCAAGCAATGTCTGTTTAACCACTAGTTGATCAAGTCAATGCGCAAGAGGGGCAGCAACCTTTTTAGAAACGCAAGTCCATGTCCAAGGTTCTTTGGAAGCCAATGACAAGCAGGCTGAGAAGCACACTGCCCAGTCGAAGTGCCGACCGCTTTCTCAGCCTCGTCCGCAATAGTTCGGGGCCAGCCTAGTTGTCGCCTTGTGGCGCTTTTGGTGTCCTAAGACCCGCTCCCTTGCAACGTGGCTCGATGCCGTGAGGTTGCTTGGGTCATTTTTGGCCCCCAAGCCACGAATCAACTGCTCAGTTAAGAGATACCCTAAGGTGGGGGAAACCTTCAACACAGCCCCTTCAATGCACGCTTGTGCACACTTCTCGGATGCAGAGGAGCCTGGCATGAAATGAGGCTATTGGTGACCTGGTAGGACTGGCAGCTTTTACCGGGCTCGTCGGATGAGTCTCGAAGTGTCTTCCTCCCGTTTTCTAAATTCTGAGATTTATTCTAATACGTACACAGGATTTTCACGGGTAAAGCAACGACCATGCCAGACGGCGGGCTGTCTGTTGCTGCCATTACATCGGCTCTGAACTTCGGCTACCGGAGCGTGCAAACCGGCTATGAGCTACAAGCTGTACCCGAACAGACGCAGAAGCTTTTGGCCACCATTGAGACATCGAAGCGAGACATCAAGTTTGCCCAGTCCTTACGAAGAAAGAAGTCTAGCGTGCTCAACAGACAAGAAAAGGCTCACATCGATGAAAAGATCACAGACACGGAAGCAGCCTTGGATGGATTAGAGGCGTTGGTTGAAGCGGCGAGAGTCGACATGATGACCAAGTTCGGCCAAGTCAGCGCCTGGAACCGGGCTCTGTGGGTGGTCAGGGAAGGTCCGCAAGTTGGCACGAGCCTTGCACGACTCAACGTTGCAATCATAGCCCTGAATACGGCCGTGTCCGTTATGTCCTTGCGCGAAGGCGACAGGAACACGTACGAACAACATTTCACTTCAAAGGGTCGAGGAGACGGAGATTTTCCGTCCCCGGACACAAAAACGAGCGACTTCATGCAGCTACGTGAGAAGCGCCGAAAGAGAAGTTCTCGATCGGGCACAACAACTACATCAGCATCCGAGCGTTGGGTCAGCGATGAGTACACCGAATTGGGCTCTGAAGTGTCTACTTCTCCGCAAAATTTGAGTCCTTCCCCAGGAATCTTCGAACTTGAAGGGTCGCATCCACTGTTCACAGTGCCAAGGCGACAAGTCCCTTCTCGTGATATTCCCTTGTCTCTCCGACCAGGACCACGGGCGCAGCATAATTTCCCTCCCGTTGAAAACCCACAAAACATCGGATCACGAGCAAGCTGGCTGCCCGCCCAGGCCGAAGACGCGGGTGTAGGTAATGACGACCCAGGGCCATCTACATTCCCAGATCCTCCAGAGTCTGACCGGGCAAGCCTCCGATCGCGAGCAGCGTGGTTCCATGCGCAGGACGAGGATAATGATGCGGATTTGGATGATTCGGGGTCAGCAACAATCAGCGACACTGCAGAGTCTGACAGGGCAAGTATCCGATCACGCGCAGCCTGGTTTCACGCACAGGCCGAAGGTGCCGGTCAAGATTATGACGACCAGAGGCCACCAGCATTTGATGAGCGTCAGGAGGCTGGACAAGCCGGTAGGAGCTATCATGGAAGACAGGCGTGGGCAGAACGAACGGCAGAGAATCCTACTGCGCAGAGGCAATCTTGGATTGCCTACAGTGCTTCGATGTCTGATTAGCCGCAAATGAAATTCGTTCGGCCACCTCAATGTTGATTAAGCCTTTTGTCTAGTTAACTCCTGCATCGAAAGTCCCTGCTATGATGCCGCAACGAAGGAAACCCATTTATGAAGAGCGTAGACATGGAAAATATGCTGCTACGATATCTTTGTTGAAGCACTAGCCACTGGTCTTCTCGGAATAGCATTTATTTTTTTCTGTATTTCGGCATTCGGTTTACCCTGCACGTCAAGGTTATCTGCATCTTGATCAAGGGCTTTTTGCTGCGGAGGTGTGGCGGCGAAATGAATCACATCGTAATCCTGATTCTGAGTTCGCTGATTGAAGTTTTTTGGAGCAGGATATGTGTAAGGGGTGTTTTGGGGGCCGAGGGCCGTGGGCGAAACGTGCTCTTCAGGAGCTGGAAGTTCTGCTGGCATGCTGTGGGGATTGCCGTAAGCCGGTCGTTCGAAAGGGGTCTTTTGCACATTCGTGTCACTCAACTCATGAACGTTCTTATCGGTCTGGATTTTGCGCTCCGGAGAACCCCCCGATTTCTTCAGAATTGGACGCAATCTGGCTACCTCATATCCAATTGATTGTGACGAACTCTCAACTATTATCTGCGGCTTTGCGAGCGGCTCTGCGTTTGGATTTGTGGTTCTCAAAAGTCGCGGCCACACAAGGATATCCGACGCAGAACCTCTCCTTTCAGAAGGTTTCCAATCGAAAATCAAACACGACGGCTGGCTAAAAAGCAGTAAGCCAACCTCGGCCGCCATGTGAAACAGGGCGATCAAGTTTCGTTGCCGGTTGTCTGCATCCTGATTCTGTTCCCAAGGCGAAAACGCAGCCAAGCATAATGTCACAGCCTGGGATACTGATTCATCAAGCTTTTTGGTGTAATCGGGGTCTTTTTGAATGTTGGGGAAAAGATAGGTGCATAGTGATCTCAAGTTCGATAGAGCTTGATCTTGATCTAAGCCAGAGTCAGATGATATGATGGTAATGAGATATCTTTTACCTACGTGGCCTCTTTTTGATTTCGCCTCGGTTCTTGCGGATTGCACGTGGAATAGTAGTGAATTCTTCTGGTAGCAAAGAGAACAAAGGCCACTCATCAGCCGTCATTCCAGATACAACAAGATTAATCAGACAATGTTTGATAACTGGTTCTTGGTACCACGCTTGTACTAAGAGGTCTTCGAGGGGAATACCGCTGGGTAAATGGTGTGACTGAAGCATGCCTAACTGGACGGGGAGTTGCGAGATCCTTGTGTCGGTGTCGCGGTAATAGCCCTCAACATGGTGTTCAATGGATTCGAACAAGGTCAAAACCTTAAGCCTGATGGTCGCATCATCCGCCGACTGTGGTAAGTGCCTTTCCCAGGCATGAGCATCGACTGTTTCAATGGCTTGGGGCGGCACTTGCGTACGTGTTAAGCCTGGATCACGCCCTCCATTAAGACGTGAGGGATCGAGCTTTTGTTGTGGAATCTCCGACGTGGACTTGAAGCTCTCTCGTCTCACCAATGGTAATTCAGGTTGCGCTTGCAGCGTTTCCGGTCTCAACTGTGCCTTAGGAAGTCTCAAGTGAGCCGGAAAGGAATTTGGCGGTTCTTGGGGCAGTCGCTTCTGGCCATGGACACTACCCTCCCTTTGTTTCTGTTCATGCGATTCTTTACCATGTCGCTTGCGGTTAGATGCCGTTTTCTCTTTAGAGTCATCTCGAATCACCCGACTTATTTTCTGCTTCATACCATTCTTCTTCGGCGAGGGTTCTTGAACGCTATCTAACGCATCACCTCTGGATTGGGAATGGGATCTGCGTGGTCGACGAACTTGCATTGAATCCGTGTCATGGAGCTGGGATTGAGTGTTGTCTGGAAGGATCACTTTGTCTTGCAGCGGGAATTGGTCTCCTTGGGTCACTAGCACCACTCTTTCTCGACGCTGGGAAGAGTCATTAAAAGCATCGACGTCTTTCTGCGGCGAAAGTTGTGGTCCTTGGTACGTTTCCGCCGGTTCGACTTGCCGAGGAATAGTGTTAGGATGTCTCCCTTCGGTTCTATCATCTATGGTTGGCTGATCCTCTTGGGTCATCGAAGATTTAGGGTCCTCCTCATATTCCGCATTTGAAAGAACAGAGCTTGAGGTTACATAGCCTTTTTGTGGCGATTGTTCTAAGTCCTTGCTTTGATTATGGCTTTGAGATGGCTCATGACTGGTCGTGCGAGATTTGTGCAGACGGGCTTGATCCCCATCTTTCTGACGGTTTCGGTTAAACAGAGGCATTGCGGCGCGGAGTAGACTAAGGAGCGAGGTCCTTTTCTGATAATGCTGGGGGAGTGAACGATTCCAGTCCTGTCGATAGTACAGTAATTGCCCTCTCAAGCCCATCTAGCAGATTTGCTTAGAGTTTTGGGCTCAGATGATAGTCCACCACTCTAGCATTGCAGTCAGTGGTTGAAGAAAACCTGAGGAATCACCGACAATGTGGGGAGGTAGCATGGTCCTAAAAAAAGTGCTAAAGCCTAAATGGCTTTTACGCAGAGCAGATACATGAGCAGCGATACGTTCCAATTGCCAAACGAGGGAGCAAAGAGGCTGTGGACATCTCCCAAAAGCGCAAAGTCTTTTGGGTTGTCGCACAAACGAGGCTGTGGCCCACGGGAAGGAAAGATTTAGCGGGGGCAGAAAACGGCATGCACTACTGCACTTCTCTTCAATTAGTTCGCCACTGGAGGAGAAAGCTGCAGGTTCAATCTAGCCGGCCCTTTTGGGGCGGGCTTCTTAAAGCGGCACAGCTGCTCTCGCTTTAAACCGCTGCGGCGATGCCTTACCTCAAGTTCTGAGCATCCTCAATATGTGATGAGGGCCACACCTAGGGGAGTGGTAAAGCATGAGACGCCATGAGAGTCCAGTATCCCTGGGGTCTTTAGTCATTTACCAGAGAAATTTCGGCTCTCAGCCATGAGCTCGATGGAATGGATTCCCAGTGTGGTTGTTGGTGTGGACTTTGGGATGTTTTGCACAGGTATATAATCTGGATTGGCTATAAACTTCACAACAACTGACACGAAGGTACAGGAGTGGCCTACTCGAAAGGTCCCGATTGGGCAGAACCGAAATGCCTACAAGATTGGCCAGAGCTTGTCGGTAATGCACTCGCCAACAAAGTTAGAACTCAGGTCGGATATGATGCCTCTGGGCGTGCAAGGACCTGGGGCCTGCTTTGCGACGCAGACGACAATTCCATAACGATTAAGGAGTATTTCAAGCTGTACCTTGACCCAGCGCATAGGGATAACTACCCAGACCGCCCTAGCGTGCGCGAGGCAAAGCGATACTTCAAAGACTACATGACCTTCTTGTTTACCCATGTCGATGATTTCTTCAGGAACTCGCATCCACGGTGGGATGAAGAGAAGGTCGAATATCTTTTCAGCATTCCCACCACGTGGAAGAATCCAAACCAATCTGCTGAAATTGAAAGATTGGTCAATGAGGCCGGGTTTGGTGGCGGTAATGCGCTCCGCAGGGTCAAAATTGCACAAACAGAGGCCGAAGCCGCAGCTGTCTATGCAGCGAAAGGCCACTTCAAAGTGAGTCTATCACCGGTGACGGATACTTGATTCGCCTAACCCTCATTTAGTCCGGTGATGTTGTTCTAGTCTGCGATGCGGGTGGCGGTACCACGGTAAGAAGGCCCTTTGTTAACGTATCATGCCGTCACTGAAAAAAGGACGATAGGATGTCAACATCTTAAAAGTGACAGCTTCTGGATCGGTCCCAACACAAATCAAAGCTCTGACGTGGGCCGAAGGTACTAAACTCTACTTATTTGGTGCCGCAGCACGCCCACTAATAGCGTCTTTTGGACAGGTGAAAACATCGGATCGGTTCGCATTGACTTGGACATGGAGAGGCTTGTGACCACCAAGCTGAGCAACGTTCCTCCAGAGTTGTTAGAAGGGACTCCGCATGAGAACGCGCACTCCATGATGAAGAATGGCCGCTTTGAACGGATTAAGTTAGCTTTCGGTTCGGACGCAGCGAATGTCCCAAGTTGGCGACTGGCGATACCTGGTTTAAGAGGTCGGCAATCTTTTCAAGATCTCGAGATCGAGAATGGCGCCATTGTCATTACCAAGTAAGTCAAATCTCTGTGCTCATTGAGGTGGATTTCCCGAAGGGTGGATGCGGCCTCTCTTTCCTTCGCACCTTTGCTCACAAACCTCAAGGGACAAATTAGCCCAGCTTTTTGACAATCAATTCCGCCAGATGGCGGCGCTCATTGACCAGCAGATCCGCCTGCTGCAAACGAGATATCCGAACGAACATCTCGTGAGTACGGATGACTTTTCTGGATGAAGTCAGCTGACAAGCTTAGTCCTACATGGTATTATCTGGCGGACTCGGTTCCTCACCCTACATCCAGAGACGGCTTAAAACGCGATTTGCTCTTGCTGCTGGGGCTACCTATCCGAATGCACGGGGAATGGAAGTCTTGCTTGCAACACAACCGTAAGTAGTGCTGAGAAAGCCGCCAAAAGTCTAAACTGAAAAAAGCAACAGACAGCTCGCAGTTGTTCAGGGCATGGTCATGGACAGGATTCAGGCTATCAGTCGAGGCAGCGTTGTCTACAAGGATCGATGCTGCCGACAGTCCTTTGGTGTCGTCAGTCGAGAACCATACGATCGCATCAAGCATCGCGGCGAAAAGGTGGTAGTAGACCCGCTCGACAGGAAAAAATGGGCAGAAGGCCAGATAGAGTGGCTTATCAAGCAGGTAAATCAAATGGCTCTACGCATTCCAGTCCGTGATATCTGACGGCTCCGCAGGGTGAAACCGTCTCGAAAGATGGAATATCAGTGCCATTCAAAGTGAAGATACCGATTGGGAAAGAGAACGATAGTTGGCCAGCGCAAATCGTCAAGTCCGGAATGAAGGCAAGCCGTCTCCCGCAAAGTATGGCTAGAGGCGAAGTTGAAGAGGTCTGTCGAATTGAAGCGAAATTCGACGACAAAAGTAGGACTCTAAAAAATCATCAGTGGTATAAGCTCGGGCATCAGTACAGCTTGGCGGACTTCGAAGTTAGAGTCATCATTGGCCCAGCTGACCTCAAGTTCCAGATGGTAACGAAAGAAGGTGAAGCTCTGAGCGAAGATCACCAAGAGATCGAAGTCACGTGGGAACCGCCGCAAGCCGCTCCAATGTCTAATGTGAATGTGGGAAGATTGTTTCCGGCGAATGCGGATTGATCAAAATCATTTTTGCTTGTACAATAGAGAACCGACATTAAAGACCTTTGCTTTGAACCAAAAGACTCGAGACTTGAAGCAGTTGCAGGACATTTACATCTGAAATGGTTTGGCCATGATTTTCTCACACTGAGGACAACTCCTACGAGGAAATGATGGAAGCTTGCGATCAGAACTTATCGCAAGGTCAGCATCAGGAGCAAATTCAATTCTTTTCCCTTTCAGAGGAGAGATAATCTACCACAAATTTTGCACCTAAAGCATTGTGGTTGATTCTAGTATGAGGGCGAGTTTTCTTTTATGGAGCGGCCTTTGTGGCCATGGGTATCTTGACCGAGACTTCACAGCTGCCCGTCGAACAATCGCACGTTATGTGACAATTACCTTCTTACCAACTAAGATCCTGTTGTGGTCGGAGTCATTGTGGCAGCACTCCCGAAATAGCCTGCGGGCAAAATGACAGCGCACTTTTTAAGCGAGGCCGCAAAGGCGGCGATGGACGGAGTATGCATTGCGCCCCCGGCTTGGCACACCCGATTGCAAGCGTGCAGTAGCTAGGGTCATGCAGCCACTTCATGCAAGCACTTTTCTGCCTTTGACGCTCTGCAACACAGCTTCGTATCGAGAGCTGCGACTAATAAGGACGCGTGGCGGCGGGAACTGAGGCTTGGAACAATGTACTCTGCCACCACCGAGAATGTGCTCTGCGTCATACTACCTTTAAGCGCCTGATCCAAAAACGCGAACCGGAACAAGACTCTGCCATAATAACAACTCTTTTGCCAATTCTCCCTGTCAATGTTGATCGTGATTCTCTAACTTCGTGTCGTCTAAATCATGAGTGCCGTGATGACTTTGCAGAAGCTCATTCTCGTTCTCGTTGTCCCTCTGGGCTTTTTACCTGTGACATTCTCTCACAGAATACCGGTCTCATACTCAACAGATGCGTACAAAAGGCCCGTGGCGACACAACGGGCGCCTGCTCCAACACCTGCTCCAGTCTTGCGGAATCAGATATTTGGACGTGACCTGCAGCAGACCTGTGGTGCTCTTCAGGGCAGCTACCCAGACTCAGACGGTCCACCTGTCTGCGGGGAGGGGTCGGCGTGCACCTTCACGTCTAATTCGGGCTATCAAGGCTGCTGCCAGGGGGGAAGTTGCACGTTCTACACGACATGTTACGCCTACAGTGACCAAGGATCATGTACAGGATCATGCACATCTTCTGGACTAGTCTGGTACGTCGGCCGCTCATTTCTATGTACCACAATTAAATTGACTTGCGTTTTGGTTCAGTCCAAGCTCAGCGCCAGAATGCACTCGATATTTCTATCAATATGAGCCAGACTCCCTGTCGAGCTCATGGACAGGCTTCGCTTGTGGTGCACAACCAGCCACCTCACCGCCCATCTGGGCTTGGGCTGTCAATGGCATTGAGGCTACAGCCACTGGCTCCCAATCAAGCCCATCCTCGTCAACTACAACCAGCAACCCATTGCTTTCATCATCCCGACCAACCTCAAGCTTGAGCCTCCTCCCAATCCCCACTGGCTCCACGTCCTCCGCCACCTCCACGTCCTCCACCACTGGACCAGCAGCGGCCACTACATCCGATGCAGGCCATACAACTGTGTCGCAGTCACACAATTACACCGCTGATATTGCAGGCGGTGTCATAGGCGGCCTGGCAGTCATTGCACTACTAATAGGATTGTTCGCATGTTTGCAAATTGTCCGAAAGAGGAACGAACGTGCCGGGATGGCGACAAATAGGCACCGGGAACTTGGCCACTGGAACCCGTGATTCGAGAACCACATCTCTTTCCTCGGGGGGGCGTTTGTCTTAGCATCTTTGATATCCGGTTAAGGGCTTGCATATATCTCTTGTACTAAACCTATCCGATGAAGATCAGATTAATCTTTCCACAGCTCCCTAATGCTGGGTGCTTCCTGTCCCATTTGGGTTAGTGGTTTGGCGTTCGGTGGAGCCTGAGAGGCTCATTTGGACCCTTTGGCTCTTGCACAGCGAGCTGCCTCATCTATCAGATACCAAAATAGAATTAGAAGCTTTCACTATGACTTTCGGCTTTTCGCCAGTCGTCGACATCGTTGGGCCTTTTATGACGCTTGAATTCGGAAAGCTAATCCAAGTCTACTCTTTCGAGAGGACGTCTAAGACTTGGAGGTTTAGTGCCAGTCTGTCAACGGAACTGACAGGTCTATGGTGTCCAAGCTCCCTCTGAAATTCCGAAGGTGGCGACATAAGTAATTTGGTCTGTAGCTCTCAGATGCCACGGAACTGACAGACGTCGCTGGCGCATACCGCAGCAAGCCGGTCCCACCGATATTCACCCCCTGCCAAGGATCGACTTTACCGTATCACTTAGCTGGGTATGGCAAACCTCAGCCAAGCCCCTGCCGACCCGCCTTCATCTACCACAGCGGGCTCTGCCTCCACCAGCTCCACCCTTCAAGCCCCCCCTACCACCGTTAGGAACTATCGACCGTCCCGTCTCGCCTGATCATCTATTCCAACCGAGTTGGGTTGGAGCCGAACCTGCCCCTGACTAGACTGCTTACACATAACCCCTCACACTGCCTGCACTCTGTTTCCGTTCCTTACGCAACGCCTTTGATCTCTTACGTTACATAGCCAAGTCGTACGTCTATAGAATTCCCAATCGAATTACTTCTCTACTACACCTACAGTTCCGGAACACAGTCGTTCGGAATAATAACGAGGAGAGAGAAGCACTTACATCATTTGATCTTTCCAACTAACCTCTATTGTTACGGAAGAGATAAGGAGCGCAAAGCAGGCGGTCAGTTGGCCTCTTGCCATGTGCCAAAGACCAGAGCTCGGCCTGACTAGGGAGCTTGCTCAGGCTTTCTCAATGAAAGAGTGCTAGCGGCGGATCAGCCAGCGAGCCGGTCTCGACCATTGCCCTCGCTGCCCAGCCTTTTCATGTATCCCTCGCATTTTCCTCTGCCACTGAGCGGCTTTGCATGACTTTCGCGATGGGTAGGATCGGACAAAGAAGGCAGATATTTTGATCACATCTCGAGGACGTCACACGAATCACCTTTGTCATCAAGGGAGTGACTTTGGTCTAAGAGGCCTCCTGATGCTGACTCTTCACGCTATCTCCACAAGGTGCTTCCTAATCGTCATTTGGTAGGTCGTAGTTCCATTGACATCCTTCCCGATCGTTCTGCTCCCAGATACGTCTTTTCGCTAGCAACAAACCCGTAAGAACTTCTTCCGAGAATTAAAAAATTCCCGCCGCCCCTTCCTATTGTTCACGCGTGCGCCATGACTTCTTTAGATCCAGTCAAAGGCTCCAGCAACTGCGGCTCCATTACAGTCCTCATCAAGCCTGGCTCATTTCCAACCATCTGCACCGTATGCCATTGCCTTAACTGTCGGGCTTCCGGCGGCAGGCTGTTCGTCTACCGAACTCTGCCACCTATTTCAGACTGACATGGTCGCACTATAACTTCTCAGTCAACCTCCCCATACTCCTTGAAGATGTGGAGTTCAAGGCCAGACAAAAGTCTACCCTGATACCAAGCCTGTCCCTTCGACGATCTCCGATCACTCAATTTTGATGGGCGAACAGCTACAACGCAAGATACTAATCATGGGGCGCTAAAGAGACACTCCTGGAGGAATAGCTAAGTGAGGTATAACGACCTGTAATGTGAATGGGATGTTGCTGTTATGCCTCTCTCGACAGATGCCAGGAGGGCTTCGCAGATAAAAAGGGAGGCTTTGGCTTTACCGACGATACGGACCAAGGATCGGACAGGGCAGTGGGGCCAATAGCTTCGATTGTCTATCGTGTGATAGCGATGTGACGACCAAGGAAGAGTGTAAGATTCTTTTCCCTTGGGTAGCGCCAAAGAATGTCTAGCCCTCTAGTTCAGGGTAAAAGGTCCATACTCAAATACAATCAGACTTCAACTTTGCCAGGGCATATGGGCGTTGAAAAGCTTGTCCACTTGCACTCCCACAGAGTACTGGTTCGTACACTGTATGGCTGTGCGAATTTAGAGCTGGGATGGGTGAAGTTAAAGAATACAACCGGAAACCAAGGAGGATTTTTGGACTTTGCAATCCCATTTCACAGAACGTGTTCCAGATTGTCTAATAGGTTGTTGAAACTTGGTAGGTCATTACAAGAACTTTTTGAGAAAGTTTTTCGAACTGATAAATGCTCAATTACCCCGTTCTGGATAAGCTCCAGTAAAAGCAAACGCCGGCAGATGCATTGCAACATGATAGCTTGCAGACGAAATCGAGTGGTCGATTTCCTGAGCCCAGGCCATAATGCAAACTCTATTGCCCTTCATGAATACCCCACTGTGGGCACATCAAGGGAGAAAAGACGAAACTTTTCCGCCTCCTCCTCCCCCTGCAACGGGCCCTGATGAGGCTCCGAGTCTCGTATCTGTCTCTTTCGGAGAATGGGGTATCTTGGAATCGACCAGAAATCAACGCTATCTATCATGTATCATGCTGTGCCGATGAAGAAACGATTAGGTGCCTGCCCACGTGGTTGCAGCACATTGAAGTTGTCGATAACTTCGAGTGCCTGCTCTCGTGATCCAGCACCGATAAAGCAAATAAAGGAAATGCAGTAAGAAAAGCTTTGGCATGCTTGCATGTTGACATAGCACGCTTCAGCGACCGATCGAGGAGATCACCACCAACTCGAGGCTCCAGAATTTGGATTTCCATAGCCACCGCCACCGCCATAGCCACCACCACCGTAGCTCGGCGCCGGTGGTCCGTATGATGGGCCGCCGAATCCACCTGTAATGTGTCAGCAAGTCAAGTCTACAGAAGCCAAATAGGGTATGCTCACCACCTCCATATCCGCCTCCATAACTGCCACCTCCGCCATAGCCGCCGCCGAAACCACCGCGCGTTTGTCGTGCATCTCGTGTAGCTGCGCCTCCACGACCTCGGCCTCCACCTCGGCCCCGCCCGCCAGAGGACCCGAAGCCCGACGACTCACGCGCGATATTCTCAAGGAAACTAGGTACTTCTTGGTTTGCTTCACGAAGTAACTCAAGTAGGTCCTTCACAATACCACGATTGCCACGATTGAAGAACGCTGTCGACAAGCCCGTGTTTCCGGCACGACCTGTACGGCCAATACGGTGGACATAGTCATCGATGTCTGTAGGTAGGTCGTAGTTGATGACGTGCGTAACGTTTGGAATATCGAGACCGCGAGCAGCCACTGCAGTGGCGACCATGATAGGGCATCGACCGTTTCGGAAGAATTCGAGTGCACGCTCACGCTCGCGCTGAGTTCGGTCACCGTGCTGTTGTTCCTTTGTTAGCATAAGTCTCGATGGCTGCGGTTGAAACTTACAATTGCAGTTGCGGGGAAGTTTTGGTTGATCAGGAAATCGGAAAGAGTATCGGCCATGCGCTTAGTTTCGACGAAGATGAGAGTTAAACCACCTGCATGAGTGTGCAGGATGTCGAGTAGGACAGAGCGTTTGTCGTGATCTTCAACATATTCGACCTTCTGCGTGATGTTTTCAGATGTCGAACCAACACGACCAACTGACAAGAAAATGTAGTCCTTCAAGAAGTCTCGTGCAAGCATCTGGATGTCTCGGGGAAAGGTGGCTGAGAACATGAGTGTCTGTCGACCAGCTGTAGGAGGCATATCTTCACCCTCGACGATACGGCGGATCTGAGGCTCGAAACCCATGTCCAGCATGCGATCGGCCTCGTCGAGAACAAGATACTTAATGTTGCTGAGAGAGATGCGTCCACGTTCGATGAGATCAACCAAACGGCCGGGTGTAGCGACAAGCAAATCGCAACCGCGCTCAATAGAACGGAGTTGAGTACCAATATCTGCACCGCCATACACAACGCAAGGACGGACCCAGGAGCGATAGGCGAATTTGCGTGACTCGTCGAAAATTTGAGAAACAAGCTCGCGTGTTGGTGCCAGGATGAGCGAGGTAGGGAACGCCTTTCGCTGACGACCAAAGCCACCACCGCCTCCCATAGTGGGATTAGCCGAGGGACCGTTCTGAAAAGCCTGAGACAAGATTGGGAATAGGAAACCTCCAGTTTTGCCAGAACCAGTCTGTGCACAAGCCATCAAATCGCGACCACCCATAACGATGGGGATGGAGTATTTCTGCACTGGTGTAGGCACTGTGTATCTGGCGAGCTTAATGTTGCTAAGCAAATGGTCGTCAAGTGGTGGGTTTGTAAACGCAAGGACTGGTTCTGGGACATCGTGACCAGAAGCTTCCACTGGGATATCGTCGTAGTTGGAGAAGTTGATACCAGTATGGCTTTGGTTAGGATCGTTCGCAACACCAAAGAGCTCGCGCTCGGCCTTGAGATTCTGGGGTCCTGGAATGTGTTGTCCGTCACGCCACTGTCCGTCCCCAGAGCCACGTGCCGGTCCAGATGAACCACCATAGCCACCACTGCGCTCAAATCCTGCAGATCCATACGCGTTCGGGTTGAAAGATCGGGGGCCACTCTGACCGGGCCAGCCGTTGCTGACAGGACCAGGAGCGTTGCTGCCAGGCTTGAAGTCAGGTGCACTGGCCCATTTGCTGCCAGTTCCATTGACAGTACTTGAAAAGGTCAGTATCTATCCACTATTTTCATAGAATTGTAGGTTATAAGGATATGAAAAATGGGTGTTCTGAGACTTACGCATTGTTACCCCAAGCACTTCCGCCTAGGCCCATTTCAGGTCCAGGAGGTGCTCCGTCCATGCTCATAGGTGGTGGTCCTCCAGCCTGGCCACGCATATGTGGAGGAATGTACGCTGAGCGAGCGGGGATGCCATTAGCATGTTTGGACTCGTTCAAGGACAAGCCGTTCATGTTTAGTTGATCAGCCATGTTCGTGGATTTTGAGGCTAGAACACCAAAGGTTGCAAAGGTCAGTCACCGGTATTGCAGGCTCAGCGAGTGGTATAATACTCACAGATCAGTTTAGATGGGTGATTATGCAGTGTTGCAGATCGCACAAGTTCCGTGAGGTATGAACGATCGTGGAGAGGTGGTAGCTGAAATGACTGTTGGAGAGTCGTGACAGGTGGTGAAAAAGTGTAGATTGCTGATTTCGCAGCGGCCTTTGCAAAACCGAAGACAGACGCCAGAGAGGGTAAGAAAAGCCTCTCTAAGTCTATCAGTAATGGTCTAAAAGGATACAACGAGAAAACAAGAGAAGTCGTGGTCTGATTGTGGTTTTTTGTGTGTTGAAGGTGTGAGAGAGGGAAGAGTCTTAGGCAGAGAAACGGAGGGAATTATTTGACTTGTCGCCGCCCGCAGCCAAAATTTCAGCGCTTCTAAGCCGAAAGGGGTTACAGCGATTTCAAATCCAGGGCGAGGCCAAGATTGAAGATAACAGCTTCACGGATTTATTTTGCGTAACTTTTGTCGCAGATTGTCTCGTGCGAAATGGTCAAGCATTCCAAACTACAAGGCCCGCACGGACTTCATGCTACTGCAGGCTTCAATTTTGTGGATACGGCCAACTATGTGTATTGGTCCAAGCTTTGGTTTCGTTGAGCATAGGTACAGAGAAAGTCCTTGGCCTTCCTTGCAGGCGTTTCCTGTTTCTAAGCAATGTTTTTCTCGGACTCAAACGCTTTACTACCTGACCTCCGTCTTCTGATATACCATGCGACTAAAGCTAGTATGACGCTGAACAAGACTATTTTCATGACGTAGGATTCAGCGATCACACTGGGAAGGAGGTCGACTTCGTTGATGGATGGTGCGGAGACCTTATTTGCATCGGTCTCCGGCTCCGGCTCTGTCTCTAATGGAGTAACCTCTTCTGGTTCTTCATACTCCGGATGGGCATCGGAATAAAGATCTAGAATTCACTATCAGCAATCATGCTCACAGCCCGGTAGAGGGCAGAAACATGCCGCTCAGTCTAGAGTTCGGCATGAATACCTTCCGCGGGCACTTCTAACTCCCCACTTTTGACGATCTTGACAGGCTTGGAGGGTTTGTCTCCAGCGCCCTTGGGGACATTCTCGATCTTCTCGACAACGTCATAGCCCTCTAGCACTTCGCCAAAGACAACATGGCGCCCATCGAGCCAGCTGCGTAAGTTATGTCAGCACAGCTCAGATCACACTGGGAGCTATATTGACGATACCTGGTGACCACCGTCGTGATGAAGAATTGAGAGCCATTGGTGTCCTTGCCTGCATTTGCCATGCTAAGCAAGCCTTTTTTGGTATGCTTCAACTTGAAGTTCTCATCCTCAAACTTGGTTCCGTAGATGGACTTTCCTCCAGTGCCATCTCCATTTGTGAAGTCTCCACCTTGAATCATGAATGACTTGATGACTCTATGGAAGGTCGATCCTTCATAACCAAAGCCATTCTCGCCTGTAGCTAGGGCTCGGAAATTTTCTGTAGTCTGGTAGCCAATTGATTAGCAGGAGCTCGCGCTGAAGGATTTGGGAGGTGTTTTGGAGCAGCTGACTGCCAACGAAGTCCAAGTCCTGGTGCGAAAATTCTTCTTCGTTTACTTACCTTGGGCACAGTCTTTCCATATAGTCCCATGACGATCCTACCAAGAGGCTGTCCGTCATGCTCAATGTCAAAATAGACCTTGTGCGTAATCTTGGGTCCTTTGGCGGCAGCAGTCTGGCCCATGAACAGAAATGTAGCGGCCAAGATGACCATCAGCGAGATCACGACTCGCCGTAAGTTGGCCATGGTGAAGAATATGAAGGTGTGACAGAGTGATGCTGTTGAGGTCGAGATGTAGGTGAAATGGTTGGTTCAGCATGGGCGGGAGCTCCTGAAAGTCAGCTTAGCGTGAAGGTAGACCAGACATTTGCAAAGCAGAAGCTCGACTGACATTTTGACATTTCTCAAGTCGCTCCGCTCGCGCTGGTCACTCTAACGAGGAAATGGAGTAATAATCATTGCCATCCAGCTACAATGGTATATACGCTGTTCGCGCGCTCCCAGAAATCATATGCTAATGAATACAGGTGTTCATTCTAAACGTCAACTTCCCCGAGCACCGCTTCGTAAAGGTAATGTACTATCTTGCCGTGCAGGCCGACATTCTCGGTTGCCATTCTCGGCCATTGTTCAAATCCAGAGATGACCATTAACAATCTCGTGACGCTCAGGCAGCTCTCAGAACATTCTTTGGCATCGGCCCACACACATCCTCCCGTATCCTCGCTCGCTTCCACATTCACAAAACCGCCAAAGTCGGCGAGCTATCACCAAACCAAGTATCGAGCCTTGTGGCGCATCTCGATGGCATGAAGATCGATAACGATCTCCGACGGCAAGTTCTGCAAGATATTCAGAGATTGAGGGACACGGGGACATATCGAGGGAGGCGACACGCGATGGGCTTGCCTGTCCGAGGACAGAATACAAGGAGTCAAGTACGCATGACTGCTAACCGAATAAGCATTACCGTGGTTTGGCTGACATCCTGCAGATTAAAACTGCACATAAATTGAATAGAGTAGAACGGAAATTATAGCGAGGTCTCATCACTTTGGAACAGGGCAGACCGTCTCTGGAAGCTTTTATTTACTCCCCTTGGTCTTGGTGGTCGAGAATCTGTCCATTCCGGAATCACAGTAACTCGTGGAGGATATCAGGCTACCAAGATCAATTCGTGTCACGAATGAATGGCTCTAGCAATCAATTGATTTGCCAGAGCTCCGGAGGACCCCAACCACACCCTTTTTTATATCGCCGCCGTCCTTTTTGGTATCACTCCTTCCCCGCGGTTTATTTGCAACCTCTTATCCTCGCTCGCGCTTACAATTCCAATCTTTCTATCCCAACACACGCCAAAGACCTTAACGCCTTCTCCCGCCACTCTCTTTTCCCCCTTTGCGCTCTCCCTCTCTATTGAATAGATGCTCTCTCCGACAACTCCATCCTTGCCTTTTTTAGTACTTCGCACATCCCATATCCGACAAGTTCCATCATGACTACCACTGACTAGTCCGTATTCGCTATCTGGATCTCGGGCGAGCGCCACCACTGCATTAGTATGGCCCCTGAGAGTCATAGCAGAGACTGTGGTTGCAGATGCACGAGGATCAACCAATGTGATATGGCGGGCTGACGTTCCGGCGGCGAGGAGATGCAGTTCGGGAAGTTGTACTAACGAAAGAAGAGCGTGTAATGTTGTACGGGTGTCCACAAGGGCACTCGTTACCAAATCCCATGTCCGAACTGTATGGTCCCAAGAGGTGGAATAGCCTACGGTAGAGTCCTTACTATCGAAGATAGCCTCAGAGACCGGTCCGGAATGCTGTTTCATCTGAGCAAGAGGTCCTCGTTGAGGTACGTGGAGAGTCGAGTTCAGTTTCCGTCTCTTGGAACTTCCCGCTGCCATAGACGGAAGCAGGGTCGCCGGGGCCTCTGTTCCCTCTGTCTTCCTTGTCGACCAGAATCCAACGCTGTGGTCTGCGGACGCTGACAGTATTCGGTTCGATGGCGCATGCACCGATATCGACTCCACAGCCCCTTTGTGCCCATATAGCTCCAGCTGCGGCATCATCGTGCCAGAAAAGCTGTTCTCTTCTGTGTATGTCCATAACCGAATCGTCCTGTCTAAGCCCGAAGAAGCAAGTTGTGTGGGAGATACGAATTTTGCGGATAGTATGGATGACTGGTGGCCGCCCTGCGAAGGTCCTGGCGAAGTAGCAAGCACTTGCGACGATGGGTTCCACAGTCGTAGGAAGCCATCGTAACTTCCAGATAGTATTCTTTCATGTCCTGGCTGTATATCAACCGAGCTCACCCAATCATCATGCTCGAAAGAGGCGACATATAGAGGTGGTATGAGCGCCCGAACATATTCAACAGCCAGCGTATCCTCCGCCGAAATACCGTTAGCTGTGAGATATTCGTCGATTGAAGTTCGTAGGAAGGAGCCATTAATGAGGAATTCGAGCGGAATGGGTCTTTCAGACCCTAAAAGGTTATTTACGAGCGTTGAAAGTGCGTAACGACGCAGAGCTAGTTGCGGAAGTTAGCACAAGTGACGGTGAACAAATGTCACGGTATGAAAATGTGGACAGAAGGACACCAGCTGCTTTTCGTTTGCGACAAATGGCTGTCTGTAATGGCAGACACCGGTGGTCCATGAAGAGTTGGAATGTGGCTCACATGTAGGCACAAGTATCGGCCCTGTCCGCTGTGGCAGCACGAGTTCTTCGTCTCGAGTGCTAAGTTGAAGACGCACTTGCGTCTGTGCAGGCTGCTGTGCCGAGGGCGCCGCCATTGGCTCTGTACTCTAGCCACTGTTATGTTCGTCGCAGCGCGAGCGATCACCAGCTTTTCGTGGGGGTTTTCTATATCATGCCCGAAATTCTCTAAATTGTTCGGGTGACCACCGCGGCACACTTGCGCAATATCTAGTTCTGTCGGAGGTGTACAAGTTACATCTCACTGCTCTCTTCGATTGTATCTAAACTACCTAACCAGCAACTGAGGCTTGAAGGTGCTATCGGCTCTGCCTGCTCCTGCTTCTTCGTATGTCCGCGATAGCGCTTCGGCGGTTAGGCGAGTCTGCAAACAACGCTCTTATCATATCAATGACTTCTTCGGCAGAGAATTCCAAACTGAGTTCTCCTTCTGTCCAGAGGTACTTAATGTCAACAAGCGAGCTTTCCAAGATATTTGCCATATATTGGAAACGCAGCCAATTCGGAACGTAGACGGCTGTGACTGGAACCACCTCGGCTCCACTCGGTGGCCGTTCAGCCGGAACGAACAGATCACCAAGATCAGAGATTTGCGTGCAGAAGGAAGCAAGGCGCCGTGACGCTGGTTCTGTGATTGCCTCCATATCTTCCACATCACGAATCATCTTGTCAATGACTTTGGACAACAAAGAACCGACAGACTGAAGCAGGGCCGAGTGAGATAAGATTGGAGACCATTCCTTGTGAACTTGCCTGATTCTGTCGACGACCGAACTAACCGCATCTTCGCATTGCTTCGAGTACGGAAATTGTGTACAGCTCGTGAATCCCTGCGCGCCGTCCAGGAGATCGGTCAGAATGGTTCGCTGTACGTCCATTTCTCTACCATAAGCAATCTTGGCAAATTTTTCCATCGAATCGCAGTCACTGCGTAACTTGGCAAGCTCTGGCGCTAAAGAGGCGTCACGCAGCTTTTCAGCGATGTACATGCAGTCGTTGTACAGGTGCATGTTCCCATTTGAAAGTGAAGAGGTGTAATAGGAAGGAGCAGTGGCACGAAACATAGCTAAGACGAAAGTTGGTAAAGCGAGCAACCCAGAGGATGGTGAAACGCTTTCCAGGGCAGAGTATTTGGGATCCTTGACATCAGTAGCTTCCTGTACGTCCTTGCTAATGATGTCCAATATGTAATCAGGAATGTCAGTTATTGTGTAGGACTCCTTCAATATGACCTCCCGTTCTTGCGGCAATTGGCCGTTGGCGCGATTCGATGAGACCTCCTTCTGACTTGCGTTGCTCGCTGCGGACGTCACATCCTGCTGCTTGCTTGGGCTATCTTCATCCCAGCCCCACGCTTCCGCGGAGTCATCGTCTTTACCGTCGTCGGCAGGTTCCGTTTGTCCAAAAGGGTGGTTCGCATCGGGCTCCTCGTCAGCATCAAAATCCCAAGCACTAACATCGTCCTCTTCTGGCTGATTTTGAATAAGCTGGGCGCTAGACTCATCTTCATGGTTCCAGCCACTGTTCCAGTCATCCCCTTCACCATCTGTGGGGAATACCGCATCTTGTGTCGAAACCACCTGACGTTCTATTCTTTCCACTTGTCTAGTCGGTCCGCGTTCCAAGGCTAGTGTGGTCCGCACACGATCCAGTGAGGCCATTCTACGTCTCGTGAGCCACATTCGAGGCGTCAGCTCAACCCAATCCGATAGATCTTGGCTGCCTGGCCAACCTGACGAGGAAAGTTTCTTAGCTAACGTCGATGCCTTTGTCTGCAGAACTTCCAGCTCTGGTATGTCTGACAGTTCCAGGGGCACACTTGGGGTTAGCCATTCAGCGACCAAGGCAGACACTAGATCAGGAATGATTGCATTTGCAACGGGGGCTTCGATGATCTTTGGCAGATTGGATTGCAGATAGCCCACCACATCAAAAAGGCAGTCCAGAACGTTTTGGGCATTCTTTTCTTCCGGCGTATGGGAAATTTCAATTCGGCCATTGTCCACGTCGATTGAAATTGCTTGCTGGTTGTTGTGTCCATGGGAGGCAATAATAGGGTGCAAGACGACTCGATCGACATTCTTGCAGATGATTTTCGTCGCTACTTCCAGCGCTCCAAGTCGCTCAAAAGCTTCTAGAACATTGTCTATTGTGACATCCGAAGGTTCTAGGTTTGTCAGCACATTTCATTAAGCCATGTATATTTCAACACTTGCCGTCGATCTCATGTTTGATGTGAAACCAGCTTGCATGACTGTCTTTACCAAAATCCACAATTCGATCGAGCAACCGCTCAACCTGCGTCAGACATGCTCTATTCGCCTCCCTTACTTGGTCCAGTATTATCTGCTTCCCATTATGATCCTGTAGGGCGTCAAGCCGCGCATGCACAATTTTCCATTGCACAGCTGCTCCTAAAGCATCAGACTTGGAGAGGCTTGCACGGAGGGATTGCAGGCCATTATTGAAGAGTCGGAGATCTTCAAGGGCCTTGAGGATTTGTGTGTTGTATTTTATTTCTTGGTCTAGTAGATCTAGCTTCGCTTTCGCATCTTGCGTAGCTGCAGCAATTGCTTTGCTTGCTTCATGTTCTCTCACAATATCTCGCGCTATAGCTTTGGATTTTGTAATGTCCTCATGAAGTTGTTTCGCTTGAGCAATCCACTCGTCAACGTCTGGTGCTATTTCTCGACTGATGCGACAGACCTCATCCTAGATATAGTGAACCGTCAGTTCTAATGTGATAAGAGCTTCTTGGGTTACGCTCTACCTCAAGCTGCTGGCGCGCCTCGGAGACCTCCTCCAGAAGTGTAGGCAAGACGGTGGCGGGAAGCTCTGCTGTGAGCACATCCTCGGAGTCTGGGAAGGTGCCTTCTTTGATGGAGCTTATAATTGCAGGAGAAAGGTCGTGGTCTGCAATAGAGGCGGTCATCTTATGCAACCTTGAGAGTAAAAGATCGTGTCGCGCACTATTGTGAGCGAAAGAGGTGCGCTACTAGACTCTCAGTGGTCGATCATGCTCCGAGATCTGCAGGGCCTCGCGCTGGGGCCGATTGTTGACGTGGTTCGGCTGCTGCGAGACAGTCTTGAGGACTCGACAGCTTCAAATCCGAGTCTCACATGCTTCAGAAATGATGGCCAAGGGCATGGACTGTCCACTTTGTGTAACATTAATGCCATTCTGTGGAGCTCGCGTATCGCCATGGCCACTGAATTTCTGGCAGGGTTGGCGCCGGGTGCGTCATTTCCTGCAAGGAAAAATTTGGGCCACCGTCCGTCCGCAGCTCATCCCCACACGGTTTCCACGGTCACGTTCACATGCTGTTTGACACATTCAGTCCGATGTGATCATGAGCTTCGGTCTGATTGGTGTTATCTTTACTCCTTGCTTGCCAGTTGAGTGCTGACAAAGCCTAACACAATAGCAAACTCCAACCCCCCTCCAATTGCAGCTTTGCAAACCCTTCCTTCGGTACGAACTCGGCTCCTAGCATCCTTACTCTTAAGACTGTACAAGCTTCTTTCCTTCTCAAGGTGAGGCACCAGTCTGGGCCAATTCTTTGAGAGAGAGCAGCTTGGCAGCCTGCTACATCTCTTTGTGCAGCCTATCCGTCCTCTGCAATCCACGCCCGTTTCTTCAACGTCCAGCATGTCCGAGCAAATCCTTCGCCCAATACCTCGACGAATGTTTGAGCTTACTCCAGCCTCAACTGAATCGTCTGTTCCATCGTCCCCTGCACCTGAAAGCTCGAATCCTGAGTTTTTGGAGGTCAAAAATGATAAATCCTACACACCGAGTAAGACGCGTTCCATACTCAACCTCACATCCTCTACCTTGCTAGGTATATACTCTCCTACAGGCTATGAGGCGTCCCGCGAAGAAGGCTCCACTCCATGGGGTACAGGAGCGCAGACACCCAGTCACAGACGAAGTGTGGATGACTCAAGCCCGCTTGTTGCAAGTCAAAATTGGGACACGGCACAGGCGAAGACAAATCTAGTTTATCGAAGAGGTGGATTTCGCCATTACTACTTCCCGCTCTTTCTTCGCGGGGTCTTGCTATTCGTTTTTGGGATGGCGTATGGCACCATCATTACTCATCTACATGATGATCAGCATCTAGCAACTATCAAGGTGAAAGGTTTCAACCGACACTCATGGCCATACCTGATCGTGTGGGGTCTTTCGGGTATGGCGATGGGAAGTCTTCTTCCGTGGGTGGATGTTGTGTGGGACAATCACTTCGAGAGCAAGCCGCCGGCCCGGACGCAAGATAGACGCCGAAGAGCTTCATCCTCGGGATCAGACACCAATGGGGGTGAAAGGTCATCTGGCCGGTTCAACAACGGACTAGGAGCGGACTGGAACCCTGTCGTGCGCAGTGTCGGAGCATTCGTTGGCATTGCTTTTGCAATTGTAAGCATTTTAACGCTTTTGGAGTCGTCCAGTGCTAACGACCTAATCCAGAGAAAGCTTCCATGGCAGTCTACTTTACAGGTTTCGCTGACACTAGCTCTGGCAAACCCCGTATTATGGTACTTGATCGACCGCTCGAAGACGGGATTCTTGCTGTCCACTGTTGTTGGTGTCGGAGGTACGCTGGCTCTGCTAGGCATCAATCCTGATATCGTACCCTCACCGGCAGCGCCCTCGCCAAGAGCGCACCTTGCAGGAAAAGAGTCTGTACATGATATACTGTCCTCCCGATTTCCTACAAACGAGAGCATCGGCATGTGGACATGGATTGCGAGTGTGTTGTTTTGCAGCTGTGTTTGCTTTGGAAACATTGGTCGACGGCTTGCGTTAGGAGCCCCCGTGAGGAAAGCATTTGCATAATGCAGGCCTGTAGAGTAATATAGAATTGAAGACCATGGCGTGAGGAGGATTGTTGGCCTCTGAAATTGGTAACTTGCCGTATTGCCAAATTGCCTGCTCTTTGCGGCCAACTGCGTCACCACTGATACGTATTTTAGACTTTGGACTCTCGGCACATCCATTCTCGTGCGCTAACTAATGAAAAGCCCTTTGCTACGCATGGTGAATGGCTCGGCCGTCAATATTGTTGTTTCTGGCCTTCCCTCTCACCCTTGCACTGCTACTAAATCTTAGGAATTTTTCGATCTGGACGCAGCATGTTAAGAGCCTCCTAGAGGACAGTTGTCCCCATGCTGCCGCGCAAAATGCCGATTTGACGGAACGAGCCCTGCAAAAATTTAGCCAAATCTTCCAGTCGGTAGTACAACTCGCAAGCCTTAGTAGCTATTTCAGCATGGGCATCTCAAGTGAAAAGACGCACTTCCGTGTCCTGCAGACCTTCCGCCCAGAGTACTCCCCAGGCCAGATTACGCAATATGAGTCTCAGCGAACCGGCATGCGAGTTATTGTGGTGGACCAAGAGGGGCCTAAGCTGTACGGCTTCTTTGTGCTAGCTACTGAGATTCACGATGATTCAGGTGCGCCTCATACCTTGGAACATTTATGTTTCATGGGGTCAAAAAGCTACAGGTACAAAGGCTTCCTTGACAAACTTGCGACCAGAGCTTATTCGGGGACCAACGCGTGGACCGCTACCGACCATACAGCATATACGTTGGAGACAGCAGGCTGGGCGGGATTTGCTCAGATCCTTCCCGTGTATCTGGAGCATGTCATCCTGCCCACTCTTACAGATGCAGGATGCACAACCGAGGTGCATCACATCGATGGCACCGGAAAAGATGCTGGCGTTGTATACTCGGAGATGCAAGGCATCCAGAACACTGCTGGCGAATTGATGGAGCTGGAAGCGAAGAGGATAATTTACCCAGAAGGAGTGGGCTTCCGCTACGAGACGGGCGGCATGCTGGAGCATTTAAGGGTACTGACGGCAGATCGAATCAGGGAGTTCCACCGGGAGATGTACCAGCCGAAGAATCTTTGCGTCGCAATATTTGGCGAAGTGGATCACGAAGACCTTCTGGACCAACTTGACCAATTTGAATCAACAATCCTTGACGACATTCCACGACCAGATGCGCCCTTCAAAAGGCCATGGATGGAATCCAAGCAGACCCCCCCTCTCAAAGAATCCGTCATTCGCACGGTGGAATTTCCTGAGGAAGACGAATCATTTGGTCAGGTTGACATTCGATTACTTGGACCGAATTGCGCAGATCCACTACTGATCGGAGCGCTAAACATCGCTTTGCTGTACCTCGCCGGCTCTTCGGCGGCATTATTGGACAATACCCTTGTTGAAAAGGAGCAGCTTACCAGCGGAGTCTACTTCCACTTGGACAGCCGTCCGCGCACAGAAATATCCTTCTCTCTTTCCAGCGTCGAGACTGGGAAGCTAGAGCAAGTCCAGAAGCGGTTCTTTGAAATCCTCAAGGATGCCATGACAAAGGATCTAGATATGGAATTCATGCAAGATTGTATTGATCGACAGGTACGAAAGGCCAAGTTTGAGGCTGAGAGCTCCTGTACTGCATTTGCAGACCCTATCATTGCAGACTTCCTCTACGGCAAGAAGGATGGATCCACTTTGGAAAACGTTGGGACCCTTCATGAGTACGAAGTTGGTCTTTCAAATTGGACCCAGGAGGAATGGCGCACCTTCATCAAGACTTACATCTCTGATGCCCACCACGTCTCCATCCTTGGGAAGCCTTCAGCTAGACTATCGGAGAAATTAAAAGCTGATGAGGCTGCGAGGATAGAGCAGCAGAAGGCGTGTCTGGGGCCTGATGGTCTGAAACGAATGGCGGAGAAACTGGAGCAAGCAAAGGCAGAAAATGATCGAGAGATACCGAAAGAAGCCCTCGAGAAGTTCAAAGTACCTTCAACCAAGTCCATTCACTTTGTGACGACCTCGCCGGCACGTGTTGGGCCAGCGCTGGAGGTTGGTCGACCACATAACAAGTACCAGGGGATAATCGATTGCGATGGGAAGGATATGCCGCTTTTTCTCGATTTCGAGCATATACCTTCAAACTTTGTCCGGATCAACCTCATTATCTCTACGCAAGGACTACCAGTAGATCTCCTACCGCTATTGCCAATATATATGGAAGCATTCTTTAGCATTCCCATCCAGCGCAATGGCACTTTGGTCGACTTTGAGGAGGTTGTGGTGGAGCTTGAGAGGGACACAGTCGGGTATGAGATTAGCTTGGCTGGAAGTCTTGGAAGTGCAGAATCCCTGCGCATAATCTTCCAGGTCGAGCTGGAGAAGTATCAAGTTGCGATTGCTTGGATCAAGGAGTTGCTCTGGGATTCTGTCTTCGACATTGAAAGACTCAAAGCCATTAATTCAAGGCTTCTGGCAGACGTACCAGACGCAAAGCGCAATGGCGATGACATGCTAGCCGCTGTTCATCTAATGATACATCTTGCCCCCGAGTCTATTGACCGGGCTAGGAGCACGCTTGTCAAGGCACTCTACTTGAAGGGGATTAAGCGATTACTAAATACCGATCCAGACAGGGTCGTTGCACAATTCGAAAAGTTGCGGAAAGACTTGTGTAAATTCGAAAACTTCCGAGTCCTGGTGATTGCAGATCTCGAAAAGCTGCAGAAGCCGGCCTCATCGTGGGCGGCGTTCCTTAGGGGACTTGACACATCTAAACCTCTTGCTCCACTTGGAAGAAGGCAGGACCGGCTCAGCAAAGCCGGAGCAAGCCCCGGCAAACTGGTCTACGTGGTGCCCATGCCAACCATCGACTCATCCTTCGCCTTCAGCACCGCCCATGGACCGAAGAATTACGGCGACCCGGGTCTACCAGCTCTCATGGTCGCAATGTCGTACATGAACGCTGTAGAAGGTCCCCTCTGGGCCGCTGTCCGCGGCACTGGCCTCGCGTACGGTACCACTATGGCGTTCGACATTGAATCTGGCTATGTTCACCTTGATGTGTACCGTTCCCCTGATGCATACCGAGCATTCGAGGCCAGCAAGAAGATCGTAGCAGATCACATTGACGGGACTATCCCCTTCGACCCGCTAATGCTCGAAGGAGCAATCAGCAGCATCGTTGTCGCATTCGCCAATGAGCAGCAGACGCTTGCTAGTGCTGCCCAAGCAAGCTTTGTACGCCAGGTTATGAGGCGCTTGCCCGCGGACTATATGGACACGATGTTGAAGAAGGTCAGGGAGATAGAGATTAGTGATATCAAGAGAGCGTTAAAGGACATTGTCTTCCAACTCTTCACCCCGGGCAAAGTGGATATTGTGATGACGGTGGCTCCGAATCTCAAAGAGGCAAGTACTAACAATGCGATTGATTCCAGTCGACACTTTCTAACGTGATATAGACTATTAAAGATAGCCTTGAGAAAGATGGGTTTCACCCGGAGATCCAGAATCTGGAGTTCTTCCAAGACGACTACGGGCTTGAAGCTGGTGACCCCACGGACAGCGAGACAGATGACTTTGAAGAGATTGACGGGGAGGAAATTGATGAGTTTGACGACGGCGTTGAAAGCGAAGAGGAGTGACGAACATTGGGCACATTTTTGCTTCTATGAAAGATGGGCGTTTGCTAGACACAATTTCGATTCTCAATTTACTTCTCCGGTCGCATAACCAATGATGCAGAGCTTCACAAAAAGTATACCGGCCTCTCCCGCGAGGCCCCCTTCTATCGCGCAAAAACACGGTTGTAGCCGGGTCGCTCACAACACCCCGTAGTGCCTTAACCGCGATGGGCATTCGGACCTTTTCGTAGGTAGTTCGAACTTTCTTGGTGCGTGCTGTGAGCGACTGCCCTTCCGCTATCAGGCTCTTTCTCCAAAGTTGAGACAGTAGCCATGATGATAAGAGTCCCGAAGACAAACTGTCTACCGAACGAATATGTCGGAATATGTTATGGGTTATAGCTTTCGCTCTGGGAAAATTGGGCACTTCGCGATAATCCTGCTGCTGGTATGAGGGGCACGACTTGACTGGCTGGCGCGAGATTTCCCTTGCATAAGAACGAGTTCTAACTGAATGAAGGCTAGCAGTAAGCTTTGCTAATGCCGGACAATTCTCGCTTTAACCCCATTTTGCGGTATAATAAGAGGCCTAAGAGCTCGGGAGAAGGCCATTCTGAGTAGAGGTGACGCCGCTCGGCTGCTGAACTCCCTTGTCAGAGAGAGGACAAGAGAACAATCACCTCCAGCAACTCAATACCTTGGCCTTTTGAGAGCCCTGCCCAAAGCTGCGATGTTATTCGGTCCTGAAGTCCTCGAACAACGCGTCGGAATATGCTTGCAAATGAAGAATGGCATCCATTGGAATCCGATCAATTGGTGGATTGATGGCACTGACCCACGACGTCAGCTGAGATATTTTCGGGATGAGTACCTTGTCTGGGGAGGCATATCTGGGGGCGACTATACCTTACTGTGCATTTTCCCAGCAACTGACGGCCGAGGTATTACGACACAGGTCGGAAACATGAGGGTGACGGTACCGAGGACTTTCATGGACCATTGGTCCTCCGAGGCAATCTCGAAACAGCATTATTCTAGGTAATCAGAATCCAATAATTTTTCTAATCCTTCCGCATCCTCCAACCCATCCGCTTCCTATCACGCAGCAGCCTTGAGATCGAGGTAGTGCTGGGCTACACTGCGGACTTGCTCTGTGTAGGGCAAGAATTCCTGACCGAGAGTCTTACGGGTCCATGAGTTGTCGACGATGAGTCGGAGTGTTGGGTTTGAGCCGGTAAGGGGGAAGGTGCCATCGGTAACGGCCTGTGGGAAGTTCTGCTTGACTACATCGAAAGCCTCTTCCCATCGGTTGTTGGAGTCGTCGGAGACGCCAATAAATACCTGATTGCCGGGAACGGAAGGTGCCAGGGCAAGGACGTGCATGCGTGCGATGTCGTCGACGTGGACAGCGATGCTGGGAGTGGGTCCTGGGTTCAGGCCCAGCACATGACCGAGTGCAGAAAAATTCGTACCAGAGATACTGTCAGCGACGGTCGTCGCGAGCTCATTCTTGCCGATCACGAAGCTGGGTGCTACATTGTTGACAGTGAAGTGTGGGTGCTCAGCAACGACGAATTCTTCAGTGGCTTTCAATGCAGCCACCTTGCTGGTCGCGTAGGCTTGGAACCCATTCTCGTATGAACCTGACACGACGGGAGTGCGGGAGGTCTCATTGAACACCTTGCCTGTCTGGCCGAAGAAATCAGCCCAAGAGACGAGAGCGATGATGGACGTGGTGATGACAATGCGTTCGGTAGTTGGAGAGTGCGCCTTGGCTGCACGTAGCATGTTCAGCGTGCCTTGAATTGCTGGTTTGACGATGAGAGTGTCCATTTCCGCAGAGTCGCTGGCTGGGACGTGATGTGGAATCGGCGAGGCTAGGTGGATGATATACTTGACTCCCTTGACTGCCTCATTATATGCGTCTTCTTTCTCCATGTCAGGGACAAGGACGAATTCAATCTGGTCGAGATAGGGCTGAGTGGACTTGGCGGCTTTGATCTTTTTGATGCCTGCTTCATTGCGCACAGCAGCGCGGACATGGTAGCCAGCCTTGAGGGTTTCGATGAGGGTGCGGTAGCCTAGATGGCCGGTTGCGCCGGTGATGAGGACGAGTGAGGATGGCATGTTGTGGGTGGGTTGCTGATGTATTGTTGAGGCGAGTACGAGATCTGGTTGTGCTTCATGACTGAGTCGATATTTGAGGACTTATATATTGTTGGCTGCCATGCTCTAACTACTTGATTGAGTATTTTTGTTAGAAGAGGTGTGTTATGTAAGGTCAGTCATGCCGCACGCCTGATTCGGAAGTTCCCGGGGTCAAGACTGACGAGTGCTTTGCGAGATATAATTCTTCATCTGTCGTAGGCTGTTTGAAAGGAATACAGCTTTTGCTACTTTGAGGAATTTCGGCTCGGACGTGCAGTTGGCCCTGTCCTACTTGATGACTAGGCGTCACTCCTAGTCCTATCTGGCTCTTAGTCTGCGTGTTCCAGTGCAAAATATGTTTCTCAAGTTACGAGTCCTTTGCTGACAAATGCCAACTCAACAAGGGGGTTGCCGTCTGATCAGTTCGTTCTGGAGCTGATTGTACTGCGTTCAACGCTCACCCGCCAGAACAGGAAGGGCAATGTTGAACGGCCGTTCCCCCAAGTTCTGGCCTCCTACTCGGTAGTTGCGATCATTGGCACTCTGGGACATCCATTAGATACTCACTTATGACTTCCCAACAGTTTTGCTGCAGGCGATCGCGAAGCTGCACATGGATCGCATGACCTTATGGAGGAAGATGTTGATGAACAGGCTGAATGATTGGTTGATCATTGACTGTTGTTGGTATCTTCTACCTGTTGTTGACTCTGTTACGAGCAGGGCAATTCCAACTACCCGCAAGTTTGTCACGTGACTAGGCTTGCCACTTAGGCATGGCGTTTGTACAATGCGCGATTTTTTGCGGATTCCGTGCATGATGAGTGGTAATCCAATAGTCCCCAATATCCGCGAACATTGGTCATCCTCCATTCGTGCCCCCTTGGTAGCTTGCACCTACTCTGTGCTTCTCTCAAAACTTACAGAATGTTCATACCAAAGTCATCGTAATGGATCACTTACCCTGCGTCAGAGACCCTCTACACCCGCCGATTGATGTCCCTTACGTGGTGCTGAAAGAGGATGTCTACGACGGTTTAGGGCTTCTAGACTTTCCCGCAGAGGCTAAATTTGACGTTGGACATGCTCGATAACCAACCACAGGAGCTCGGTGTTGTCACTTCCTGGCTGCAATCGTTTTGCTTCTTCGAAGCGCTGAAGGTTCCGGGAGTGATTGTTGCTCCTGAGGACTTCATTTGTGTAACCGAAAGTGGACGGAGGTTGATCACTACGAGCCGTCTACCAAACTGTTTGTGGTTGTGGCCTGTGCGTGTCAGAAATCAAGCCGGGCATGTTAAAGAGAGGCAGGGGAACGAGATCGTGCCTCTTTTGGTGGTGGTCTATAAATTTGTGATGGAGAACTTCCGCCAACTGAGCAAACTGAACAGTCCGGAGACCCTGCGGGTAGACCTCTTCCAAGACCTGATCTACAGAATCATGCTCTCCATTGTGATCCTTGGGAAGGCATTGACGCAATTTTTCACAGCACATTACAGTATCCAGTTTCCCACAATGCTAGTTCCTCAGCGCTCGAATGTTGCAGGCTGGCTGGTGTCCATACGAGATCACTCTGCTGTAAACAGCCATTCTGGATGTGGAGCTTCAAGAGCTCTTGTTGAAATTCCTCTGCTCGAGCTGGTCTCGCCACCTTTGGACATTCCAGGAGGGCGTCCTAAGCAAAAGCCTACATTTCTAATTCCGCGGTAGGACATTGCTCCAGGGCGACGTGATCTTGCGCAAGCACTTGTTCAGCAGTGAAGACAGAAGGAGAGGCGGAATTTATGTCTGGAACTTGCAGAGTTCAGCTGTAGAGGAAGCGTTTGGCCCCTGAAATCCGTCGATTGGAAATGAATGCTACGTTGAGTGACTCGCTCGTGAACGGACAAGAAAATAGGTGGCACAATTACATCTCCCGCGAAATGGCGATCATCCTCCGCCCCATCCCAGTAAGATCCCGCATTCCCGTTTATTTACTCCCAGGTTAGATGTTGACTTTCCTTCCTTTTCTTCCCTCGAGCAGAAATAACCACCCCCGGAGAGCGAAACAAGCTTTGAACCGAAATGGGTAGGCCCCAGGAGTGGCATCGAAGAGCCCACTTAATGATTGATTCTTCTTCGACTGGAGTAAGGAGTTGCTGTGTAGCTGTTTACAGCCTTCCTGCTTTGTTATACCTCTTAAACGTCTTGTAATTGTAGATGGCGCACCGCGTTCATAAGTCTTTGCAGCTCTGTAGGCACTGAGGGCTTTGTTCTATTGATATGCTTGGACCGCAACTTTGAGGCGCTTATTTTTGGGTAGGGCCGCATAATCGAATGAGTTGATGCATGTTAGGGTAAGGAGTAGAATGAGGCGATTCGAATGATCATATTGACTTGGTGGTTGAACAAGTGGCGATGAGACATCTCAAGTTTCATTGATGCGATGAGAATAATTAGGCGCATCGAGGTGCGGTGCATTGGGGGGGGGAGCCTACACAATAATTTTTCTGTTCGGCCAGATGTGGTTTCGTCCTAGAAGGTGAGCAACGCCGCGTTAACCCTGAGCTTGAGGTGAGCCTTACTGAGCGCTCCCTGAGCAGCGCCCTGATCTGTAGCCCTCACGCAGGTTTCAGCTAAGCCCCCAGGTCCCGCCAAAAATGTACGCGTCCGAGCTACTGCCTCAAGTCAGCTTCCTTCTGCTTTCAATTCATTAGTGTTAGCAGCGAGCGGCCTAGATGACTTCATAGTTACATGGGTTTGGGGGTGAGTGTATGGCTTGCGCATGGTAGTGTTTCAGTGGATAGCTTCGGGCGGCCAATGATTGACTCTCGACATTCTGTGTCTGTTACGGCTGCGATCAGAATCGAGCGAGCAAGCAGCTGTAGTGGGTAAAATCGAGGAATAACAGGTAGCTATGCGCTATGCGACGTCGACTTCAAGCTGGAGATCACTCAGATTTCTAGGCAAGAACGCCCTCCGGCCTAGGGGGCTTGGCAGGCCTAGCCGTGCCTAACACTTTTCTCATTTCTCGGCTCTTCTTTAAATTCTGTTTCTTTCGAATGCGCCCCTTCCTTTCACTCAATTGTGCTTCGTAGCTTCATACTGAATGACCTCCAAGACCATTACCTTGGAAGATGGAGCCACCATCGCTTACTGTCAGCTGGGCAACGGACCCGGTCTAATCATTGTTCATGGTGGCTTGGAGACCTGGAGGAGCTACAGCGAGCTTGCAGAGATACTGTCAGATATCTTTACTGTCTACGTTCCAGATCGCCGTGGCCGCGGCCTCAGTAGCCCTCCAGGTCCAGAATATGGGATGCGGACAGAGGTAGGCGACATAGAATTCCTGGCCCACGAAACGGGTGCTCGATTCATTTTTGGAGTCAGCTCGGGCGCTCTCATCTCTCTACAGGCGTCCCTGCAGACCGGCGGGCTTTTCAAAAAGGCTGCCATTTTCGAGCCTCCGTTGTTGGTCGACCGAGAACGATTTAACACGTTATATGAGAGATTTCAGGGAGAAGTAACGAAGAACGATATTGCTTCATCACTCATCACCGGAATGAAAATGACGGAAATGGGGCCCATAATTCTTCGATCATTGCCGTACTGGCTCCTGAGACCAGTAATCAACTGGTTTCTTTCACATCAGGAGTCGAAAGATCGAGACCGGCACGGTGGAGGTTCTGATGAGGATACATCACCCGCGCTTCGCATTCTGGTTCCGACAATGATATGCGATTTCAGTCTTGTGAAGGAGATGGAGGGAGCACTGGAGAATTTTGCTGCGCTGAGAGATACCGAAGTGCTATTGCTTAGTGGGACCGCCAGTCGACCGTATTTGATACATTCGTGCGAAGAGCTGGAGAGGGTTATACCAGGTGCGACACATACACGGCTGCAAGGCTTGACTCATTTAGGTGCTGGGAATAAGGACGTAGAAGGGAAGCCCGAGGTGGTGGCCGAGGTGTTGAGAGAGTTTTTCACTCGATAGGAGGTGTAGCATGTATATTAGCATCTGCAGTCGACGCTTTGCAAGGTTAACTAGCAGCCACAAGTTTGATTGCAGTTGGCACTTCCCCGGTTTTGTCAGGTCGGCACACTCAATTTCTGGGACTTTTTGACCTCATGAAGCTGCCACAGCCTCGATGTTCCATTGGCCACCACAGAGATGGACCGCGCTGCCACCATCCACCACACCATACCTCTCTGGAAGTCTCGGGCCCCTGGGTCCCGACGCTAGGCACTTGCGCATCACCGTCTAAAGTTGACGAACAAGACACGACAGGACAGCTGGTCGGAGACTACATAATTAGATCATCGGAGGAAGAGAGGGAAGTCGCCTGAGCGGAGGGTGAACAGCCTAGGCGGTGGGTGAGCGGAGGTTGATTCGTGCCGGAACAAAGGCAGCAATGCTTACTTACTGTAACCCGTTCGGGACTACACCACCAGAAGCGACGTAGAGGGCATCCCGCATGAATTTGGTATAGCAGATACAGCTGGACGGGGAACAACTCGGGAGTTTAGCTGGTCAGGTACTAGCTGAACAACATGGGAGGCCACACAGGATGGGAAGGTCTATGAGTATCAGTGTTGCTACCCCCAATAGTCGGACATAAGATTTTTTTTTTTCCCCCAAGCTGCAGTTAGAGGCCTCCACCCCAAGCAGTCGCTGCTTTACCCTGAGTCGAGGCTGCGCAGCCCCTGAGCAGAGCCTGAGCGAAGCCTGAGGAGCCAGGAGGGCCCAGGGCCAGTTTGTGGGCTCCTAAACTCGGCCATAGTTGCCAGCTGTGTTTTAACCACGTCTCGGCCAAGCCTGCCGCCTGTAGGTCAGCCAAGCCTGTGCCTGAAGTCCAGCAAACCCCTATCCCTTCACCTGGGGGAAATACGCTTTTTAGTGCGAAATATGATTCTGGGCGTAAGTAGCCCACTAAAGTTTAGCTGTCAGCCGCCCCCTGCATACGCAAAGGCAAGGTAGGGGAGTAGCCGGCTTAGGGGGTGGATAGGCTCGGGTGTAAGCCTGTAGGGCCGGGAGGCTGGCCCCCAAATTTACGTGGGAAATGCCCGGAACCGCGTTTTGCGCTAAAAAGCGTAATTCCCCTAGACGAAGGGGATAATCTACCGGTGACGTAGCGCCGGTAGCCCTCTACGCTGCCAGTAAAACGAACCTAACGCCGTATCTAATATCACAAGAAGTTCGTCCTCCATTGCATTATAATGGACCAGCTACACAGTGTAAGGGTGTTCTCTTGACATTGTTCATCATGCTATTGTGTGTTCGTCAGATCCATCGCTCCTCATAATTCACTAAGCTCGCCTCTCTGTAAAACGTCTACCGAGCAGTTCACCACGAAATCATCCTAGAGATGACGCGACGCAACGCCTGGACGGAGAAGTAGTTAAGCCACGCCCAGAGAAGCCTCATCGCGGGGTGTTCTAACTATTGATGAAGCCAGAAAGAAGAAGAGGCGTCCACAACTCCGATCGCTCGCATTACTGTTTCATAGCATCTTTAATGATAAAATCTTCTTGAGAACGCCAAGAATGTGGATTTCCCCTTTCGCTTGTCCATCAACACCAAAAGCTCTTGTGCTTCTTCAATTTCTTCCCTGAAGCATCCTCAGCCGAGTATGGTGGTGGCGGTGCATGTCCCAACACAGGGTATGCGATTGGTTGGAAGGGTATCTGGGGTCCGCATGGCATCTGCTGAGGAAGGAATGCCGGAGGATAGCCAGCACCAGTCGGCGTGAGCATGCCCATTGGTATTGGAGGTCGTACAGGCAGGGGTTGGGGAGTATGATAGTTGGATTGATACCCAAAATGAGGGACATTTGTTCTCTGAATCGTTGTGTAGCCCCAGGAAACATCTCCAGGGTGTGAGCCGCCGGCAGACATGCTTCCGTCTGCGCCGAAGTGGACTCGACCTCCACCGCTGGTAGCATGAAAGACGCTCAGGTGCTCGATCATCGGTTGGGGGGCACCGACAGGGTAGTTAGGATCTGTGAGAGCTTGCTGCCATAGTTGTCAGCTTTCCCTTTGGATGGGTGTGTTGAAGATAGGCATACATGTACTTGTTGCTGAGCACATTTCTTCTTCCTGTCTTGATGAACTTTGTAGCCAAGGGTACCAGCCGTCGCCGCAGAGCCGATACCAGTCGCAGCAACACCAGCAGCGGTGAAGAATACTGTGGCCACGGCAAGCGGAATTTCGAGGCCAGTCATTGCGTTGCTGATCTTCTTGATGGTATCCGAAGAAAGTGCGTGACGATCACTCAATATAATAAGGGATCCCCAGTCAGAGCGTGTCAGACCGGCAGAATTGCTCCGCCGCTCTCTGCAAAGCCCCCTGCAAGGCTGCGGATATGGTTACACTGCCCACCGCGTCCGGTTGCAAGCGTTGCAAGATTGGCTATGGAAGCAGCGAAACCTTAATATAGCGAATCGTTCAACGGCCTTTGCTCATTAGCTCATCAGATCAGTACTTGAACCAGCTAGTGTGGCGCTTAGAAAGTTGACGCTTGCAAATCGAACGCGACGGACAGTGTACAGTACGATGTCCAACCCGCACAGTTGCAAGACTCGACTTTATGAACGCCACGTTCTAGCTGATTCAGGTACTAATCTGATCCACCAACAAACAATCGCGGTTGAACGATTCGCTGTATTGGACTTTCGCCGATTTCTACCTAATGCACGCTTGCAATCGGGCGGTTAGACATTATAGAAGTCATCAAGGGTGCTAAGCACACATAGCTATAAATGACTGCCGAATATGGATCTGGTCCAATCAAGTCAAGCCGGGAAATGCCACCTCGTATTCTGAACCCCCCACGCTATTGGCGAGGCTGCGAGCGCTAGGCTGGAAGTGGTGATCACAATTCGATAAATGATCTTGGCAAGCCACCGAGGGGTCAGGGGCATGCATGGTGGAGGCTCAGCTGAGGCTCGGGGAGAAGTTGCGCCTTGACGGTGGAAGGAGAGGGTAATAGATAAGGTTGAAGTGGAAAAGAACGTGTTGCGCGCCATTTGTCGAGAGGACAACCATTTCTTGTCGCTCAACGTATCGGATATCATGGCATACTCACACGAGACGCGGCCGTATGGACAGTACCAGAACCAAGGCGTTAACATGGCGCAGGTCCTTCAAGGTGCACACACAGCAGGTAAGACCCCGACCAAAACCACAAAGTGAGCACGGGCGTACTGACTGCGAGTCCAGGACAAAACAACGGACATTTCTGGTATGCCCAGGGTAATGCGTCTGCCAACGTCCTGTCAAATGGGTACGGCGTAGCACAAGTTGGCCATGGGCCCGACCAGGCAATCGCTATTGTGCCTCCTCAGCAAGTTTACGTCGACCGACCTTACCTTGTCGAAGTTCCAGAGACTCGGTCGAAGCTCAAATCGAAGAGGACATGCCTAATACTTTGTTTGTTATTAGGGCTGTTCATTGTGTGCGGAGCCGTGGCAGGTTTTGTTGCAGTCCACGAAATTCGCAAAGCCAACGATACAGCCGCGTGAGATGGAAGGCAGGACAAATCCTCTGGTCAGTAGTATGGGAAATGGCGTTGAGTCAAATCTTAGCCAACTCGAAGCGTGAATTCATCTTGCCTCGCACACACCGCTGCACTTTGCATCGAGTCGAGACATCTCGGCGGTGGGAAGTAATATGTGAAGAGTATGTGATGATTCTCGACCGATGGCATGGAGATTGTGTATGATAAAGGTGGAATAGATGGATCTCGCTGCCCATTGTCAGATTCGTGTGGTATGGGTATGATACTTTCATCATATGAAGGGATGAAGAGTCAGAAAGGCGATTATTCCCAGATATCGATTGGAGAACCCACTGATATCATAGCGCTAAGGCGCGACGATAATTTTTCTTCATTCTCGCCGAAGTTCTTTTTTGAACTTTGTCGTCATTAGCAATGTCTGTCTTAATCTCAGAGCCTCGTTCACGGGTCCGCTTGAAAAAGTCTTCAGCTGAGTTTGACGTCGGCATTGAGAATGGAGCAGCGATATGGAGAGGGAGAGAGCGCGCTTGAAGCAGTTGATAGAATCTCGGGTATTCAGAGGAGCAAGAAGTAAGGGCAAGAGGTGTATGTTTGGCTCCGAAGACAGAGTGGAAGAACGTGACTGAGAGCGACTGAGTAGGGTCTGAGCAGAAGGTGAGCAGCCCGAGGAAGAGGGTGAGCAACCTGTGCCGAGGCCGAGTAGCGCCTGACCAGGAACTACGGTGGGGGATAGGGAACTTTTTCCCAAAAACCCAAACTCCTTTCACATCTGAGACGCATGCCCTATGAGAGCTGCACGCTAGTCCAAGATGCACGCCAATGAGATGTATGCCATATGAGAGCAGCATGCCTGTCTAAGATGTACTTATGTGAGATTTAAGCCCTATGAGAGCGGCACGCCTGTGAGAGCTGCGCACCTGTGAGATGCATACCCTGTGAGATGCATGCCCTATGAGGACTGCATGCCTATGAGAGGTGTACGCCTGTCTAAGATGTATGCCTGTGAGATGTATGCCATATAAGAGCTATATACCTGAGAGATGTATGCCTGTGAGAGCTGCACGCCTGTGTGAGCTACACATCGGTTGAGATGTATGACCTATAAGAGCTTCACGCCCATGAGAGCTGCACGCCTGTGAGATGTATGACCTATAAGAGCCGTATGCCTATGAGCGCTGCACATTAAGCTACATGCATAGAAGACAGACGTCTGTGAGATCTTATAGATGTAATTTTAATAGGTATAGCCTTTTCTTACAGACATGTAGCTCTCACCAGCATGTAGTTCTCACAGGCGTGAGTTCCTTATACGTGTAGGTCTTAAAGGTATGCACCTTACAGATGCACAGCTCTCACAGGGATGCAGTTCTTATAGGACATATATCTCACAAGCGTGTGTCATAGACAGGCGCGTAGCTCTCACAGGACATACCTATCACAGGCATGCGTCTTAAATAGGCGTGCGTCTTAGACGTGCGATCCTCACAAGGCGTCTTAGACAGGCGTGCAGCCCTCACAGAGCATACATCTCATAGGCGTGCGTCTTAGGCGTGCGACCCTCACAGAGCATACATCTCATAGGCGTACATCTTAGACGTGCGGCCCTCACAGAGCACACCTCTCATAGGCGTGCGTCTTAGGCGTGCGGCCCTCACAGGGCATATATGTCACAGGCGTACGTCTTAGACAGGTGTGCAGCTCTCACAGGGCATACATGTCACAGGTGTGCGTCTTAGATGGGCGTGCAGCCCTCATAGGCATGTATCTCATAGGGTTTCAGATTTTGTAAGAACGGCGATGCTGACTAACCGAACCGAGGGACCATGCGAAAAATTCTTGTGTCCGAATACCTCCATCGTCCTTTGACACCAACTGCAACTTGGAATTCGAGATGTGTGACTCACCATCGCAGTTCTAGCGACCTTCCAGCATGAACGACTCCACAACGATGAAGCACCAACATTACAAGGTGGGATGGATCTCCGCTTTGCCTACAGAAATGGCTGCAGCTGAGGGCATGTTGGATGAGCTACACGAACCTCTACCTCTACAACGAGATTCGCAAGATCAGAATACTTATACCCTTGGCCGCATCGGACTGCATAATGTTGTTCTTGCCTGCTTACCGGCTGAGGTGACTGGAACGATATCGGCTGCAAGAGTGGCAACTCAGATGCTTTCGAGCTTTAAATGGTTGAGATTCGGGCTTATGGTGGGGATTGGAGGTGGCGTACCGAGTGAAGACGATGATATTCGACTTGGGGATGTTGTGGTCAGTAAGCCAACGGCGACATTCGGAGGCGTGATCCAGTACGATTTTGGACAGACGGTGCAAAATGGTCGATTTGAGCCGACTGGCTCGCTAAATAGGCCACCAGACGTCCTGCTTGGCGCAGTCTCCAGCCTGCAAGCGAAGCATATGAGGGA